>OLHE01001480.1_pt1 | contig 15274 bp, 10 predicted proteins | sample 1605821 | NCBI WGS metagenome assembly OLHE01 (sample SAMN03283250) | human gut metagenome | biome: human-associated habitat; material: feces | host: Homo sapiens | place: USA | collected 2013
GATTTTGAGTGCAACATGGTCATCGGCAAGGTGCTGACCATCGACGAGCTGATGGGCGAGTACGGCTACGAGGCCGTGTTCGTGGGCTCCGGTGCCGGTCTGCCCCGCTTCATGGGCATCCCCGGCGAGAGCCTGAAGGGCGTGTACTCCGCCAACGAGTTCCTGACCCGCTCCAACCTGATGAAGGCTTACCTGCCCACCAGCAAGACCCCCATCCGCACCGGCAAGAAGGTCGCCGTCGTGGGCGGCGGCAACGTGGCCATGGACGCTGCCCGCAGCGCCATGCGTCTGGGTGCCGAGACCGTGTACATCGTCTACCGCCGCGGCATGGCCGAGCTGCCCGCCCGTAAGGAAGAGGTGGAGCACGCCGAGGAAGAGGGCATCATCTTCAAGACCCTGTGCAACCCCGTGGAGATCCACGCCAACGACGAAGGCTTCGTCAAGTCCATCACCTGCGTGGAGATGGAGCTGGGCGAGCCCGATGCTTCCGGCCGCCGCCGCCCCATCGAGAAGAAGGGCAGCGAGTTTGAGCTGGACGTGGACACCGTGATCATGAGCCTGGGCACCAGCCCCAACCCGCTGATCCGCTCCACCACCCCCGGCCTGGAGACCAACAAGCACGGTTGCATCGTCACCGACGGCGACGAGGGCAAGACCAGCCGTGACGGCGTGTACGCCGGCGGCGATGCCGTGACCGGTGCCGCCACCGTCATCAAGGCCATGGGTGCCGGCAAGGCTGCCGCCAAGGCCATGGATGAGTACATCCGCAACAAGTAATTTCTGCCAAACGGCGCAAATCCCCTGTTTCCTTTGGGAAACAGGGGATTTTTCCTTTTTTAGGAAGCCTAGACAGATTATCTATATTTCATTTACAATTCGTCCCACTTTATGGTATACTATTTCCATCTTACGAAAGCACCAGGGGCTGCCGCAGCCCTTACTCTGTTTGCAGGAGGTGTGTCCCATGCACTCGTTATTGATCCTGGTCCTGATCCTGGACGCTCTCATCGCCATTTCCTCGATGCTGAACCTGGTAAATATGGTCCGGGTCAACCTGCTGGTGGAAGAAAAGCAGGCCCAGGCCCTTACGGTGCAGCTGGTGCGCGTGTGCAAGACAAGCGCTGGCAAGGGTGGGCTGCTGTCCTCCTGGTTTGGGGTGTACGCCTGCCCCGGGGAGATCGGCACTGGTGAGTTTACCTCCACCAACCCCTACAGCAGCCCAGAGGCCGTGCCCAAAGCCACCACGGTGGTGCCCATGAAGGCCTCCGGGGTGCTGGAGCACTGCGATATCGGAGCTCACCTGGGCCGTCGTCTGGTGCCGCTGTGGCTTACGGCAGGAGGCTTTTCTCTGCTGCTGGCAGCGTTTATCCGCCTGTAAGGCATTTTCTCTGGACTTTTCGGCGTAGTGCCGACGGCCTGCCTGCTGACCCACAGGCGGACCGCCAGCACAGCGCCGGGAAAATATAAGTATAAAGGAAGGCAATTATGGAACTACTGAAACTACTTGGCATTGTCATCGTCATCGCTGGCTTTGCACTGAAGCTGGACTCCATTCTGGTCATTCTGGTGGCAGCCGTTGTGACTGCACTGGTTGGCGGTCTGGGCCCGGTCACCCTGCTGGAAACGCTGGGCAGCACCTTTGTGGCAAACCGCAGCATGGCCATCTTCATCATCGTGATGCTGGTCACCGGCACGCTGGAGCGCAACGGCCTGCGTGAAGCAGCCGCTGCCCTGATCGGCAAGTTCAAGGGTGCCACCTCCGGCCTGGTCATCGGCATCTACGGCGTGATGCGCTCGATCTTTGCAGCCTTCAACGTGGGCTTTGGCGGCGTGGCCGGTTTCGTGCGCCCCGTCATCATGCCCATGGCCGAAGGTGCCATTGTGGCACAGGGCTATGAGCCCAATGAGGAGCATGTCGAGGAGCTGAAAGGCATGGCTTCCGGCATGGAGAACATCACCTGGTTCTTCGGTCAGGTCCTGTTCGTGGGCGGCTCCGGCGGCCTGCTGGTGCAGAGCACTTTGGCCGGCCTGGGCATCGAGGTGGAGCTGGCCCAGCTGGCTGCCATCGAGATCCCCGTGTGCATCATTGCCACTGTGGTCGCCATCGTATTCTATGTGATCAAGGATCGCAAGATGATCCAGAAGTACTATAAGTAAGGGAGGACAGAAGAATGAGCTTTTTTATGAGTGCTGATTACAGCCTGTCCACCAAGGTGATGGAGATCATCTACTTTATCATCGGCCTGCTGTGCATCTACTGCGGTGTGAAGAACCTGAAGGATAAGGAGAACCCGGAACCCGTGGGCACCTTTATCTTCTGGGCCGTGCTGGGCGTCGTGCTTGCCCTGGGCCGCTGGCTGCCCTCTCTGGTGAGCGGCATCCTGGTGGTGGTGATGTGCATCCCCGCCATCCTCAAGAAGGTCAAGAAGGGCGCTGTCTCTGCTGCCACCAAGGCCGAGACCGAGGCCACCTATGAGAAGATCGGCATGAAGATCTTTGTCCCCACCCTGAGCATCGGCATGCTGGCCGTCATCTGCGCCATCACCGGCCTGGGCATCGGCCTGTCCGCCCTGAACGGCGTGGCTCTGGGCGTTCTCGTGGCCATCATCCTGCTGATGATCATGAACCGCGACAACAAGCCCTCCACCTTCCTGAACGATTCCGAGCGCATGCTGTCCACCGTGGGCCCCCTGTCCATGCTGCCCATGCTGCTGGCCTGCCTTGGCTCCGTCTTCACCGCTGCCGGTGTCGGCGATGTGATCTCTGACCTGGTCAGCCACATCATCCCCGAGGGCAATGTGAACGCCGGTATCGTGGTGTACGCCATCGGCATGATGCTGTTCACCATGATCATGGGCAACGCCTACGCCGCCATCACCGTGATGACCGTGGGCATCGGCTACCCGTTCGTGCTGGCCCACGGCGCAAACCCGGTGGTCATCGGCATGCTGGCTTTGACCTGCGGCTTCTGCGGCACCCTGTGCACCCCCATGGCTGCAAACTTCAACACCGTGCCCGTGGCACTGCTGGATATGAAGAAGCCCATGGGCGTCATCAAGAATCAGGTTCCTGTCGCCATCATCATGATGGTGGTCCAGATCGTGATGATGATCCTCCTGAAGTAATTTTTTTGTTAGATCGAGTGATTCAATGGAACAGGCAATTCAGCACGGAGCCGATATCATTATTCGCGACTGGGTCCGGCTCCGTGCAGGCGAACGCATCCTGATCGTATCCAGCCAGAAGTATGCTGTCGAGGTGGCGGCCATGCAGCAAGCCGCACAGGCGGTGGGCAGCGTGGCGGATGTTTTGATGCTGGACGACCTGCACGAGCAGGTGGGCCAGTATTTCGATGACCGCGAGGACGCCTTTGACCCCTACAACGCCGTGATCGGTGCTGCCGAGTATTCCCTCATCACCACACGGGCCGTCAAGCGGGTCATTGCCCGCCGCAACCGGTTTTTGTCGCTGCCGCTGAGCACCAGCAACGGGCAGTCACTGCTGAGCTACGACTTCCTGAACATGAGCCTGCCCAAAAGCAGGATCATGGCCAGCATCATCATGGCCTGCTACCAGAACGCCAGCCACATCCATGTGACCACGGAGCTTGGCACGAACCTGGATTTCAACATCGAAGGGCGTGTGCCCGGCTTCTTCAACGGCTGCTGCCACGACGGCAAGGGCCTTTCCTCTGCCAGCGTGGAAGTGTATGTGGCACCGGTGGAGAGCGACACCAACGGCACCCTGATCCTGGACGGCTCCATGGGCTATATCGGCATCGTGGACAGCCCCGTGCGGGTGGAGCTGCGCGGCGGCCGCATCGTGGAGATCGAGGACAATGCCAGCGGCAGGCGGCTCAAGCAGTTTCTGGCCCGCTTCCACGACCCGGAGAACATGGTGGTGGCGGCGGAGTTCGGCATCGGGCTCAACACCCACTCCCGCTGTGCAGGCAACTGCTACATCGAGGACGAATCCACCTATGGCACCTTCCACATCGGGTTCGGGCGCAACATCGCACTGGGCGGTGTGCAGGATGCTTCCGGCCATTACGATCTGGTCACCCACGCTCCCTGCATCTATGTGGACAACCGCATGATCATGGATCACGGACAGCTCACCGTTCTGGAGCCGTCCATTTATATCTGAGAATCGAGGCTTTTTACTATGAAGATTCTGCTCACTGGTTTCGACCCCTTTGGCGGCGAGACCGTCAACCCCGCTTTTGAGGCGGTAAAGCTGCTGCCCGACACCATCGCCGGTGCCGAGATCGTCAAGCAGGAAGTGCCCACCGAGTTCATCCGTGCCGGTGAGGTGCTGGAAGCTGCCATTCAGGCAAACCAGCCCGATGTGGTCATCTGCATCGGTCAGGCCGGCGGCCGCTCCGCCATCACCCCGGAAAAGGTGGCCATCAACCTGATGGACGGCCGCATCGCCGACAACGCCGGTTATCAGCCCATCGACGTGACCATCCAGGAGGACGGCGAGACCGCCTACTTCACTTCTCTGCCCGTGAAGGCCATGGTGCAGAACATCAAGGACGCAGGCATCCCCTCCGCCCTGTCCTACACTGCAGGCTCCTATGTGTGCAACTACCTGATGTACACCCTGCTGTACCTCATCGACAAGAAGTACCCCAACATCCGGGGCGGCTTCATCCATGTGCCTTACGCCATGGAGCAGGTGGTCAACAAGCCCCTGGGCACCCCCAGCATGGACCTGCACCAGATCGCCCGCGGCCTGGAGAAGGCCGTGGAGGCCGTTGTGAAGAACGACGCCGACCCGGCTGTGAACATGGGCACCACCCACTGAGCACCCCCGCAGAGCCCTTCAAGGCACCCGCTGTGCATCCGCATGGCGGGTGCTTTTTTTGTGGACGCTGGCGCGACAGTTCCCTGTACGCTTGCGGGAAACCGGAACAGGACGATTTAAAATGGCTCCGCGTGCGCTGCGCCATAATTAGAGGAACTATTATTTTTTATTGCAACTCCGGAAAATCTGCGGATTTTCCGGAGTTGCCTTTTCACCAGAGGGGTCATGGCGGGGAGTGGCATCTGATACCGGAATGACATCGCACCGGGAGGGACGTTACGGGATTCCTTTCCGCAAAACGCGAGTTCTCCTTCTGCGCTTTGGCCGCAGGCCAACAGCAGCCGATGCCACTTCCCGGAACGCCCTCTCCCGTGAAAAAGCAAATCCGGCGGGGCCGCAGCCCTGCCGGATTTGCAAAATCTAAAATAATTTTTCTGCTATTTATGCCCAGAGCAAAGCGGAGGGCATTCTAAATCGTTTGCCTTCCAGAGAACAGGCCACTTTCCTTAACGCCCATCCGTGAAAAAACAATCCCGGAAAATCCGCAGATTTTCCGGGATTGCATATCTTTAAAAATAATTTTCCGCTGATATTGCCAGAGCAAAGCGGAGGCAATTCCAAATCGTCCTGCTTACTCCGTGATCCGCCCTGCCGCGCTGGTCTCCAAGACCGGGTAACCGGTGCGGGTGCAGCGCACAGCGCACCGGGCGCGGCCGCCGGTGGTGCAGGTGAACAGGGTCAGGTCCCAGGCGTCCTCGTCGCTGGCCGTGATCATCTTGTCGATATCCGTGGGCTGGATGGTCTCCACGTTGGACACCTCATAGCTCCAGCGCTGGCCGTCCATGTCGGTAAAGTACACCTCGCTGCCCAGGGCCAGCCACTTGATGGGGCTGAAATGCTTGGCGTAGTTGTGGGCGCAGACCACCATGTTGTCGGCGTAGGTGGAGCCGGAGTAGCGGCCCGGGGCCACCTTGAGGCCCGCATAGCTCCACTCGCTCATCACGGGCAGTTCCAGCCCGATGGACGGGATGGACAGGTAGCCGATGTAGCCCCAGCCGTCGATGTCGGTGACGGTCATCTCCTGCTCCGGGTCCAGCTCCGGCTGGATCTCTTCTTCGGTGTTGTCCTCAATGGTCTCGGTCAGGGTCTCTTCCAGCTTGCCCAGGGCGTCCTGGGAGGCCTTGTCGGCGCGGTTGGCGTCCCACTGGTTATAGCCCAGCAGGGCCAGTGCGCCCAGAATGAGCAGGATGCCCACGATCATGCAGGCGCGGCCGATCTTCTGCTTTGTGTTCATGCCAGCGTCTCCTTCCGGTCCAGCACCCAGCCGACGGCAAACAGCAGCACGCCGCTGCAGGCCATGAACGGGATGGGCCAGTTCAGCTGGCCGCTCTGGGGCAGTGCATTGCCGTCCGGGCGGCCCGGAGCCACCGGGTTGTCCGGGTTGCCGGGGGCCACGGGGTTGTCCGGGTTGCCGGGCGACACCGGGCGGTTGGGGTCGTTGGGATTGACCGGCATGTCCGGCTCATCCGGGGTGCCGGGCTGGGTGGGCTTGTCCGGTTCCGAGGGCTTCTCCGGCTCGGACGGTTTGTCCGGTTCCGAAGGCTTGCTGGGAGTTTCCGGTTCGGGCGGGGTCACCTCCTGCGTGGGCGCGCCCACCTTGGGGGTGGCGTCCACGGTGTAGCGCCAGCCGTTTTCGTCCGCCATGGGCAGCGACACCAGGAAGGAATTGATGGCCTCGTAGCCCTTGGAGTTCTCGGTCTGCACCACGAGGTACAGGCCCAGCGGCAGCGCGTCAAAGGAGACGATGCCCTGCTCGCTGATCTTATGGGTGGTGCCGGCGGCGCGGGCGGGCAGCTTGGCTTCCAGCCTGGAAGCCAGCGTGCTGTCCGTCAGGTCGCCCAGCGCGATGCCGCAGCCCGTAAAGTCGGCGGTGTACACAAAGTGCAGGTCGCCGTTGGTGCGGGCCACGTCCGCCACCTTGTACACGGTGAGTGCGCCGCCCCGCAGGGGGACGTCGTTCTGGTGGTCGTACAGGGTCACGTCCATGCTGCCGGTGCGGCTCAGGTCGATGTTGGCGCTGGCCGCGGGGGCTGCCAGCGCGGGCAGTGCACAGCACACGGCCATGCACAGCGCCAGCAGAAGAGCGGCAAACCGGTTGTTTTTGTTTTGTTTCATGGCTGCTCACTCCTCCTCGTCCTGTTTCCGTTTGCGGACCAGCAGCAGGGCTGCTGCAGCGGCCAGTGCGCCGCCCAGCACCCCGAAGGGTGCCGTGCCCATGCCGCCGGTGGACGGCAGCTCGTAGCCGGTGTAGACATAGTTCTGCACCGTGATATTGCCGGTCTGGACTCCATTGTTGTCAATGTACACGTTCCAGTTGCCGGTGGTCTCTTCCTCCACCAGGTAGTGGTACGCCTTGCCGTTCTCGTCCGTCAGGGGCAGCTTGTCCCCCGACTCGGACCAGGTCCAGTTGTTATCTGCGGTCAGGTCGGCTTCGGCAAACAACGTTCTGTCCTTGTCATTGTCGGTGTACTGCCAGACCTTGATGTGGATGCTGTCCACCGCCGGTTCCACCGGCTTTTTGGTATCCTGGTCCAGCCAGAGCTTGCTGACGGTCAGGTTGCTGTACACGTTGCTGTATTCGGCGGTCGTGGTGCCGGCATCGCTGCCCACCTGCACATTGCGGTTCAGGTCCACCGTCTCACCGTCCACAGTCAGGGTCGTGGTGCCATCGGCCTGGCCGGTCGCCTTTGCAAAGGCCTGCTGCTCGTTCTCCGCGCTGGCGTTCTTGCGGAACAGCAGGTAGTGCGGGGTGGCATCCAGCTGATAGTCCGTGGGTGCTTTGGTCTCCACGAGCTTATACAGCACGTCCGGTTTCAGGCAGCTTGCAGTCTCACTATCCAGCACAGCCAGACTGGCCTGACCGTTTTCGTCCGTGGTCAGGGTGCCAGTGCCGTTGCCTGCCCACTTCGTCCACCCTTCAATCGCTTTGTCGTACTGGTAAATGGTGAACTCCGCGCCCTTCAGCGACACGCCGGAGTAGCTGTCCTTCTTGCGCAGCACGAACTGTGCGGTGGTGGCCGTTGCATCCGCCTTGACCTGGTAGGTGATGCCGCTGTCGCTGGATTTGCTGCCGTTGCTCAGGGTCACGGTGTTGCTCACCTGGTAGCTGGCGGCAGCGCTGCCATCCTTCACATTGCAGTCATACACAAGGATCAGGGCCGCCATATTGGGGATCTCCATATGAAGCCAGCCGTTCTTGTCCGCTTCCAGGATGCGGTACATGTTGCGCGGCACCTCTTTGCCGGTGGTCACGCCGACTGTTTCGTCGTAATCGTAAAAATACAACTTGACCGAGTTGACATCGCCGGTGGCGATGGCACCATTGGTGGTGCTGATGTTATCCCACAGCTCGATCTTCTCCGCTCTGGTCTGCCCGGCCGACAGATCCTCGCCGGCCGGGTTGATGACCACCTGATAGTGCAGCTTCCGGTCGTTGCCGGGGTCCTGCCAGCCGGTCTTTTTCACCTGCTCCACCTTGCGGGTGATGGTGGTGGTGGTGGTCTCGGTCAGCTTGCCCCAGGTGGCGGTGTTGGTGTAGGTCAGCTTGCCCACCGAGGGGTTCTTCCAGCTGGGATCGTCGCTCACGCTCACTTTGTACTGGATGCGGATGCGGTGTTCCTTCCCCGACAGGTTGTAGTTGCTGATTTTAATGGTGAGCTTCCGGGTAGTTTCGTCATACTCTGCCGTCGCCCAGTCTACATTTTTATCCTTGATCTTTACAAAGTCGCCCTCATCCAGCGCGATCTTGACATTATCCACCTTGAAGCCGACGTTTTCCGGCAGGGTGTCGGTAACCGTGATTTCGTCCCTATCATCGGCGGAGGTCTGCAGCACCAGCTGATAGTGGAGGTTGTTGCCGCTGAGGTCGCTCAGCTCGAAGCTGTTGCTGCCGGTCAGATAACCGGTCTCGTCGCCGCCGCTCTTTGCGGCCACACCCTTTTCAAACTTCTTGTAGCTGCGGTAGGTATCGGTGTCCGAGGCCTTGCCGTTCACGCCTTGGATATGGATGGTGTTCTTATAGGTCCACACCTCACCGGTAGGCACGTCGTCGCGCTCCTCGTGGGTGGGGATGCCGGTCACCGAGATGCTGCGCACGGGGTTCTGGTCGTCCCCGGCTTTCACATGGATGCTGAAGCTGCGCACACGGGTGGACGAGTTATTTGCGTCCACCTCCTCGGTACCGTTTTTCTGTGCATAATAGGTCATCTTGATGGTGTTGCCCGCCGCGACAGCCTCCGCATAGGTCAGCCTCGTGTTGTCGTGCATGGTCAGGGTCAGATTGGCCTTGATGGCGTCATCCAGCTCTTTTGCAATGGCATAGTGGGTGTCCTCTTTTGTCTCGCCTTGGTCGTTCTCAGCGTCGTCCAGCACATCCCACAGGGTAAACTCCGCTTCACCGGCCTTGTTGGTGGCCGAGAGGTTCCAGGTGGGCGTCTCGCCCCTGGTGGCAATGGATTTGCTCAGGCTCCAATCGCCCTTCCCGATGTTCACAGTATCCGAGGCCTCAAAGGTATGGTTGCTCTTGGTCAGGATCTGTGCCTTGTTGGTCACCGAGCCGCCGCCGATGGGGGTGGTGGTCTCAAAGGTGATCTTCAGCTCTGTTTCCCCATACTCCGCTGGGATGGTATAGCCGTTTTGCAGAAAATTCTCTGCCGATATCGTATCGTTGCCTACCTTTACATCCCCTACGATTTTCACACCGTCTGGCAAGTCATCTGTGATCTTGCAGCCCTGCAGGAGATAGGACCCCAGGAAAGAATGGGGTACCTTTACAGTGATCGTCCACTGGATGCGGCCTGTTTTGGGGTCGTACTCGCCTTTCTTCTCAATGCGAGAGGTTTTACATGTGTACCATGCGTCAGCCGCATCTTTTACATTGCGCCCTGCCTCGGCTTTCGCCGTGTTGTTGATGATAGCGACGCCGTTGGGCATCTTGTCAAAGTCCGCATAGTCCCGCTGAACGTCGTAGTTCCAGATGTACTTCTCTCCGGCCTCCAATGCAGGCAGCGGAGCAAGGACCACCTGGGGGTTGCCGTTGCCGTCGGTTTTCAGTTCATGCGCAGGGACGTCAATCTCCGTTTTTGTGCCCGAAGCATCCACCTTGTAAAGTTTAAAGGAGTCTACCAGATATTTGCCGCCCTTCAGGTAGTCGCTACGGTTTTCGCCATTCCTATTCGTGTTCAGGGTATCCGTAAGGATCACCGGGTCTTTGGTGCCGTTGGTGGTCCCCACCGTCACCTCATAATTATTTACAAAGGTGCCGTCCTTACGGTTCGTAATCAGCGGAGACCCACTCCCTTTGCTGATCTTTATATCTGCCGTTTTCTTCTTGATGGTCAGGATGCAGTCGTCCTTGAATTTGATCTCCTTCTCGTCCTCAAAGTTGTCGGCGCTCGCCGTAACGGCGGCCTTGAAGGTACCGGTGAATGGCAGGCCGCCCTTCTCGTCGGTGCCGATGAACTTTTCGTCCGTAAAGGTCAGGGTCACTTTGCCGTCGGTGTCAACGGTGAAGCTGCCCACGACCTTTGCATTGCCGGCCTTGTCCTTGTCGGACTCATCCACGATGTTGCCCGTCACCACATCCGGCATGGGCAGGCCTTTGGGCAGCTGGTAGGTCAGGGTATTGTGGGTGGGCGTCAGCACACCGGGTTTCACGGTATACTTCAGGTTCACGCGGACGTGGGTGCCGCTGTCCACGGTCACGCTGCCCGCGCCGATAGACGTCCATGTTTTTCCGTCGGTCGTCTTTTCATAATTGACATCCGTGATCCAGGTCTTCAGATCATGGTCGTCCCCGGCAGCCAGCAGGGCGATGCCGTAGGGGTCGGCGTCACCCACCCAGTCCACGGTGGCCCCAAAGCCCTCCTCATCTTCCAGCAGCGCATAGCTGCCGTCCAGCTCCTCCTGGGAGCCTGCCGGGTCCTCCGGGGCCGCAGCGGTGGTCTCGGCGGCATAGGCGCCGGTCACCGAGATGACACTGGTCACGTCGGACATGGCAGCGGGCACCTCGGCCACCTTGCCGTCCACGTTGCCGGAGATCACGGTCAGGGTCCCGGCGTCGGGGTCCACGGCGGACACGACGCCCACCGTCTCGGTGGTCACGGTGCGGGTGTCCACCTGCGGCTCGGGAGCCGTGAGCTGGGCGGCGGTGTCGGGGTCCTCGTCCAGGTCCAGCAGGGCGATGCCATAGGAGCTCTCGTCCACGGCCACCTGCTCGGTGGTGAGGGTGTTGTAGATGACGATATCGCCGGGCCTTGCGGTGGAGCCGTCGGCGTCGGTGAGCCACTGGGAGCCGCGCAGGTCACTGTGCAGGGCCATCACGCCCGCACGCTGGGGCACCACCGTCTGGGGCACACCCGCAAAGTGCAGGCAGTAGGACAGAAACATCACGTCCCAGGCACCGTAGGGGTTGCCGTACCAGGCACCATAGCGGGAGTAGCCGCGCAGCACCTGCTGATCCTCCACATCCAGCTTGAAGTTCTTGTCGCTCTGCTGGTAGTCCAGCTGGGACTTTGCCACGGTGAGCAGGTCCTCGGCCCAGTTGCCGTTCAGGGCCACGTTGGCCGCGGCCTGCCATTCCTCGGCAGTCTCCACGTCGGCCTGGGTATCGGCCAGGCACTCCACGGTGTGGTGGTGCTCCGGGATGGTGCACACCAGCTCCTCGGTGTAGCAGGCGTCGGTGTGGTGATGCAGCACCGGCTCCTCCGGGGTGGGCTCGGCCGGCTCAGTGGGCAGGTCCACCACGGGGCGGCTGGCAGGCATTTCCTGATAGGCGGGGTTGGGCTCCTCCACCAGTTCGCCCTCGTCCAGGCCGCACACCAGCTCATACTCGGTGGTGTAGCAGCTGTCGTCGTGGATATGCTCGAACTCGCCGCAGATGAGCGCACCGTACTCGTCAAAGCAGTCGTCGGTGTGCTCGTGCTCTTCCTGATAGCAGGTCAGCACCCGGTGCTCCTCGTAGCAGGCATCGGTGTGCTCATGGGGCACCCAGATGGTCTCCGGCTCGGTCTGCACCGGCTCTTCCGGCTCTTCCGGCTCGGCCGCGCTGTAGGCGGACACCGGATCGGCGCTGCTGTCCGAAGAGGTGACGGGCGTTTCCGGCTCGCCCTCCTCGTAACCGCAGGTGAGCACTTTTTCGTAGCAGGCCGCCGTGTGCTGGTGCTCCTCGTAGCCGCAGTGGTAGTCGGCAGTCATGGAGATGCCCACCCCATGGAGCTGCCAGTTGACGAACAGGGTGGTGAGCAGGGCCAGCACCAGCATCATGGCCACATAGCGCCGGGCCTGTACATGCTGCCTGCGGAACCGCTCGATCAACCCGTTGATGATATCCTTCATAGTAAACACGTCCTCTTGGTTCGCTCTGTGCCCTGACAGCCGCACACCGCTGCAGGCCCACAGAAGGGTCCGTTTATCATTTGTGCAACAAAAGCGTCACAAAATTTGTTCGATACATTGTTATTATACCATTTTAAGGCGTTCATTTCAACTCAGGGGGGCGTGCTTTTCCGGCAAAAGAATGCACACGATGCGCACCATGCAAGGGGTCAGGGGCAGCCACAGCACCGTGCAGCCCAGATTGAACAGGGTGTGGGCGTTGGCGATCTGCCGGGCCAGCACGGCGCTCTCCGGCCCGTGGGGCGAGACCAGCCGCACCAGCGCGGTGAACTGGGGCAGCAGCAGCCAGCACACCGCCGCCCCGGACAGGTTGAACAGGGTGTGGGCCGCCGCCAGACGTTTGGCGTCCCGGCTCTGCCCCACCGATGCCAGCACCGCCGTGACGGTGGTGCCGATGTTGTCCCCCAACAGCACCGGGATGGCTCCCGCAAGGCCCAGCAGGCACCCGCCGTCCGGCCCGGGGCGGGCGGCCACCTGCTGCAGCACCGCAATGGTGGCGGAGCTGCTCTGCACGGCAAGGGTCATGCCCAGCCCTGCCAGCAGGCCCAGGCCGGGGCGGTGCCGCACCTGGGCCATCCACTGCCGGAACACCGGCCCCGCTGCCAACGGCTCCATGGCCTCGGCCATGACCGCGATGCCCTCAAACAGCAGGCCGAAAGCAAACAGCGCCTGCCCGGCTGCGTGCAGACGCCCGCGCCCCGCGAACCAGAGCAGCAGCCCCGCCACCAGCAGCAGATACCGGGCATCCTCCAGCCGGAAGGCCAGCAATTGCGCGGTGACCGTGGTGCCGATGTTGGCTCCGAACACCACCGGCACGGCCCGCTGCAGGGTCAGCAGCCCGGCCCCCACAAGGCCCAGCACCAGCACCGTGACCGCCGAGCTGCTCTGCACCACCGCCGTGACCGCCGCCCCCGTGAGCACCCCGGCCAGCGGGTGGGCCGTGAGCCGGGCAAGGGCCTGCCGCAGGGTGTCCCCCGCCGCCTGCTGCAAAGCGTCCGTGAGGGTGTCCATACTGTATAAGAAAAGTGCCGCCCCGCCGAACAATTGCAGGATCATCCACAAACGCTGTTCCATGCCCGATGCCCCCTTTGCTTTATGTGTATGCGGGACACAAACGTTTGTGAACTTTTGTGAAACAATCCCTGCAGGGGGTTGCAATCCGGCCTGCAAAAGCCTATTATTGTCAAGCGTTAACAGTTAACAGCTGTTAAGCAATTTTTGAGAGGAGGGATCGCGTGTCTGAGGAATCCACGTTGAGTTTCCGTGGGCTTTGCCGCTACATCCACCGGCTGAGCAAAGCATCCAAGGCCGGCATGAAGGCCGCTCTGGCCGACTGCCCCAAGTGCCACTTTCCCATGCTGGAAGGGCTGCTGGGCTGCATTCGGCTCCATGGACAGGACGGTGCCGTTTATATCTCCGATCTTGTTCAGGAGCTTCATCAACCGCTTCCTGCCATTTCCCGCACGGTGCGGCAGATGGAGCAGGACGGCCTTGTGGAACGCTTTGCCGACCCTGCCGACCGCCGCAAGACGCTGGTGCGTTTCACGCCCAAGGGATACGAGGCCTGCCGACAGTGCGAGGCTGCTCTTGGGGACTACTTTTCCAGTGTCATGGCCCGGCTGGAGCCGGAACAGCTGGCCCAGATGGAAGCGCTGCGCGGCGCGCTGATGGAAGCCATTCTTGCGGAAAATGCTGCGCGTACCACCAAACCGAAGGGAGAACCAAACCATGACAAAGATCTTTAAGCAGCTGGCCCGTCACTGGGCCGTCTGCCTCGTGGTGTTCGCACTGCTGTTCGTGCAGGCGTACTGCGATCTGTCGCTGCCGGACTACACCAGCAAGATCGTGGACACCGGCATCCAGCAGGGCGGCATCGAAAGCCCCCTGCCCGACACAGTGCGGCAGAGCACGCTGGATGCCCTCTCGCTGCTGATGCGCGAGGAGGACGCCGCTGCCTTCCAGAACGCCTACACCGCCGACGGCGATGTGCTGCGCCTGCGCACCGACCTGACCGCCGACGAGCGCACTGCGCTGGAAGATGCTGTGACCACGCCGGACATCGTGCTGTATCTGGCGGCCGTCCAGGCAGCCAACACCCCCGCCGGGCAGACCGGCATGGGCATGACCGGCCTTGCGGACCTGCAGGCCTCCGGTGCCGACCGCAATCCCGACACGGAAACCGAGACTGTGGCCCCCACGGCGGAGAACCTGGACACCGTGTGCGGCCAGTTTGCCGCCATGAGCCAGATGCCCGGCTTCCGCCGCGACGCCGTGCAGCAGCAGCTGACCGGTGCCATCGGCCAGCTGGACGACACCGTGGTGGAGAACCTGAAGAGCCAGGCTCTGCTGCTGGTGGGGCTGGAATACGAGGCCCAGGGCATTGCCCACGATGTGCAGATGCACTATTTATATAAGGTAGGCGGCCAGATGCTGGCCCTGACCCTGCTGATGGTGGCCGTGTCCATCGCGGTGGGCTTCCTGGCCTCCCGGGTGTCCGCCGCCATCGGCCGCGACCTGCGCCGCGAGACCTTCTCCAGCGTCATCCACTTCTCCCATGCGGAGATCGAGAACTTCTCCACCGCGTCCCTCATCACCCGCACCACCAACGACATCCAGCAGGTGCAGTTCGTCTGCGTCATGCTGCTGCGCATGGTGGCCTATGCGCCCATTCTGGGCATCGGCGGTGTGCTCCATGTGGTGGGCAGCCGCTCGGGCCTTTCCTGGATCGTGGTGCTGGACGTGGCTTTGCTGCTGCTGCTCATCCTCTTCCTGATGAACGTGGCCATGCCCAAGTTCAAGATCATGCAGACGCTGGTGGACCGGCTGAACCTCGTCAGCCGCGAGGTCCTGACCGGCATTATGCCGGTGCGTGCCTTCAGCCGCGAACAGTTTGAGGAACAGCGCTTCGACAAGGCCAACAAGGACCTGATGGGCACCCAGCTGCTCACCAACCGTGCCATGGTGGCCATGATGCCCTTTATGACCCTGATCATGAACGGCACCAGCCTGC
>OLHE01001506.1_pt1 | contig 15096 bp, 9 predicted proteins | sample 1605821 | NCBI WGS metagenome assembly OLHE01 (sample SAMN03283250) | human gut metagenome | biome: human-associated habitat; material: feces | host: Homo sapiens | place: USA | collected 2013
GTGTGGAAATGACCGAGCCGGACTGCATCCGCTACACCGGCGGCGCGACATTTGTATGCTCCGACCGGGCGCGTGCGGTCGCGCAGGTGACCGGCACGTATAACACGGCGGTCGCGCTGTTCGCGCAGCTCTGCACGCAGTTTGGGCTTGACCCGCGCAGCGACATCATCTCGCATGCGGAGGCGAGTGCGGCTGGTATCGGGACGGATCATGTTGACCCGGAACACCTGTGGCGGCAGCTCGGCATGGGCTACACGATGGACGGCTTTCGACGCGATGTTGCTGAGGCGATTAACGAAAATGACGACAAGGAGGACGATGACATGATTAGGTATACCACGATTGATGACGTGCCTGGCTGGGCACGCAGCACGATCAAAGAGATGATGGACGCAGGTCTGATCGCCGGTACGGGCGGCGGCAGACTTGATCTGAGCGATGATATGCTGCGGATGCTGTACATCATGTGGCATATGCGCGGTACGCGCTATGGCCGCATCGTAGACGGCAAGGTGATGGACGTGCCTGCATGGGCACTCGATAGTTTGCAGGCGCTTGTGGATAAAGGAGCGCTTGCTGGCGTGGGCGATAGCAAGCTGGACTTGTCAATGGACATGATGCGGACGCTCGTGATTGCGGCGCGCATGGATAAATAAGAATGATGGAGGAGTACATATGAATGCACCGAGTAAAGCGATGGAATTGAAGGCGGCTATCACGGCCGTACTGGCCGGCATGACGGCTTTCTGGGGGTGGACAGGCTGGCTCGTGGTGATCTGGCTGGCCGCGATGATCCTGGACTATGCAACGGGATCGTGGGCGGCGCTGTCGACCGGATCGTGGGACAGCGCTGTAGCGCGTGCCGGCCTGTGGCACAAGCTGGGCAGTATCGTGGCCATGCTGGTCGCACTGCTGCTGGACGTGCAATTATTAATTATGGCGGATTGGGGTTTGAGCTGCCGTTTACATATAAAACGGCATTTTTGCCGCTGGTGGCTATCTGGTACATTGTAACGGAATTGGGCAGTATCGTCGAAAACGCAGCGAAGCTTGGAGCGCCGGTGCCGAAGTTTTTGATCAGCAGCTTGAAAAAGCTGAAGGACAAAACGGACGAAGATAAATAACAGCATCCCCGCCGGAGAACCCGGCGGGGAAAACAATAAGGAGGCTACTATGGACGCAGGGCAGACCACCAGCTACATCGACGAAAACGGGCAGAAAAAGACCGGCATCGTTGCACCGAGCTACAACAAGGACACGGACTATGCAAAATATATGCAGCGAGCGGCTGCGGACGGCGACATGGGTGCGGCATCGTACTACGAGAGCCAGAGGAACAAGAAGATCGCCGGGGAGGGCATGGACTACAGCCCGTCGAGCCTGTACGCGCAGTATGCAAAGCAGTACACGCAGGATGAAATGGATCGACTCGAGAGCGGATACACGCCGAGCTACAACGTGGGGGCAGACTACGCCGGCATGGCAGAGAAGGCGGCGAAAAGCGGCGACTACGCCGCTGCAGCCTACTACGAGCAGCAGCGGAATAAGAAGATCGCGGGCGAGGGCATGACGCAGTATCAGCCGGAATACACCTACCAGAAATACGCGACGGACTACGACGACGCACAGCGTGCAGAGCTGGAGCGGGGATACCGGACGGCGGCGGAAAAGGCACAGGAGACAGGATACCTTGAGAGCGCGCTGAACATGCTGCAGGAGCAACTGAAGCAGCAGCTGGAGGCGAACGAAACGGAGAGCGCCAAACAGACGGAGCTTGCGATGCTGAAACTCCAGCAGCAGAAAGAGGAAGCACAAAAAAAGTATGACAGCACGGATCGGCAGCTTTACATTGACATGATGAAGGAGCAGAAGGCACTTCCGGAGCAACTGGCCGGGGCCGGGTACACGGGCGGCGCCACGGAGAGCTCGCTGCTGAAAAACAGGCTGTCGTATGAGCAGGCGCTGCGAGAAAACGAGGGCGGCCGCGCAAGCGCGATGACGGCGCTGGATGTTGCCGGAAATGCAGCGGAGCTGCAGCGGCAGATCGCAAAATCGCAGGCTGACCAGACGGCGCGCAGCAACTACCTGGCCAACTACAGCAGCATCATGAGCGGGCTGCAGAGCCAGCAAAACTACGAGCGGGAGCGGGAGCTGGAAAGGAAACAGCAGGAGATCAGCTACGCACTGGCGGCGGCGGACAACCTGGCCAAGTACGGAGACTTCTCCGGATATGAAAAGGTGACGGACGGCAACGGCAACCGCCTGTATACGGACGCGCAGATCGCGGCAATGAAGGCAGAGTATGACGCGCTGAAGGCGGCGAGCACCAGCACAAGAAGCACGGGCGGCGGGGGTTATAGCTACAGCGATTACAGCTATACACCGGCGGAGACGCAGGAAGAAACCGAGGAGACGCAGGACTGGACATCTGGCGACTTTGTGGCGAAGCTGGCTGAGGCGCAGAAGTCTGGATGGACGAACAAGCAGCTCCGGGAGCAGATCGACCAGGCGAAAAAAGACGGCCTGATCTCCAGGGACAGCGCAATCCGGCTGAAGTACCAGTACAGAGATTAAGGGGGCACACCATGGCAATGTCGACGGGCGAGTTCATGCGGAAGTATGGGCTGAAGAAAGGAACACAGAAAACGCAGGCGCAGGGGGCGGGCGGGCCCCCTGTATCGGGGGGGACACTTTCAACCGGCGAGTTTATGCAGACGTTCAACGCGAAGGCGGCGGAGCCGGTGCACCATTACGCGACGATGCATTTCGACGAGAAAAAGAAACAGAAGAAAACGCAGAACCCGGAGCTGCCGAAGGGTCTTTCATTCGGCGAGTACCTGAAGCTCGGCACGAAGGACGCGAAGGAATACTTAAACGCTATTGGCAACCTGCCGAGGACGGTCTTTGACAAGACAATCGACACTGCGGATAATCTCGAGCAAGGCGCGGCTGATCTTGCGAAGCAGGCTGCGGGAAAGTGGGACGCATCGGACATCCAGAGATGGGCCGCAAATGAGAAAGTCGCGGAGCGACCCAATGAGGAGAAAATGGGGCAAGGGATGCTGTGGAAGGGCGTGACGCAGGCGGCGAACGGCTTTGCACAGACGCTCGGATGGCTGCCGGGAAACGCGCTGAAAGAGCTGGGCTGGGAGAACAACCCCCTTTCCAACTTGGCAGAGGCGCAGCAGCAGATCGCGGACGCCGCGCAGGAATACTACGGAAAGAATATGCAGAACGCCACAAAAGGGCAGAAGATTGTCGACGAACTCGGAACAACGACGGTTGCAGCACTGCCGCAGGCAATCATGGCGATGATGACAATGGGCGGGAGTGCGGAAGCGCAGCTTGCAACAGGTGGAGCAGGGGCTGCCGCGACACTGCCGGGCATCGTCGGAAACGCGAAAACTTCGGCAGTCACTGCGCAGCAGATGGCGCGGGCGATGGCGAAAGATCCAAACTTCTGGCTGGCGTTCTCGCAGGTGGCCGGGCAGAACTACCAGAACGCAAAAGCGGACGGCGCATCTGATTGGGAAGCAAATGCGTTTGCCATGGCCAACGGGCTTGTGAACGCGGCGGTCGAAGTGGGCGGCGGTATTCAGAAGCTGCCGGGTGAGCTGCAGGTGAGTGAGAGCGCGCTGAAATCGTGGATCAAGTCGGCCGCGGAAGAAGGTCAGGAAGAAGTCGTGCAGGGCGTGCTGGAGCGCGCGCTGCAGAACCTGACCTACAACAAGGGGAACAAGGTGTTTTCGACGAAGGACGAGGACGCCGTGCTCAACCCCGTGACGGGCGCGAAGGAATTCGGACTCGGTATGACCGTCGGTGGCATCCTCGGCGGAGGACAGACGATTGTCGGAAAAGCCGCAGGGCTTGCGCGCGGAGCGGCGGGGAACGTACAGGCCGACGTGCGGGAACTGCCGAAGGCGCAAACCGTTGAGGAAAACACGCAGGAAGCCAACAATTCAGCGAAGGCGGCGCAGGTGACGGAAGTACGCGAACTGCCAGCGGAGCAGACAAGCGTGGAGACGCAGACAGCAGAAGCACGCGAGCTGCCAATGGGGCAGGTGAGTGCGGAGTCGCAGGTGCGGGAACTGCTGGGCGGCGAGGTGACGAACAGCAAGGCGGAGAGGATCCTTGCAAATGCCGAGCTCCGGACAGCATTTGAAACTGTGACCGGCGAGACGCTGGCCGGAACCAAGGCGCAGCAGCGCGAGACCATCAAGCGAGCGGCAGAATCACAAAATGCGCAGATTCAGCAAGTTCAGTCACAAAATCAGGCGGAAATTGTGAATGAACCGGTTGCAAGCACGGCAAACGCGCAGGAAAGCGACAATTTTGCAGATGTGCGGGGGCTGCCGTCTGCCGATACGCAGGTCAAAAGCAAAAATGAACGAATTTCGAAGGCTATGCCACTTTTGCCAGAGAGATCAGAAATCGCAGGCTCGCAGGGGCTTCCGGTGCGAGCAGATAATGCGGTGTACAAAGTGGTTGAGATACCACAGGAGAAAATCGACGAGATATCCGCGTATGTTGATTCTGTCGAAAGCGCTACGGCGAGAAAAAAATATAAGCGGATTATTAAAGACTTGTTCATGGGTAAGACCTTCAAGAATGCGAACACATTGGCGAACGGACTGTATTACGAAATCGGCATTGGCTCGAAGGGAATTGGCGAGATTATTTCGAGGCAGCCGGTAAGCGCTGATACATTGGCAATGCTGGAGCAGCTGGACGAAATTGTGGAAAATGCGAAGTGGATGGCAAGCGAGCCGTCAAAGCACACGGCGCGCCACTTGAAGAGGACAGACATTTTTGAAACGAAAGCCATGTTCGGAGAGCTGCCAGGCGTCGCAAGAATGCGTGTGAATGTGGGAGACCAGGGAAACAACCTGTACTATTTGACAAATGTAAAAACAGAGGCTTCAAACTCTCAACCGCGCAACAACGATCGTTGGAAACGCGGGATAGAGAGTGAAGCCTCTGCAAGTAATATGGTATCAGAATCGAAAAGAGATGTCAAGAGCACGCAGGCGAAAGAAAGCGCACGAACTGCGGCCGAAGGCTACGCACGCGAGCACGGACTGCTGACCGGAGAAAACACGAGCAGCTCGGCGGTGGAAGAAAACGCGCGCGTGATGCGCGAGGCGCAGGAGAACGAGGCGGAGCGGCAGGAACTGCGAGACAACCCTGTGGAGCCGGGCACACACGCGGAAAGGATGGGCGTGAAGATCAGCCACCCGTTTGCGCCGATCACGAACGTGGACGACCTTGTAACAGAGGCGAAATACGCCAAAAAGGCGAGCCGGGACATCGAGAAGAAAATCCGGGAGCTGAACCCGACACCGGCAGAGAAAGAATTTGCGCAGGGAATCGCAAAAGGGGCATCATTCGACAGCGCCGGGAACATCGTGGGCGGAACGTACACGGCGGAGCAGATACCGACGACCATGTCAAAGGAAAAGGTGACGCAGCTCGCGTACTACTACATGGCAAAAAACGACTACGCGGGCAAACTGATCCGGAGCCGCAAATACGCCGCGCAGCGGCAGTGGCAGGCAAAGCTGGAGGAGCTATTCGGGACACCAGATGACCGGAAACTACCGGGCGCGCTGAGTTTGCAGGTGAACACGATGCAGCGGAACGTGGAGAAAACATTCGGGAAGGAACTGGGAAAGAAAATCAACGAAGAGCTCTTCGACCCGATCCTCGAAAATTCCGCAGAAAAGATCCGCTTTATTAACCGGATGTTTGACCGCGTGCGCGGGTTCGACCTGAGCGAATCGGAGAGCGCGCTGGTGCAGCGAGTGATCGAAGGGACCGCGGTGGCGGACCAGGTGAGCAAGCTGGATCCGGATATGCGAAAGCGCGTGGCGGATGCGGCAACGAGTACGGACGTGAAGAAGACCGCTGCGGAAATGAACATTCCACGGGAGCAAATGGAGCTCGTGGAGCGGTACAAGGCGTGGCTGGACACGCAGGCAAGGCTGCAGGACGCGGACGTGGACGCAAAGAAAATCGAAGAAGCGGCGGCGGGATACAAAAAAGCATATAACGAATTCTACGACCTGATCAACGAATTCCTTGTGAGCCATGGGTATGATCCGATCGGCTATGTGAAAGGGTACGCCCCGCACATGCAGCCAGAGAAGGCGCAGGAGGGAACGGCAAAGTTCCTGAAACTGATTGGGATCGACACGCAGGTGTCGGAGCTGCCGACGGCCATCGCTGGCAGGACGGATAGCTTCCGGCCAGGAAAGCAGTGGAACCCGTACTTCCTCGAACGCACGAAAACGAGCAACGATAACGTAGAATATGACGCAGTAGGCGGTTATGAATCCTACGTCAACTACATGGCGAATGTCCTATATCACACGGACGACATCATGAAGCTGCGCGAAATGTCCAAATACTTTCGCGGGAAGTATGCGCGGGATGGGATCAGCGACCGGATCGCACAGGCGAGAGAGATGCACAATGCATCGCTGGAGCAGAAGATCGGATTCCTGGAATCGGCGGACCGGATCGCGGAGGGCACGCGCCTGACGGAGGAGCAGGCAGACGCGGCACTGGACAAATACATCGACAGCTTGTTTGAAAACATCAACGGAATGACGAAGTACGGGCAGTTCGTGTCCGTATTGGATGACTACACGAACAAGCTGGCGGGGAAGCAGACGAAGGTGGATCGCGTGTTTGAAGACAAGTTCGGGCGCAACTTCCTGAACCTCGGCAACAAGCTCTCGGCCATTTTCGGACAGAGCACCATCGTGGGCAATCTGTCGTCCGCACTGAACCAGACGGCACAGATCCCGATGCTGGCGGCAGAAGTCGGAGCGGGGAATGTCGCAGAAGCTGTCCGGGACATCGTGACCGGGGAGACGAAGGCGGACGGATGGGAAGGCGCAAGTGACTTCCTGACCGGTAAGCGGGGAATTGACCAGCTGACGGAAACTAAGGGGCTGGGGAAGGTGATGGACGTTGCCGCTATCCCGTTCGAAGCGGTGGACGACGTGGCCAGCCGCGTGATCGTGCGTGCAAAATACCTGCAGGAAGTGAAAAACGGCGCAACGCATGAGGAAGCAATGAGGGCGGCGGATGAATATGCCAGCAGGATGGTGGGCAACCGCATCCAGGGCGCGAAGCCGATGGCGTTTGAGGACAAAAACGTTTTCTCGAAGGCGCTGACGACGTTCCAGCTCGAGGTTGCCAACGCATGGAGTCATATCTCGCACGACTTGCCGATGGAATTTCAGACGATGGCAAAGACGCAGGGGAAGACTGCAGCCGTGAAAAAGCTCTGCGGATTCGTGGCAAAGTACCTGCTGGAGGCATTCCTCTTCAACCGACTGACGGAATGGCTCTACGGTGGAACGCCGGCGCCGTTCGACGTGATCGGATATGTGACCGGCGCTATCGGCGCAGGCGAGGGACTGAGCACGAACAAGTACTTGCTGACGGCGCTGGACAACGCGCTGGAAGCGGCGACCGGAGAACGGGAACTCGGAACGGAAAAGCCGGAGCAGAAATTTGACACGGAAGCGGCGTGGGACCAACTGCGGTATACAGCATCCGGCGACCTTCCGTTTATCTCAAATGCGCTTTCCATGGCGGGAGCAAGCGACAGCAACATGCCGCTGCCGACAGTTCCGGTAAATACGCTTTCCGATGCAAAAACCGCTGTGTTCGGGAAAGATGCGGACACGCGCAAAGACGCGGCGCAGAAGCTGGCGGAGGACGCACCGAAGGAGCTGAAGACATGGCTGCCGATGGGCAACCAGATCTATAAGACCGGAAAGGGCGTCGAGACGCTTGTGCGCGGCGGTGCATATTCCGGGTATGGAGACTCCGAGCGGCTGAAGTATCCTGTGGACACGAGCGGGCCGAAGGGCCTGCTGAAAGGCGCGCAGATGGTGCTGTTTGGGCCGAATGCGACGCAGGACGCGAACGAGTTCTATGCATCCGGCGACAGAAGCCTGACCGTAAAGCAGACGCAGGCGTATCGGGACATCGTCGCCAGTGGGGCGGATAAAAAGACCGTGTACGAAACCATGCAGGCCGTGCGCAGTGTGGATGACGACGACCCGGAGGCGGCGGCAAAAGCAAAGCGCGACGCGATCCGCAACGCGGATCTGCCGGACAGATACAAACAGCAGATCTATTCGGCCATGATCGGCGACGGAAAGGACGTGAAGTTCAGCGCGCTGCGATCGGAAAAAATGTCGTGGGACAGCATCATGGATTGCTACGACGTTTACGACCGGATCAACCGGGACAACGAGAAAGCGTCCGTAAAGGCGGTCGAGTTTGCAGCGGCGGTGGATCGCATGAACCTTTCTGACGTCCAGAAGACGGCCGTGAAAAGCAATCTGGTGTTTTACTCCGGCGTGCAGGCAAAGGCCGAAACGTATGAGAAAATCACCGGAGCGGGCGTCAGCGCGAGCGAGGCGGAAACACTCGCGCGCACGATTGGAGCACTGACCCCGGAGAAAGGCGCGGACAGCGTGACCGCTATGCAGAAATACAAAGCAATCGTTGACAGCGGCGTTTCCGATGCGACGGCAGCGGCGGCCGTGCAGGCGATCATGCCGGATTCCATCGCCGTGAAATTCTCGGCGGTGCGCCAGTGGAACGTGCCGGCGGAGAAATACGTCGAAGTGTATGAAGCAACGGAGGGAATCAAAGAAAAGTACGGCAAGACATCTCTGAACGCAGGCATGGCAAAAGCGGCGATCGACTCCGTGAGCGGCTTGACGCAGGAGCAGCGCGCGGCGCTGTGGCAGATCCAGAACAAGAGCTGGAAGCCGTATAAAAACCCGTACTCTACCGCGGTGGGCAGCAGTGTACGGGCAAGGCTGGAGAGCGGGACGGTGACGAGCGGCCTCCCGACGGGCACAAGCAGGACGGCCGGGGCGCTTGGATTGCCGAAATAACGGGAAAAAGCCGCGTAAAATGCGGCTTTTTCTCATTTATAATCTTCTAGTGCCAAAGAGCTGGGGCACCTGGAGATGGTCGGCACGATCCTCTACCAGCTCACACGCAGCATGACGCCGGAGCAGATCAAACGCTCCGGCTACGACACGTACTTCGTTGACCATACGGCAGGCGTGTTCCCGCAGTTTGCATCCGGCACACCGTGGACGGCGGCGACGATCGGCGTGACAGGCGATGTGATCGCTGATCTCTCCGAGGATATGTCGGCCGAGCAGAAGGCGCGCAAGACATATGATAACATCCTGCGTCTGTGCGATGATCCGGATGTGACGGATGTGATCCGCTTCCTGCGCGAGCGTGAGGTCGTGCACTATCAGCGCTTCGGCGAGGCGCTGCGGCTGGCCACGGAAAAGATGGACCAGAAAAACGTCTATGCGGTCAACCCCGCGTTCGACCGTACCTGAGCGTTGATTCCGTCTCTATAAAACATAAGTCCTCGGCATTTTGCCGAGGACTTATGCTTCGCGGACGATAAAAACAGCAGACACCCGAAGGTGTCTGCTGTAAAAGTCAGGGGTTGATCAGCGGATCAGAGTCCAGCGCTCGGTGACCGGGTGCTTGATGTTCTGGAAGATGTCGCCCTTGAGGTCTCCGAAGGTGTTGAAGTTGACATCCAGCGTGTAGTCATGGCTGTTGGTCGCTTCCTGAATGGCGGCGTAGTACCAAGCGGTGGTGTCCATGTTGTCGGGCCAGGTCTTCATCTGGTCGGCAACGGCGCCGAAGCTGGTGGCGCCTTCGCCGGGCAGACGGCCGATAAGCTTGTTGACAACGGTGATCGCCTGCGCACGGGTCAGGGAATCCTTCGGTCCGAACATGTTGTCGCCCTTACCCTCAAGGATGCCGAGCGCGTACAGGAAGCTGATGTACTTGTCAGCGAAGCCGCCGTTGAGGTCCTTGAAGATGAAGCCGGCGATGGGCTGGTTGATCTTGATCATGAACAGCTGCGCGATCATCGTCGCAAACTGCTCGCGGGTCATAACGGCGTCCGGATCGAAGCGGCCGTCACCCATGCCGACCAGAATATTGGCCTTGGTCATCATGGTGATGGCTTCGTAAGCCCAGTGGTCCTTGCCGACGTCGATGAAGGTCTTGCCGGCCTTCTTGTCGTACTTCGCCTTGGACTCGTCGGTCATGAGCTCAAAGATGATCTGCGCGGCTTCCGCACGGGTGAGCGTGTTGTTCGGGCGGACAAGGCGGTCCGGGTAGCCGGAGATGTACGCATCATGATCGGTGTCCTTCAGGCCGATGCTGAAGGTCGGGTAAACGGTGATGACATCCATGTCCAGAACCTTGCCGACAGAGATTCTCGGCGCGGACTTGAACGTCATGCCGGTCTCCTTCTGCGTCCAGGTGGCGGACATGGTGTAGGCCTTCAGGCGCTGATCCTTGGTGAAGACGGCAACGCCGTAGGTAGCGACCTCGGAAGCGACGATCGTGTTGCTGTTCTGGTTGTAGAGAACGACCTGAGCACCCTTCGCGAGCGTGCCCCACGGGGTCTTGACGACGACCAGATAGTTGGGCAGTTTGGCAAAGACATCGGTGATGATGCCGGCGGTTTCCGGAGAGATCTCCTCGACAGAAGCGGGGACAACCTCTTCCGCTGCGATGTCTTCATCGGCTGCAAAAGCCATGACCGGCAGCAGGCTGACGACCATGACCAGAGCGAGAAGCATGCAGAGCAGTTTGCGGGATTTCTTCATAGTTTCCACTCCTTTGATAGATTGCATAAGCGCCGTTTCGCCGGAAGCAGGGTAAAACAACCGGCTGCGTACACTTATGGTCACAGTATACACGTGCCTATGGGAAAAGTCAAGCTATGGAAGCAATGTGCACAAAGGTCATCTGCGCATTTGCGGCATCATAGAGCACAGTCTGTTAACAGACGCAGTGTTAACTGCCGGAATTTTTATTCGGAGCAGATTTCCTGTTGACAAGGAGGGGGAAAGACGATATAATCCTATTAACCTATAGAGAAGGTAGGCGTTAGCGTGAGAAACCGAATTTCCGGCCGCCTGTGCATCTGCTGGCACTGTTGCGGCGTCTGAGCGCAGAGACATATACGAAACCGGACATACATATATAGTATTTGAGACAAAAATGGAGGAATCTCTTATGAGCAATATCTATACATCTGCAGATCAGCTGATCGGCAAGACACCCCTGCTGGAGCTGACGCACATTGAAAAGGAGCAGCAGCTTGAGGCGCGCATTCTGGCAAAGCTGGAGTATTTCAACCCCGGCGGCTCTGTGAAGGATCGCGTGGCGCTGGCCATGATCGAGGACGCTGAGCAGCGCGGCGTGCTCAAGCCGAGCTCCGTCATCATCGAGCCCACCTCCGGCAACACCGGCATCGGCCTTGCCTCCGTCGCTGCCGCCAGAGGCTACCGCATCATCATCGTCATGCCTGAGACCATGAGCGTAGAGCGCCGTCAGCTTATGAAGGCCTACGGCGCGGAACTCGTGCTCACCGACGGTGCGCAGGGCATGAAGGGCGCGATCGCGAAGGCCAACGAGCTTGCCGCGCAGATCCCCGACAGCTTTGTCCCCGGGCAGTTTGTCAACCCCGCGAACCCGGCGGTACATCGCGCGACGACGGGACCTGAGATCTGGCAGGACACGGACGGCAATGTGGATATCTTTGTTGCGGGCGTTGGCACCGGCGGCACTGTGACGGGTGTCGGTGAGTATCTGAAGTCCCAGTGCCCGAAGGTCAAGGTCGTGGCCGTCGAGCCGGCGACCTCACCGGTGCTGAGCGCCGGTCACGCCGGTCCGCATAAGATCCAGGGCATCGGTGCGGGCTTTGTGCCGGAGGTGCTCAATACGAAGGTCTATGATGAGGTCATCCCGGTCAGCAACGAGGATGCGTTTGCGACCGGCCGACTGATCGGCCACAAGGAGGGCGTGCTGGTCGGCATCTCCTCCGGCGCTGCCGTCTGGGCGGCGATCGAGTTGGCCAAGCGTCCGGAGAATAAGGGCAAGACCATCGTCGCGCTTCTGCCGGACACCGGCGACCGCTACCTGTCCACGCCGCTGTTCGCCGACTGAGGGCGCATGATACCGAAATCATTGTGGGAGCTGCCTTTTTGGCAACTCCCACATAATTTATTGTATGGTATGCCGTAAAAATTTCCGGTTCTTTTGCACAGCAAAGATGAAAAGGGATGCAATTTCGCGCGCGATGCGCTATAATGGATGCATTCTTTATGTTCAAGAGGGATCGTTATGCGAATCGTCGTCAAAGTCGGCACATCCACATTGGCACACGCCACCGGTCGGCTGAATATCCAGCGCATGGAGCGGCTGTGCAAGGTGCTCAGCGACCTGAAAAATGCGGGGCACGAGATCATTCTCGTCTCATCCGGCGCGATCGGCATGGGTGTCGGCAAGCTGAGCCTGTCCGCGCGGCCGAAGGACATGCCCACCAAGCAGGCTGCGGCCGCGATCGGGCAGTGTGAGCTGATGTATATTTACGACAAGCTGTTTTCGGAGTATAACCACATTGTGGCGCAGCTGCTCATCACTGCGCCCGATCTGGCCGAGGGCGGCAGCCGCAAGGCGCACTTTCACAATACGCTCGCGCGCCTGCTTGAGCTCGGCGCACTGCCGGTCATCAACGAGAACGACACGGTCTCCACGGATGAGATCGTCATCGGCGACAACGATACGCTCTCGGCGATCGTATCGGCGACCGTCTCGGCGGATCTGCTGATCCTGCTCTCGGACATCGACGGCCTGTATGACCGCGACCCGCGCCGTGACCCGGATGCCAAGCTCATTGAGACCGTCCCGGTCATCGACGCGCGTATTCTCTCGCTCGCGGGCGATAAAGGCTCGGAGCTCGCCACCGGCGGCATGGTCACCAAGTTGCACGCGGCGCAGATCGCCACGGCGGCCGGCTGCGAGATGGTCATCGCCAATGGCGAAAAGCCCGAGGTGCTCTATGATATCGTCGACGGCAAGCGCGTCGGCACGAGATTCTTGATCCCAAAATCTGAGGAGGAACTGCTATGACGACTCTCGATATTCTCAAGCGGACGAAGGCCGCGTGGCCGAGCATCTGCAACGCCTCTGCCGAGGACAAAAACCGCATTCTCTCCGCCATGGCCGACAGCCTGCAGGCCCAGTGCGACGCGATCCTGCGCTGCAACGCCGAGGACATGGACGCCGCGCGCGGCCATATTTCGGACGTCATGCTCGACCGGCTCTATCTGGATCGCGGGCGTGTCGATGCCATGGCCGACGGCATCCGCGCAACTGTGGCGCTGCCGGATCACACGGGGCGCATCCTTGCGCAGATCGACCACCCCAACGGCATGAAGATCTATAAAAAGCAGGTGCCGCTCGGCCTTGTGGCGATCATTTATGAGAGCCGGCCGAACGTCACGTCCGACGCGGCGGCGCTCGCCATCAAGAGCGGCAACGTCTGTATGCTCCGCAGCGGCAAGGAGGCCTTCCACACGGCCAAGGCCATCGTCGCGGCGCTCAAGCAGGGCATCGTCTCAGCCGGCGGTGATGCGGACATCGTCAACATCGTCGAGGACACCAGCCACGAGAGCGCCACGGAGATCATGCAGGCCAAAGGGCTCGTCGACCTGCTCATCCCGCGCGGCGGCGCAGGGCTCATCCGCGCCTGCGTGCGCAATGCCACCGTGCCCTGCATTGAGACCGGTACGGGCATCTGCCACGTCTACGTCGATCAGTACGCCGACCTCGATAAGGCCGTGCGCATCATTGAAAACGCCAAGACCAGCCGTCCCTCTGTCTGCAACGCCGAGGAGGTCTGCCTCGTGCACCGGGCGGTCGCGGCGAAGTTCTTGCCCATGCTCAAAAAGGCGCTGGTCGATGACCGCGCGGCGCAGGGGCTCACGCCGGTCGAGCTGCGGCTCGATGCGGCCGCGGCGCAGATCATCGACGGGACACCGGCGGGCGAGCAGGACTTTGACACCGAGTATCTCGACTACATTCTCGCCGTCGGCGTGGTGGACAGTCTGGATGCCGCCATCGCGCACGTGCTTGCCCACTCGACGCACCACAGCGATGCCATCGTCACCGAGGACGCCGCGAGCGCCGAGCGCTTTATCAACGGCACGGACAGCGCTGCGACCTATGTCAATGCCTCCACGCGCTTTACCGACGGGGGCGAGTTCGGCCTCGGCTGCGAGATGGGCATCTCCACGCAGAAACTCCACGCCCGCGGCCCGATGGGGCTCGACGAGCTGAGTACCTATAAATACATCATCCGCGGTGACGGACAGATCCGCTGAGGAGGAAATACCATGAGCAAGTATGAAGCCGGATTTCTCGGCGCCGGAAATATGGGCGGCGCGCTGGCAGCCGCCGCAGCGCGGCAGGTGACGGGGGAGCGGGTCGCCGTCTCGTGCAGCACCCCTGCGCACAGTGCGGCAGCGGCCGAGCGGCTCGGCTGCCGTGCGGCTGCGCCTGAGGAGATCCTGCGCGAGAGCAGATTCGTGTTCCTCGGCGTCAAGCCGCAGATGCTTGACGGCGTGGCGCAGTCGCTGTCCGCGCCTATTGCGGCGTCGGAGGGCGTTTTCGTGTCGATGCTTGCGGGTGTGCAGCTTGAGCGGCTCGAGCGGACGCTCGGCGCGGATAAGAAGATCATCCGCATCCTGCCGAACACCCCCTGCGCGGTGGGGCAGGGCGTCGTGCTCTACTGCGCGAATGCGCGCGTCACGGACGATGACATTGCAGCATTTTGTGCGCTCATGGCGGACGCGGGCATCGTCGATCCCGTGCCGGAGCATCTCATTGACGCCGGCTGTGCCATCACGGGCTGCGGCCCTGCGTTTGCGTACATGTTCATCGAGGCGCTCGCCGACGGCGGCGTCAAGTGCGGCCTGCCGCGCGCCAAGGCCATCCGCTATGCGGCACAGATGCTCGCCGGCAGCGCGGAGATGGTCCTGCACTCCGGCAAGCACCCCGGGCTGCTCAAGGACGAGGTCTGCAGCCCTGGCGGCAGCACGATCGCCGGTGTGGACGCGCTCGAGCAGCGCGCCTTTCGCGGCAGCTGCATCGCCGCCGTGGAGGCGGCGTTTGAAAAGACCCGTCAACTCGGCTGAGCCCATAACGACCGTTCGCCCGGCACGTTTG
>OLHE01001514.1_pt1 | contig 15057 bp, 19 predicted proteins | sample 1605821 | NCBI WGS metagenome assembly OLHE01 (sample SAMN03283250) | human gut metagenome | biome: human-associated habitat; material: feces | host: Homo sapiens | place: USA | collected 2013
CTCAAAGGCGTAAGATCCATTTGCTGTGCCGGCATATTTTCAAGAACAAGATATTTCAAAGAACTGTTCTTAAGTGCTGTCAGATCAAGTTTTGTTTTGCTGTTGCCACGCAAATACAGCGATTCTAACTTAGGAAAACAAGCCGACAGATTATCCCCTCTGTAGTCCCATTCTTTCTCAATACCGCCCGCAGCCTGATTTTCTCGACGGCACTCCCGCCTCTGAGCGCTATGTGGAGTCGCCGAGCTTTCGAGCTTTCGCTTGGCATGGACAGCCGCCGTTCCCGTCTCAAGGCCCTCGGACGCCGCCTCTCCGGCTGGCTCGGCACCGAGACGGACAGCCACATCCAGGCATTCATGGTCGGCGACCCGAAGAAGGCCGTGGCGCTTTCGCAGGAATTGCGCCGCCGCGGACTCCAGGTACTGCCAATACGCACGCCTACCGTGCCTCCCGGTACCGAACGCCTGCGCCTGAGCCTGTCGGCGGCAATGACAGAAGCCGACATAGATAAACTGGGCCACGCCCTCAAAGAACTAAAATGACTAAACGCAGATATTCTTACCGCGGCCGCGTTGAGCGCCCGATTCGCTCGCTGCGCGCCGTCGTGCTTATCGCCCTGGCCGTCGTGCTTACGGTCGTGGCAATCTCGGCAATCCGCCCCGGCGGGGAGCAGGGCAGGGTGAATCCCGATTTCGACCCCGGGTGGCTGATAGTGTCGCTACCGACGGATATCCCGCAGCATCAGGTCAATTACATCGGTTTTCATGTGTCGTTCAATCCTCAGATGCATGTGCCGAACTATGTGGCCTGGGAGTTGACACGCGGGGAACTCGACGGCGAGGCCAGCCGTTCACGCACCAGCTTTCAGCCCGATCCGGACGTGCCCGGCTGCGCGACGGCCGACGACTACCGGCATTCCGGATTCGACCGTGGCCATATGGTGCCCGCAGCCGACATGAAATGGAGCGCGCGGGCCATGGCGGATTGCCATTATCTTACCAACATCGTGCCACAGGACCACTCGCTCAACAGCGGCCGCTGGAATTCCCTGGAGCAGAAATGCCGCACTCTCGCACAGCGCGACAGCGCCCTTGTCGTGATCTGCGGGCCCGTGCTAACGGACCGGATAGTCAGGACTATAGGCGACTCGCGTGTCGCCGTGCCCGAGCGTTTCTTCAAAGTCCTTTTCGAACCTTACGCCGAGACACCGCGCGCCGTGGCCTTCATAATGCCAAACCGCGCTGTGCCCGACCCCCTGGGCAGCCTTGCCGTCACCGTCGACCAGCTCGAGGAAATCACCGGCTACGACTTCTTCAGCACCCTTCCGGATTCCATTGAGAACCAGATGGAAGCGACATTTAATCTCAGGGAATGGGGTATCCGTTAATTACGACAGTATGAGCGAGCAAATCTACAATCCTTCGGACACTATCTGCGCCGTGTCGACCGCCCCCGGAGTAGGTGGTATCGCCGTTATCCGCCTCTCCGGGAGCCAGGCCATCGAAATAGCCGATAAAGTCTGGCAGGGCAGGGCACTCGCCGCAGCGGGGAGCCACACCGCGCACCTTGGCAATATCGTCGATGCCGACGGCGAGACGCTCGACCAGGCCGTGGCTCTCGTATTCCGCGGCCCCAGGTCGTATACCGGTGAGGATACCGTGGAGTTTTCAGTCCATGGCAGCCGGTGGATTCAACGCGCTGTACTCCAGGCGCTCGTGCGGGCCGGAGCGCGCATAGCCCTTCCCGGCGAATACACGCGCCGCGCCTATGCCGCCGGCAACCTCGACCTGGCCCAGGCCGAAGCCGTGGCCGACCTCATAGCCGCCGCTTCCCGGGGTGCGCACCGTGCGGCCATGTCGCAGATGCGCGGAAAAGTCTCCGGGCGCCTGGCCCAACTGCGAGAGCAACTCCTTCATTTCGCAAGCCTCATAGAACTCGAACTCGATTTCAGCGACCAGGACGTCGAGTTCGTGCCCCGCGAAGACCTCGTCGGACTCGCACGCGGAATAGAGGACGAAATAGAACGCTTGCTGAAAAGCTTTGAAACAGGAGCCGCAGTCAAAAACGGCTTCCCGATAGCCATCATAGGGCCCGTAAACGCAGGCAAGTCGGCGCTACTCAATGCCATTCTCGACGACGACCGCGCCATAGTCAGCGATATTCCCGGAACGACGCGCGATGTAGTCGAAGACTGGCGCGAAGTCGGCGACTACCTCATCCGCTTCCTCGACACCGCCGGATTACGCATCACCGACGACGCCATCGAACGCATCGGCATCGAGCGCAGCCGCCGCGCAGCCGCCGATGCCGCTGTCGTAATCAACCTCATCGACGCCACCGACCCGCAGCCGTTAGAAGACGGTATCGAAGACAGCAGACTCATCGTCGCCGTCAACAAGGCCGACATCGCCGACGCCGAAACCATCGCCGCGAAGTTGCGCTCCGAAGGCCGCGACGCCGTAGCCATCTCGGCACTCCGCCGCCAGGGCATCGATACGCTGTTGAAAGCCATCGAGAAAAAGCTGACCGCCAAAGTCGACAGCGACGCATGCGACGACATCCTCATTACAGCCGCCCGCCACGCCGAAGCCCTACGCAGCGCTCTGGCCTCCACCCGCGCAGCCATTGCCGCAATCCGCGCCGGCATCCCCACCGACCTCGTCGCCCAGGACCTCCGCGAGACCCTCCACCACCTCTCCGCCATCACCGGCGCCATCACCACCCCCGAAATCCTCAACACCATCTTCACCCACTTCTGCATCGGCAAATGACGTAATTGTCACAATCCGTCACAATCCATTAGTACAGCGTGCTTTACGGCACGCTTTTTTAATGCCCTTACTGACGGATTCTAACGGATTCTGACCCCTTTTTCGCCCATTTTTGTATCCCGGTTGTATCTCGCCATCGACCGGGGCCAAGAGTGAGAGATAAGTGATAGAGTATTTACACGTCAGTACACGTCGATACACGCCCATACACGCTTTTGGCGAAATAAATGGCGAATTAACCACGCATAACAAGCCAGTATGAGCAGTAACATTCAAATTGAGAAAGTCTGTCAATGGTGTGGGAAAAATTTCATTGCCCGCACTACACAGACTGCGTACTGTTGTAAGCGGTGCTCCGAACATGCTTACAAAGACCGTAAGCGGAAGGAGAAGCTGGAACGGTGCAAGACAGAAATTCAAAGAGTCCAATCCGGACTGGTTGAATTATCGTCAAAAGATTTCATGACCCCTCGTCAAGCAGCGAGGTTCGTCGGGTTATGTTATAAGACCTTTTACACCTATATCAATAAAGGTGTTATAAAGGCTTGGAAACTCAATCGTAAGACACTTGTCCGAAAGTGCGACATCGAGACTCTGTTCTCATCGTCAGAAAGAATAAGTATATCCAAGGAGCAACAATCCATCACAGAGTTCTATACAACTCAAGAAGTCCTTGACAAATATCAGGTTTCTAACGCATGGTTTTGGAAGGTCTGTAAAGAGAAGAAAATCCCAAAGACAATGTACCGGGGGAAAAGCATGTGGAGCAAAGCACATGTAGACCGCGCATTTGCAAAAAAGCCGACACCGGAAGGCATATCAGAGTGGTATTCTGTATCAGAAATTCAAGAGAAGTTCGGAATGACACTCTCTGCCATCTACAACCTTGCGTCCAAAGAGGGCATCCCCAAAATGAAGGTCGGGAAAGAAGTCCGCTACTCCAAAAATCATTTTGATGTGGCTAAGGGTATAGCAGAGCCGGAACCACCGAGCGACTACTCAATCGCTGAGGCTATGGAGAAATACGGGATGACAAGAGACCAGCTCTATCATTACGTCAAGACCTACAAGATACCCCGTACCAAGAGAGGCAAATACACCTACATCTCGCGCAAAGAACTGGACGATTTGCTTGCGCCGCCGACGATTTGACCCGAATCGGCGATGGTGGCGCGATGGTGGCCGATTCCACCATGCAATCACTACCGAACTTTGCACCAAACTTTTAACTCTGACAAGATACAATGAATACCTGCACAAAAGTATTCCTCCGCAAGAAGGAAATATCGGGCGACCGCATATCGCTTTACCTCGACTTCTACCCGCCCATCCGCAACCCTCACACCAACCGTCTGAGTCGCCGCGAGACTCTGGGCATATATCTCTACGGGCATCCGGCAAATACCCGTGAGCGGGAGTTCAATGCCTCGATGATGGAAAAGGCGGAGGCTATCCGTTGCCGCCGCTTTGAGCAGTTGCTCAACGAGCAGTTCGGGTTTCTCGACAAAGAGAAACTCCGCATCGACTTCCTTGAATACTTCCGGAAGAAGTGTTTCAAGAAATACCAGAAGTGGAAAATCGTCTATGAGCATTTCTCCGATTTCTGCGAGGGTAAATGTACCGTCGGCGAGATCAACGAGGAGTTCTGCAAGAAATTTCAGGCTTACATCCTTAAAGGTGGCCGTCGGGATGGTAGAAAGAGCAAGCTCGCCCACAACTCCATCGCCGGGTACTGGTCTACGTTCCGGGCATTGCTCAAAGAGGCGTATCATGAGAAACTCCTGCGGGAGAACATCAACGACTTCCTCGAAAAAATCGAATGGAAGGACACCAAGATTGAGTTTCTCACTCTTGAAGAAGTGAAGAAACTCGCCGCCACTCCATGCAAGCATGAGGTGCTCCGTCAGGCGTCGCTGTTCTCCTGCATGACCGGGCTGCGCATCAGCGACATCCAGCAACTGCGCTGGGAGCATATCGTCAAGACGCAGGACGGTTATGTGATGCGTATCCGTACTGAGAAAACCGATGATGAAGCGACACTGCCGATAAGCGAGGAGGCACTCGAATTATGCGGAGAGCGCGGAGAAGGACTCGTGTTCAAGACGCTCAAACGCTCGATGATCAACTATCCGCTGAGAGCATGGATAAAAGAGGCCGGAATCACCCGACGGATTACATTCCACTGCTTCCGCCACACCTATGCCACGCTCCTGTCCTCGGCCGGAGTGCCCATCTACACTATCGCAAAGATGCTCACGCATCGCAATGTCAAGAACACGCAGATTTACGCCGAGGTGCTCGACCCCAACAAGCGCGAAGCCGCCAACGTAATCTCCCTGAAGTAAACCCCAATCCCAGATGGCGTAAAGCCTCGACCCCAACGGAATCCCTGTGCGAATTATCGTATGGGGATTTCATCATTTACGCCAGTTTATCATATTGGGACTGGCATTTCCAGTGATTCACTTTTATATGATTATTCCGATTATTCCTGAAAATCAATGACCTCTATCGTACCGATTGGGTGTTGGGATGCCACCTTTTCGGCATTTTTGAAAAGGGCATTGATTTCTTCCGGAGTCAGATCCGATATGGCGCATCGCCCTCCGGAAATCCGTTGATTGACCCTGGGGGCGAACATGTATTTGCCGTTTATCTCCACAGCCACATGTTTGCCGATACTTGCTTCGGTGAACTCCGCCCATCTCAGGGTGTCAGGCTCATCGAAGGTCCACTGCACGTTCAGCATTCCTGATGTTCTATCAAGTTCTACCGACGCCTTATGCACCTCGGCGACAAACTCCGGCTCTATTCGCATTATTCCGATTGTGGTCTGCAATCCGTCCATCCGTCCGCAGAACCATTTGTAGCCGTTAGGCAAAGGATATTTACCGATTAAGTCCGATACCGTCTCATATAGACTACCATCTTCATCAAGCGGCGACACCATGAGAATGCCGCTCAGCACGTCTTTTGATATTTTAAGGTCAGACATGACCTTGGCAAAAATATCAGACGGGGCAGTTCCAAATTCAGCCACGACTCCCGCCGTCACCTTCCAGTCTACACGATAGGGGCACGCCGGTTCCACTTCAAGCCGGTTGATATATTCCCCGAGTTTACTTGCATATGCCTCATAGTCGACGGCCCCGGATGCTTCTGCCTGTTGTTCAAACTGACGGTTGAGTACTTCCTCCACTTCATGCCGGGGGATGATCTGAGGGCCGAGGCCGAGTGAGGCCTTCGCACCCGCCACAAATGAGTCCGGGTCAATCGGGTCTTGTTCGATGGAGGTCATATTCATCGACAATGCAATCATCCGTCCCTGGTCGTAAGCCGTTGCAGGAGGAGTTGCGTATGCTTCGAGAATATCGGCCATACCGGTTGCGTAAGCCAGACGGTTCTCGATGCAATGAGTTCCGGGATTCAGTCCTTTGATATACTGTTGCAGTCCGGGCTGATAGGCCTTCATTATCCCGTAAGATGTAAAGAACTCGCATTCTGTTTCTTTGTCGAAATCCGATGCTTTCTTATCGTCATCACTATGCCTGTTCAAGAAATCTCTTGCGGCAATGGTGTCGGCCGGAAGGTTGATTTTACCTTCTCCTACCTTGCGGAGTCCTGAAATGATACAATGGAACGGCGGCAAATCCTCCTTCTTCTTATGGTGCATTCCGTCAGTCATGAACACAGCCTCCATAGAGCCGAGACAATACGACATCATATAGGATGAGTCGGCCATCTGTCTCGGGTTGCCGATGTTATCTTCGAGACCGCGGATATAGTCCTTGAAATCCTGTTCGGTCTGCATCATGTCATTTTTTCCGGCCATTATGCCGAGAGTGTACTGATGCCCGAAGGCATACGAAACAGAGTCTATCCTCTCGGACGCGACGGCAAAGCCCGCGCCGGCGAACAGAGTCAGTATTATGGTCGTAATCAGTTTCATAAATAAGTGTTGAAATATTACTGTTAATGCCAGAGCAACCAACGAGATTGGATGTCGAGGCGATATATACAACTTAACGCAATTTTCGAATTCTGAATTTAGTTCGGCTATTCAGATTGTATAGTATATTGTCATTCTCAGGAATTAGAACTGTGTCATTTCTCACAATGAGCGGCACATCCATATTTCTTGATAATCTATATTCTTTCCCGTCGGATATACGTGTCAGTACCCTATATTTCACCCAAGGGCCAAATTTTTCATTTTCTAAAGTATATCTTCCATCAAAAGAAATGACAATTGGCGTTCCTATCCCTGCCTTTACCAAACTGTCGGAGTTAGTAAAATATGCGCCTTGATGCTTTGTCCAATATAAGACGGTATCTTGAACCTCCTTAGGCAAGTCATGGAAAGATAATACTGATTCCTGAAAACCCACTGGCCGGCATCCGCGTATTTCTGTAAATATCATAAAGACTGTGATACTAACAGCAATCCATAATATCTTATTCAAATGTTTCATTTGATATTTCTGAAATGGTAGTTGAATTTAAGGTTATCATGCTCAAGGAGTGATTCTCCAAGCAAAACTCTGTCGTATGGAAGAATGGAATCATCACCGGGAAAGTCATGATAGATGACATATACATCCTTTCCTATTATGCTATCAAGATGTGGAGTAGCATCTTCGGCTCTAATGTGGATACTCTCAATATGTTCTGCTTCGCTGTTATAAATTCTTAGGTCTGCGTATGAGCCATATGCACTCTGGTCAAAAATAACTAACTCTGCCTGACCGCCATTAAAACTGATAAATCCGATTTGTTGTGGAACAACATGACTTTGATTTTTACTGCCACCGCTAAATAGAACAGCCGCAAACACGAACATTCCTATTTGAATAAAAGGTAGAAACATCTTTAGATGATATAGAATGTCGTTATCGTTTACAGGTGTAGTTTTCCGTTCCCCCTTTTGGTAATACCCTGCATCTTTAGGAAATTTATATTTTATGATTAGGCCGACATCTGGGACGGGTTTTAATATCTTTGAAGCCCATCCCGGTCCGAGAACCGCCATCGCCGCAAAAACGGCAAACAGCCTCCAATTCAAGCCCGTTCCAAGCATTACGCCCGCACCCAAGGCCCCAACAAATGACATTATCAATGCAATGCCAAGCAACAATGATTTCCTACGGGTCAGTTTCATAGTTTGCCTCCTTCCAATATAAACCCATTATTTACTGCCCACATAAACATAAATACTCCACATAGACTGACTATACTTCCAATAATGAATACAACAGCACTTATTTTATCAGATTTGGAAATCTCGATAGACAGAGTTTGATTTAGTCGATTTTCTTTAAGGTGTTTTAGATAAAACATTCCTCCTATTAAACAACATATAAGGATATTGTAAAGCATCAGTTTTTTGAATTCTAATACTAAGTGCTTACCGATTATGTTTCCCAAATAGAATGAAACGCCTATTGAGATGGCAGTTAAGTATATGTAAATTGTAAACAATATCATGCCCATAGACATAGCCACAGGCATATCTCCATTTCCTATACGTTCTTGGAAACGGCAACAACAAACAAATATTTTCTTTAAGAACTTCATTGCCTGCCTCCTTTCAATTTCATAAATTCAGGTTTTGGCACAAGATCTAAAGACTCAATCTTAGCTATGTTTTCAGCAATGGGGATAATGGTCAGTTCCACATTATAGCCATTTCGCAAATCATCAATATTGGAATAATCCTTTAGATTGAAAGCACGCCCAAAAGACTTGTCATTGTATTTGAAATATATCTCGTCAATTCGGGCTGTTGAATATCCGCTTAATGGTGTTTCAATCAAAATTTTATCTTTTCGGTCCGCAATAATATTTAGAATAACAAAACCTATCAATGAAAATGTGAGGCTCGTTAAAGTAATGCCGATTATCCCTCGACTTAACTTCGATTTTTTAGTACCAAGGAAACTGCTTATTGTCAAAAAGCATACAATCCATATAGCCCAATCATAAATCTTACAAGTAATGAGAAAACCTCTTGACAGCAATATCACTATTCCAAACAATCCAATAATCGCCCAAAAGCAATAATTAATCTTTCGAGTGCGAACAGCCTTATATATCTCCATGCCAGCGACATAGAGGATAACGGCAATCATTATGTATCTTAAAGCATCTTCCATGGTAATATCGTCATTGATTATGTTCGGTAATTCCTGCGAGTTTTTCAAGTCCCCAATATAGTAATAGCAGTATTAGCTGAGCAATTGGAAGCACAACCGTGAAAGCAAACCAGCCCCAGCCATCAGTATCTTCATGCGTCAATCTCAGATAGATTGAATAAACCGTATATAAACTGATGATTATCGAATTTACTAATGCGGCATTAGGATGAGTCGTTTTGAATAATGCCACAGCTATCACTAACGGCTGGGTTATAGCAAATACATATATCATGCCAAGCGACTGACATCTGACAGCAAAATCTATGCAGGATGCCAAAAGTAGCAGTTCGGCTATAGCCCACGCTATCCAAAATCGTTTATCGGTTTGTTTCATCGTTGGCCTCCTTTCAGTTCCTCTACGAAAGTTCTGACATCCTTAGGCGAGAGATTGCCAATAGCATATTTTGGGAATGAAAGTTGAGTGAATTTGTCATTGTGGATAGTCACTCTTAGACTGTCGCATTCAAGAAATTCTATATCATAATCTATGGAGTCCCCATAGTATATTTCTCCTCCTTCGTAATTAATTTCCGCGAAATTGTCGGGGAAAACAAATGTACCGTAAGATTTTTGCGACAACAACGGCTGAACTTGATACAGGCTGTCAATTAGAACCGATATGTCACTGGCATGACGATGATAACGTACAGAATCAATAGGAACAACCCATGCTGCAGGCGATGTCCCGCGATCCAGTCCATACATACAGCCTTTCAGTGTATCGACCTTGAAACAGTCAATTTTCCGGTCGTCATAATCATTAATTCTGACAGATTCCGGCATATCCCGAATAAAAAGACCTTCTTTTTTACCTAAACTATAGTGAGGAGCTGCTGCCATCAGTCCAGTAGTGTGATAAAACACATAATCGCCATCTTCACCCACAATAAAATGTCGGCCACAGTAAAATAACAGCGGCAATATAAGAATGGCCGGTATGAGCGAGAGCCAGAAATCTATTCTCAACCACCATTTGAGTAATCGTGGCTTTTCAAGTCCGCGGCTGACAGGGAGAGCGAGCAGACCGAGAATATAACCTACAACTAAAAGGTTGTTGATTAGATTCCATCGCCACATCACGCCACTATTCGTCACGTTTATCATCACTATGATAACCGGCAGGAGTGCAATCTGCACCCACACCATCCATAGCACTATTTTATATCGGAGAGAATCGGACATAGCGGTTATAAATTGAGTTTTGCGATACTGTCATTCCATTCAATCACTTCGCCGTCGTGAAACATCTTGTTTCCGGAAACAGCATAGCCATTACCTATATACTTGAATTGTGACGGTGTTGCACCTCTAAGTATTATCTTTTCAGCAACTTCACCTCCGAATCCCTCATACTCGCCGGTTTCTTTATCTTCCTTAAAACCATCATAGCATATCACTACTTGCGGATAATATACATGATACTTGTCTTTGGCGTACTCAGAGCCTTTACATACTCGGAATGTTTCAATATCTGCGCCGACATTATCTTCTTCAGTGAAATCCCCGACTATATATCCCCAATAAATCTGTCCGCCAATATTATTGTAACCTTCTGCAAAACTATCGACAGGCACGCTTACCCACTCGCCTTTATCGGAAATATTATCACTGCGATAAGAGCAAGAAGAAATTAAGGCTGACAATATTATCAATAACAATATTCTCATCATTATTTCTTTTTATGCTTGAACTTGATGGTTTTCTTAGCGTTGCGTTTGGGATATTTGACCTTGATTGTTACCGGGTCGTCATAGCCCTCGGCCTCGATGCGGAGGGTAGCTTCCTTTAACGGATAGCCGGCTTCATCGCGCATCCCTGCATCCCAATATATGCGACATGGGTGTTTCTCGTCGACATAATCTGGATGTATATAATGCGTATCCTCTTCACCATTTTTATAAATTCGGGGACTCTCTATATATATAGGTCATCAGGATCAATCGGATTTTCGTTTTCATCAATTACATTTAGATCGATAAAATGAAAATCTTTCCTACCAGCCGCAGGTATCATGCCGGCAACTACTTCCACCAATCCTGACAATGCCGATGGATCAGTAACAAGTGTTATCGAGGTATTTTTCATATCTTCTGTTACTACAGTCTTTTTTGTTTTGTAACCGACATATCTTACTTCCAGTGTATCTCCTACTGCTGCCGAAATGCTGAATTCACCGTTGACATTGCTGACTATTCCTTTCCTACTACGGCGATTGAATATAGTACAGCCGACTAAGGGTTCTTTTGAAATAGTGCCGTCGGGCAACGTATCCCCACTCAGTACAATACCTTTGACAGTTATTGTATCTGCAATGACAGGGATGCTCTCTTTCAAAAGGGTCTGCGGTCCTTGTATGGTCTGAGCCTCAGTGCTTATAGGCAAAAGCATGGCAAGTGAAACCGCCGATATTCCGGCAAGGGATACGGCTTTCCCGGCAAGTGAGCGGATGCGGAGCTGCTGCTCAAGGTAGCGCACCTCGGCCTCACATTTGGGGCATGTGCCGAGGCAGTCGCCCTTGTAGCGACATTCCGATGTAGCAAGCTCAATGCCGTTTGCCTCGGCAATCTGCCGGCGTATCTTTTTCAATATCTTGCAGGTCTGCTTTCCTCGTGCCATAGTCAGTGTTTGCGGATTTGGTAGGTGAATAGATTGAATCGGTTGAAGCCGAGTGCTTCAAGAGCCTTGCGACTAATCTCGCGGTCGGCGTCGGTATTATAGTTAGATATCAGCGGTATGCGGATAATGCAGTCATGCTGCCGTCCGGCCTCAGCAATCAGGCGGATATTGTCAATAACAGCGTCGTTGCTTTGGCCTGTATAACTGCGGTAAATGTCGGGATCCATATCCTTGATGTCGATAATCATAGTATTGATTACCGGGAGCAACGCCTCGATGTTGGCTGTTGGGACATTGAGCGACGTTTCAAGATTGATTTGCCATGCCGGGCCGCAAAGCCCACGAAACTCACGGATGAAATCAGGGTGCAGACACGGTTCTCCACCGCCGAAAGTCACGCCGCCGTTTGTGGCGAGAAAATAAAGTTCGTCGATTCTCACTTCATCATAAAGCGACTGCGGCGAATACTCTTTGAATCGGCTCCCGTCACCCAACGACTGCGGGTTCAGACAATACCAACAACGGAGCGGACAACCATGAAAAGCCACAAGCGTTGTCACGCCGTCGCCATCAGTAGAAAGACGGTGACGCGCCACGCCTATTATCTTAGCCCGTTGCTTATCAAAGAGTCGGTTATCTGCCATATGCAAAATTACAAAGAATAATCGACATTAGGTGTGACAAATGTCCCATTAAAGCGTGAAAATCAGCTTTGAACGGCGATTTTCCTCATTTTTATTGTTACCCGGTCATAATCGGGGCGTAAAAACGCGGTTTGAATAGAAGAAGGAGAGCCGACAGGCTGCGTCAGGCATTCCGTCGGCTCTCGGTGGTTATAGTTGTTTCCTTTGGCTGCGTGTTCCCCGGCTCAACATCGCCTCCATATCTTCAAAGGACGGCAGGCTTGACTCTCGCCTGTTGCCTTTGACAAACTCGACAAGTTCGGATGCCACGAATTTCCATTCCTTTTCACCCGGAACCTTGTATGCCGGCAACCTGCCCTCGCGGGCAAGACCATAAATTGTAGACTTGGCTTTACCGAGGATACGGACCGCCTCGTCTATCCCTACAAATTCTATCGACTGGCTTGGCTCACCGGAGAGTGCCCGGAGCTGCTTGCGCAACTCCACGACCTCCTTAGCCAAGTCTTTAACAAGACACGTCAGTGACAAAACCGCACCCGGCAGTTCGTCGAAAGATAAAGAATTGTCGGTCATTTATAGATTGCTTCGGTCTCTACCGAATTTCAAGCGCAAAGTTAGCCGGTGGGACGACGGTGGAATCCGCCACTATCGTCCCACCATGACGGATAGCGGGCAAATCACTCCTCTATCAGCATATCCTCAAAATCGCATGAGCCGGTAAACCCGTCTTCCAGCATATCGACTATGGCGGCCTGCTGTGCCGAATTATTTTTTGTCTTTGACTTATTCATAGCGGCTTTGGATGTGGGACTTGCTTTTTCATTTCGCGCAGTTGCCGCTTTTTCATCCCTCTGTCCGGCAATGTCCTTGTCTATCTTGATTCTGCCCTGCATGGGATTGACGCGCAACTTTTTCTCAATGGTATAGACCTCGGTGTTACGGAACGGACCGGGGAATATCTGCTTCAGAAAAAGAGCGGTGTGAAGACACGGCTTACGGAACGGACGGGCGATGTTCCAGCCGAAGTGCATCAGATCCTGTGTCGACAGCTCATCGGAGACTGTCACGGCGTCTGAGTCGAGAAATTCCGGCGGCAGTTTCATGTGAAAGAACTCACATGATATTTCTATCAGCCGGGACAACGCCCCTTCGGTCATATATGGCGACATGGTATCGCCGATGTATTTGACTACCATGCTTTCGAGGGCTATTATCCGCGCCTCCTGCTTCCGTATCTTCTCGTTGCGTGTGGTCCCGTAGTCAATGACAATCTTTTCTTCCGGATGGTTATCTTTCTTCTTGGGCTTGAATCCCAACCGATTGAACAGCTTGTCGAACAGTGGCTGGAGAAGTTTGACCGAAAGGTCGTGGAACACAAGGTAGATGACCGACACCGCCAAGAAGGACGCGATGAAAACGATATTGGCATTGAACTCCGACCATCCGAGGTCGAGGGCTATCTTTCTCGCCCCCGCCGAGAGGACGAGAAAGATTGAAGCCATCAGAATCCAGAGCTGCCAGTTTTCAGACAGTTGCTTTTTCATATATTCGATGTTTTGAACGGGATTATCTTGAACGGTTGTCGTCGGATGCCGCCTCGCGGCATATACGGTTGTGGAGATTATTGGCGAACCGCTGCATGAACGAGGCCATTGTCTTCTCTCTGTCGGAATCCGAGCGTCTGACGCCCTGACGGGTCTTGATGTTGGCGTAGTTGGCATAGAGCTGACGCTTGGTGATACTCGTGCCGAGAAATTCATTCACCTTCTCCCTGACATCGTTGAGTTGCATATCAGGGAAGATGGTCTCGTGACAACCATATATGAACTCTACCGCTTCAACGACGGGGATATCGGACTTTTTGCGAGTGGGGATAGTCGCAATGTCAGACGGAACGCTCGGATTGCATGGATATGTCTCCGGAATGAAGTGATGCGGTGTATGACGCTTTACGGAATAATAATCGTTGAAATGCTTGCGCATACGTCTGAGAAAGTCGATGACTTTTGAAACGAGCATCTTGACCTCGGGTGATGAACAGGGATGTGCCTCCATATAGATCTCAAAGGTGGTTTCGAGCGACATGAGTTCCGCGTTTTTCTCCTGCCATGACTCTGCATCAAGACATTCGTCTTTTACGAGTTCGGCGAAGTCCTCGAAGTGGACATGAAGGCCCTCGTGCTTGCCGGAGATGAAGTTGTTGACGAGGGCGCATTTGCGTAGTGTTTCAATCATGTGCCTCGGACCTTTTGAGCGTTAGACACTGGATGGCTTCTTCCACAATGAAGAAGTTGCATCGTCTGCCCGGAGTCGCTACCGGGCCAAAAACGTTTGGCGGTGTAATTTCTGTCATGTTTTATGGGTTTATTGAAGCCTCAGCATTTGTCGCCGGGCATCTTTCTATACGCTTTTTAGGTTATTTTTGTTTGATTTCGCGCTTTTGCATTTGGCTAAATAATAGGGAAAAAGTGTTACATTTCGGTGAAAAAGCGTTACCTTTGCATCTTGAATTAGGTAACGTTTCACTCTGAATGGCTTTTAATAATTTGTCTTATTACGCCTTATATCAGATTATAAAGGCGTTACCTGATAAACCCTAATATCACGAAATATAAAGATTTTTCAAAAATATGGCAGAAAGTGCAAAAATCTCCGAAAAGAGATGCTTCAAAAGAGTCCTCATCTACTGTTCGTCGAAAAAGCAACTTGAAGAAATCGTCTCGACTTTGCCTATCATCGACGGCTACTGGGATGCCTTCGACAATCTGAAAGATGCGATAAAGGCAGTCAAGGAAGGAGACTATGGGATAGTAATATCGGAATCGACTCCCC
>OLHE01001517.1_pt1 | contig 15044 bp, 15 predicted proteins | sample 1605821 | NCBI WGS metagenome assembly OLHE01 (sample SAMN03283250) | human gut metagenome | biome: human-associated habitat; material: feces | host: Homo sapiens | place: USA | collected 2013
ACTTTCGTCAAAATCCTTGATATTTTCATCGTTATCGTTTATACTAATGTCAGTACATTTTTGGATTGACTGCTCCGTATCTGCGCCAACAGATACATTCGGGGCGGTCATTTCTTTTTTATTCTCCATTGTTATCCTCTCCTTTCAATCCGCCGAGAATATCGGCAATCATTTCTATTACATCAAGCAACTCATCATTTACCTCCCCGCCGGCTTCTATTCGCTGTAATTCCGACAGCACATCGGCAAGCTGGTTTCGCAAAGCCTTGAATACTCTCGGATTGCCTTGCACAACTATATCCCTGTGCGTGAGTCGCCTTGTTATATAATCCTGCTTAGTTAGTCCTGAAAGCCGTACATAAGTTTCAATTTGTTTGTCCTCCTCCGGCGATACACGAAACGCTACGGTTTTGTTTCTCCAGCGGTTGTGATCATCTCTGTTTTTAAGTGACATTTTACTCGCCCCTTTCCATATCTAACTTATCCGCCATTTCAGCCTGCTTTGACGGGAACAAGTGCGCATAGTTGTAAGTTATATCAATGCTTTCATGTCCCACACGGTCTGCAATAGCCGTTGCAGAGAATCTCATATCAATCAGCAAACTAACATGGCTGTGGCGGATATCGTGAATACGGATTCTTTTTACGCCTGCTTCTTTTGCGCCTCTGTCCATTTCTCTGTGCAGATAGCTTTTTGTAATTGGAAACACTCTGTCCTCCAACCCCACATCGTAAAGCATTTTCAGATAATCCTGCATTTCATCACAAAGGAACTTTGGCAACTGAATTGTGCGGTTACTTTTCTCTGTTTTCGGTGAAGTGATTATATCTCTGCCGTTTAAGTGCTGAAACGATTTATTAATTGTTACCGTTCGCTTTTCAAAATCGAAATCAGCAGAAGTAAGAGCTAACAGCTCGCCCTCACGAATACCCGTCCAATAGAGCATTTCAAACGCATAGTATGACATCGGCTTATCCATCATTGCATCAGCAAACTTCAAATATTCCTCTTTAGTCCAGAAAAGCATTTCACGATTTTTCTTTTTACCCATGCTGCCCGCCTTTTGACAAGGGTTTTCTTTCAGGTTGTAGTACCTGACAGCATGGTTGAATATCGCAGACAGCTGATTGTGTATTGTTTTCAAATATACGGGAGAATACGGTTTGCCGTTATCGTCCTTATAATTGATAAGCTCATTTTGCCAAGTAATTATTTGTTGTGCGGTTATGTTGCACATTTTCAGCTTACCGAAATATGGAATAAGCTTTTTATCAATAATATGTTTCTTGGTTTCCCAAGTGTTTTCTTTAAGTCGAGTCTGCATATCTTCGGAGTAATGTTCAACAAAACTCTTGAAATTCATATCCAAATCTCCGCCAAGCTTATTAAGTTGTTCTCTTTCCCACGCCTGAGCCTCACGTTTTGTTTTGAATCCTCGTTTTTGTGATTGCTTTCGTTCGCCATTCCAATCGGTATAGCGATAGATAACACGCCAAGTATTTGTTTTTTCTTCCTTATAAACAGCCATTGATATCACATCCTTTCTTTTTCGGCTGTACCATAACAAACTCCTTCTAAAAAATACTGTTTGTTTACTCGTCCTGAAATAGTTATAAAGCCTTGTGCTTTTAACTCTTCGTTAAGCTGCTGCACGATTTTATAGGCATAAGATTTTGAAATACCTAATTCGTCGGCAACATCTTGTACTTTCATAAATGTTGTACTCATACTGAAACCTCCTTTCAATTCTTGTTAGTTTGTTTATTTAGTGTCGGAGAACTTTCTGACCGCATTCCGATTTGCCCGAGCGGATACACCATTACCGTGATGTATGACGGTTATTCAATTTTCGCAAACAGCTTAACGCTATTTGCTTAATGATTATACTAAACATATTCCGTTATGTCAAGTGGCTTTCGCAAAAATATTAAACTTTTTTGTTTTATGTTGCTTGACATATACTAAACATATATGATATACTGATTGCATATTACATAAGTAAGGAGCGTATTTTATGGCAATCGGAGAGAGAATAAGATTCTTTCGTAATCTTTGCGGAATGACACAGAAATATTTAGGACAGGTGGTCGGATTTCCTGAAAAGACCGCTGACATTCGTATGGCACAGTATGAATCCGGAAGTAGAACGCCTAAGGCTGATTTAACAAATAAACTTGCAGAGGTTTTCGATATATCTCCGCAGGCGCTTTCTGTTCCTGACATTGACAGTTACAACGGCTTAATGCACACACTGTTTACTCTTGAGGATTTATACGGTTTCCGTATTGATAAACTTGATGACGAGCTTTGCATACGCCTTGATAAGGGTATGGGAACAAACTATCTTACAATGTTTGATATGTTTTCAGCTTGGCAAGAGCAAGCTGAAAAACTGAAGAATGGCGAAATTACAAAAGAGGAATATGACCACTGGCGTTATAACTATCCAAAGTTCAATGTTCTTAATAGTGATAAGGAGACTGCGAATGAATGATTTACCATTTGAAACACTGCTGAAAGCTAATGATTCAAAAGACAGATGGTATCCTACACCAATTGACACTTTGAAATATTCAGTTAAGATTGACATGAGCATTGAAAACGCCAGGGCGCTGCATAGTAACATAGCATATAACTTGCAATACATTGAGTTTTTGGAAAAAGAACTTGAGGAATTGAACTTATCAAGTGTTGTATACATAATGGTTGTTAAAAACTATGTAATTACAAGTATGTCAATTATTGAAGGGTTATTTACTAATATTGTAAAATCAAATGATTGGTGGAAAACTTCAGATTTGGAAAGTTTAGGAACAACTCAAGCCAATGAAACAAAATTTGAAGATCAAAAGTATATAATAAAAACCGAACTACTCAAAAGGGTTGAGCCATATAATGTTCAAATGAATTTGGACGAATTAATCAAAATTTTGAATCGACACCATTCCGCTTTAGGAGTTGATCATCTTATTTATCCAGCACTAAAGCGATTAAAGGATTTGAGAAATAGAGTTCATCTACAGAAAACCGAAGGAAATACAGATCACGATTACAATGCGTTTGATTATTCGGTAAAAAACGAAATGAGCGAAATTCTACACGATATACTTACTTCGCCCAAAATAACAGACCGCCCCGAAACATTTAATTTTATTAAAAGCGAATAAAAAGAAAAAAGAGCTAACTGACTTCTCAAAAAATCAGTTAGCTCTTTACTTTTACAATAATTCAAATAATGTTGCCATTTTGTTGCCAAAAAGCATATACAATCGGCAAAAGCCCAGTAAAATAAGGCTTTTTTCACGGGTGTGAAATTATTCCCACTCGTTGCCGAAAGGCTAAACTTAACGCATTTTGTTTATAAAATGTATCGTGTAGTCTTCGTAGTATTTTGATAATCCATATTATCATACCTGTACGACGAGAATTTATCATTTTCTTATCAGGTGCGATAAAACCGATGGTTGCAAGAAAAGAATGGTTGCAACCGGATTGATTTTACAATTTATATTATACTTGATTTCTTTTTATTTTGCAATATGTTTTTTAATTTTACGCACAAATTTTAAAAAATGTGCTTAAAATTTAATTGCTTTTTTTAGTTGTCTCAGGTATAATAAAATCAGTACACAATTACGTATTCGCTGTGCGTGAATTTTATTTAAAGAAGAGGGTGAATGAGTGAATCTTCAAGAGCGAGCAAAAGAAGTGGTAGTAGACAATAATGGCATTGCAAAATCTGCAGACTTTGTTGCTGCCGGAATCAGAGCTGTTGATGTCGTAAACCTGTGTAACGCAGGCTTTCTTAATCGTGTACGACACGGATACTATCAGCTTGCCGAACAATGTGTTCCTTCAGAAGAACAATTGCTTGCAACACTCATTCCAAAAGGAATAGTTTGTGTTGAATCTGCATTGTTTCACTATGGTTACAGCGACTTTGCACCACGAAAATGGTCAATAGCTGTGCCTCGTTCAATGTCAAGAACAAAACTAAAAGTGGATTTACTTACCATTCATCCTTATTATATGCAGCCCGAGTTGTATGAACTTGGGAAAACCACCGATAACTTCAACGGGGTTAAGCTGTCTGTATATGACCGTGAGCGAACAATATGTGATTGTTTTAAGTATCGTTCAAGATTAGATAACGAAATTTTTAACAAGGCTATTAACGCTTATGTAAAAGATGACAAAAAGAATCTGAATAATCTTTCTGCTTATTCCCAAAAATTGCGTGTATATAAAAAAGTTACCGAACTGATGGAGGTGTTGCTGAATGGCTGATATTGCAGCGTCTGTGCTTACTCGATTAAAGAATAAGGCGCAGGCAAGTGGAAGAAGTTATCGCAACACCAAACGAAAACGATTTTATCACTTTTGAGATAAAAGATGTTGCTTCTATTTGCGAATGGAAGTAATTTACTCAATAAAATAATATGATTGGTATTGTGAAAATAAATGGACGAAGTATTTGATATTAAAACAAAAAAGTATATAGTTGGTTCATTCGATATTCTCGGAGCAAAAAAACATATGATTGATGTTAATAATCCAGCATTATTCTATGTTCTTTATAATGGTGTAAAAAAGAGATTAGACTATGATGGTGTATTTAATTTGTATTATAAAATATTTTCAGATAACATTGTGTTAGCTGTACCACTTGAAGATAAATTAAGCGAAGATGATAAAACAGCAAATATTGCCGCATTTATAACTGGTATGCAATATGTTACAGATATATCATTAAGTGTCTCTAATGTGTTTATCAGGGGTGGAATTAGCTGTGGTGAATTTTATGGAGATGAAACTTTTGTCTACGGAAAGGCACTTGTAGATGCCTATTTATTAGAAAGCGAATCGGCTATCTATCCTCGAATTATTTCTACAAGAGATTCCTTAAAAGCAATAGGAAATAAATGTTTTGAAAGTAAATTTATTAAAGATTTTGATGGTTTGTATTATTTTGATTTTCTGTATGACTGTGGCTTTAATTCTCCTTTTGAGTATCGAGAATTAAATGGCATAAATCGAAATTTAAAATTAAATTGTTTAAAATTTCATATATTAAATAACATCAAGGAAAACAGCAGTAACGCTAAAGCACGTCAAAAAATGGAGTGGTTAATAAGTTATTATAATGATTTTTGTCAAAGACGCAATATTGATAAAACAGAATGGATTTCTGATAATGATTTGGAGGGTTATAATAATTGAGTACAAACATTTCAAAACAAAAGCGTGATGAGCTGATTGCAAAAATCGGTGAAATACGCAAATATATATCATCCGCACCGCAGGACGAAAATACGGGCAATCTGCTGACCTATCTTTCCGAGCTTGAGAAAGATGTGAATGGCAAAAAGTACGGGCTTGTTTTCGAGGAACACAGAGAGGAAATTGATGAGGTACTTGCAACGCATACGCCTGTATTGACCGAGAACAAAGACCTTTTCATCGACAACGGCGGTCAGATGAATTTTCTCATTGAAGGTGATAATCTTGCTTCTCTTAAATTACTCGAAAAAACTCACAAGGGTAAAATTGACCTTATCTACATAGATCCACCGTATAATACAGGAAACAAAGACTTCATATATGATGATGCATATATTGACAATAATGATTGTTATCGCCATAGTAAATGGATTAGTTTTTTAATTCAACGCTTAAAAATTGCACGCAAACTTCTTACTCAGGATGGCGTGATTTTTATGAGCATTGATGATAACGAACAGGCTGAGCTTCGTATGATTGCTGATTATATTTTTGGTGAACATAATTTTATATCAGAAATGATATGGCAAAAGAAAAAAGGTGGTAGCAATGATTCTCGACATGTTGCTACTGAACATGAATATATTCTTATGTATTCAAAAAACAAAGAGTTACTTAATAATATTTTTATTGCTTATGGTGAAGAATATGTTGCTCGTTATAAGGAGAAAGATGAAAAAGGAAGGTTCTTTTGGGATACTTTCAAAAGAAAATCAGGTAAACAGTATTATGCAATTACTTGTCCAGATGGTACAGTCCTCGAAAAAGATGAAAATGGAGAACCTATTTCATGGTTGCGTTCAGAAAAACGTTTTCTTTCAGATTTAGCAGAGGGAGAAGCAAGAATTATAAAAGTCAAAGGAAAATGGACAGTACATTTTAAGCAAAGACAACCTAAAGGATACAAACCTCGTTCTATTATAACTGAATACGGAACGACTTCAGATGGTGCTGCAGAATTAAAGGAATTATTTAATTCTACTAATATCTTCAGTAATCCAAAGCCAGTAAAACTGATTGAATATTTAATTAAATTTATTCAAAATAAAAATGTTTCAATCCTTGATTTTTTTGCAGGTAGCGGAACAACTGGACATGCAGTTATGAAATTGAATGCAGAAGATGGTGGTAATCGCAAATTTATTCTTTGCACCAATAGCGAAAACAATATCTGCCGTGATGTGACCTATGAGCGTATTAAGTGTGTTATTGATAAGGAAAACTACGCCGCAAGTCTTAAATATTACAAAGTGGACTATGTTCCTATTTCGGAGCGTATGTACTACGAATACGCCGACGAGCTGCTTGTTCATATTCGCGAGTTGGTCGAACTTGAAAACGGATTGAATTTTACAGGCAATGCTGAAATTGCTATTGCTTTGACCGACGAAGAACTTGAAGCATTTACCGCAGATACGGACAAGCTGGCAGAATGTCGTAAACTCTATATGGGACACGATTTATTACCCGATGAAGAACAAGAAAAGGCGATAAAAGAAAACGGTATTGAAATCAGCATAATTCCCGATTACTACTACCGTGATTTACAGGAGGGTTAAAAATGCAATTAAAAGAATTTCAGCTTAGAGCTGTAAAAGATTTGTTTGAAGCGATGGACTCTCCTGCAAGGGACATCATTTTAAAAAGTCCTACGGGCAGCGGGAAAACCATCATTCTCACTTATTTTATGCACCAATACATACAGAGTGTTCCGAAAACTGTTTTTGTTTGGCTGACGCCGGGCAAGGGCGGCCTTGAGGAGCAAAGCAAGGCAAAAATGGATAAGTATATCCACGCCTCACAGACAAAATTGCTCAGCGATGTTATGACGGGCGGCTTTGAAGAAAACGACAGTTGTTTTATTAACTGGGAAAAGCTGACCAAGAAAGGCAACAACGCCCTCAAAGACGGTGAACGCACTAATTTTATTGAACATATAGACCACGCCTTGAATGAAGGTCTGCGTTTTGTTGTTATCGTTGATGAAAGTCATCAAAATAATACGGTTAAGGCGGATGAGATAATTCAGTATTTTCATACGGATAAAATTATCCGTTGTTCCGCTACGCCAAAAGGTATCAAAAATGCAGAAATCATTGAGATACCTGAAGAAGATGTAATCGCCGAAGGTCTCATCAAAAAAATGCTCATCATCAACGAGGACTTTCCGCAGGTTATTGAAACCGAGAGCCAAACGGAATATCTACTTGAAAAGGCATACGATAAACAGCGTAAATTACGCTCCGCTTTTCTTTCGGCAGGTAAAGATATTAACCCGTTGATTGTTGTGCAGATACCGAACAAATCGGAAAAATTGCAGGATGATGTAGAGCGTTATTTTGAAAAGCAAGGTGTAACCTACGAAAATCAGCAGTTGGCGGTATGGCTTTCCGATATGCACGAAAACTTGGAGGGTATCGATGAGCCGAATGCAAAATCCGTTGCCGTTATTATAAAACAAGCAGTTGCTACGGGTTGGGATTGTCCGAGAGCGCATATTCTTGTAAAACTGCGTGACAATATGGACGAAACCTTTGAAATTCAGACTATCGGTCGTATTCGCCGTATGCCCGAAGCAGAACATTACGGCAGCGATTTACTTGACAGTTGTTATCTTTACACATTCGACGAAAAATTCACAGCAGGTGTAAAGATGAGCTTGGGCAAAGGTGCATTGGAAGCACAGACGCTTTTCCTTAAAAACGAGTATAAGGATATTACACTCACAAGCGAACAGCGTACTATGGTAACGCAGACGAGAAATCCCAAAGCAGCTTTACTTGCCGTTGCAAAATATTTTGAACAGGAATATAAAACGGGTGGAAATAAAACGGAAAATATGACACGCTTGCAAACAGCAGGCTTTGTGTTCAACGATGATATTTTACGCCATACATATTCGGGCGAAACAGCTACGTTTGATTTTAAGTCCGACGATATGAATACCGTCGTGGTTACGGAAAAGCTGAATACGCACGAACACGGTCATTTGTATCATAATAAAATCGGTAAAATCGGCTTGGAAATCGGTATGGAATACAGCTATATGAATACTATTATCCGTAAGCTGTTTGACAAGAACTTTACATATTCAAGGAAAATTCTTACCCTTGAGCCGAGGCAGGTTTATACCTTTGTTATCAACAACGCTGACTTGCTTAAACATACCATTCGTGAAGCTATGGCGGCAGAACTTAAACAGCTTGTAATTGATGACAAGAGTATTTCTAAAGTAACTTTCCGTATTCCGCAAAGCTGTGTATTCACCTATGACGGCACTGCAAAAACACAGCTTGAAATGAAGAAAAATGTATATCAAGGATACCTTTCTTCTGCCGAGGTTCGTTCTTCTTCGGAGCGTAAGTTTGAAAAATTCTGTGAAAAGGCAAACAGCGTGGATTGGATTTATAAAAACGGTGATAAGGGTAACGAATACCTTTCTATCGTGTATGCCGATAACTCCGAAAAGCAAAAGAACTTCTATCCCGACTACATTGTCAGCGTAAATGGCGAAATTTGGATAATTGAAACAAAGGGCGGATTTGACCGTTCCGGCAACAGCCAAGACATAGATATTTTTACGCCGAAGAAGTTTAAGGTGCTGAAAGATTATCTTACTCGCTACAACCTAAAAGGCGGAATTGTTCGCTATGATGGCAAGAGCGAGGAATTGTGTATCTGTATGGATATCTATTCCGAGGATATTAACAGCGATAGTTGGGTTGTGTTAAGTGATATTTTGAAGTGAGGTGAAAGTCTTGAAGATAACTGACCATAGGGTGTTAACCGAGTTTACTCCTGCAAAAGTTCAATTTTTCAGAATAGATCCTGAAGATATTTCAGCAACATTATCAGATATTTTGCGTGCTCTTATGGACTTGTCTTGGCTCAGTAAATTCGATCAAGACTTTGAACAGAAAGCTTTTGCCTCCCGTGCAAAGAAAACTATTGATGATATTAAAGAAAAGTTTGACAAATGCGTTGGTGACAATGTCAGCAAAGATGCTGGTGAGTATGTAGTATCTGAATTAGCCAGAGAAACTATGGTATCAAAATTGGACTATTTAGATATTCCTCTTGATGAACTTATTGGTAAAAAGCGTTCTGGAAATCCTGGGTTTGATTTTCACTCACAAAACAAAATTACGGATACGGTTATTTTTGGTGAAGCAAAATATGTTGCCACTACAACAGCGTATTCATCGGCTTTGCCACAAATCGTCGATTTTATCAGAGATGGAAAAGATGTTGAGGATCTTCCTGAATTAAAACCGTTCTGTACAACATCGGCTTTGCAAAGGGTAGCCGATGGAAGAAAGGGATTTTCTGCTGCGTTTTCAGCAAAATCTACAAGTACAGATAGAATAATTGCTAATATCTCGAAACGCCCGGACTTTCAATCATTACTTCAATATGAAGAACTCATTTTGGTGGCGGTGGACTTATGAATACTGTTTTAGAAAAGGGCAATATCATTGCCAAAATTCGAAAAGGGAAAGATTTGGAGCAGATTATAGACTATGTCAAATCTGAAATTTATCAAAATGGACCCAATAACTCGCTGGTTTTAGAAATGGTATCATATTTCAAACTGTTTCAACCAGATTTTTTCAAAAAGGACGAGCAAGAAATCATTGCCACGATGGGGCTGTTTTTCAAACAGCCCAAAATCGAAAGTCTTACAGGCTCAATCTTTGAGATGTATCACCAGCAACTCAAGGATGAATTTGGCAATGACTATACGCCAATGCAAGCAGATATTCTCAAGAAGATACGAAATTTGCAGTATTTCAGCTTTTCGGCACCAACAAGTACGGGGAAATCATTTGTATTTCGACATCTTATTTCTGAATGTTCCAATGATGTGGTTGTCATCGTCCCCTCAAGAGCACTTATTAACGAGTACTACGACCGATTGAACAATCTTGTGGATCGAAAAACTGTAAATGTCCTGACTTTTGTTGATAGGATTAATACAAAACACATTCGCAGAAATATTTTCATACTGACACCTGAGCGTGCAAAAGAGCTGTTCAAAAATAAAGATTGGCTAAAAATTGATTTGATTTTGTTTGATGAAGCCCAACTCAGCGATGAGCAATCGGTGCGCGGTCTCTATTTTGATAGTATTGTGAGGCGAGCACTAAAATATTTTCCTGATGCAAAATTTGTTTTTGCGCATCCTTTCATAGAAAATCCTGAAGCGCAATTGCAGAAGAACGGTATCGAAACCATTGATACAACGGCAACATACAGCAATTATGAATTAAAAAATGTAGGACAGATTTTCTATACCCATGACACCACGAACCAAAAATTCTATCATTTCGGGAGTGATCCTGCAACATTGGGAAAACGAAAACTGGAAGCAAACTTTGATCCCATAGAATCAGCACTAAAAAAAGGTGGTAGTGTACTGATCTATGTACCAAAGTCACACATTTATAGTAAGCAGATATATGGGCAATTTCAGAAGTATATTTCTATGTGCCAACCAATTAATGATACTACTGCAATAAAAATGATAGATGAGCTAAAGGAGTATATTGGTGCTTCAACAACTGATAAGTCGTTTTATAACTCTGATATGCTGGAAAAACTGAGATGCGGGATTGTGGTTCATCACGGTTCAATGCCAATGACAGCCCGTTTGATATTAGAGCATTTTACGCAGCAGGGATTCTGTAAAATCTGTTTTGCTACTTCTACACTGGAGCAGGGAATTAATATGCCATTTGATGTGGTTTATCTTGACCGCTTCGAGGAGAGTAAAACACTGTCTGTCAAAAATCTGATTGGTAGAGCCGGTCGCTCTACCAACAAACCAGTATTTGATTTTGGTAGCGTCATTTTGCGACCAAATGCAATGAGCAGATTTCGAAAAGTATACCGTAAGAAAAATACTCTTTCGTCAAAATCTCGATTAGATACAACAGACGATAAAATTGATGAAAAATATGAGGAATACAAAGAAGCAATCAAAACAGGGGAATTTTCTGACGAGTATAATCTTACAAATAAAGATCTTGAGAAATTAAAGTCAGATAGCGTTACTACGGTAGTCCCTACATTATTAGATATGATGTTTACTGATGCAGGATTTGTGTTGCCTAACACAGTCGCAAAAGAGGTTTATGAGGACTTTCAGTGCTTATATAAGCAGTACTTAGGTCGAAAACTAACGGCAGCAGAAAAATTCGTTTTTGATTCCGCTATCAAAATAATGATCTGGAAAGTGCACGGCAAAACATTTAGTAAGATTTGCCAAGAGAGATATGCTTATGTTTCCAATGTTGCCCAACGACGATCATTATCACAAGCAGGTCAACAAGATCGTGCCGATAGCCTAACAGTTCGATATATTGCAGGTTATAGTGATATTCCGGATAAAGAATTGCGTACCTTTCCTTTATTCCCTGCTGAAACAAAAGGTAAAGATGTTGATTACGACCGTATTGTTTATGATACATATGATTTTCTCGATAAACTTATAGGGTTTAAGTTGAGTGATTTATTCTATGCGATTTTCCATCAGTATTATCTTGCGTATCAAGACGATCGTGCTGAGAGGTTGGCAAAGTACATCAAATATGGAACAGAAGACTCAACTGAGATATGGCTGTTACGATATGGATTTTCTTTCGAAGAAATTGAATGGTTGAAACCTTGCGTTGAAAGCATTGATCAAACGGAAATTAAATTTAACGAAAAAGCCGAAAATCTCAGCGATGTTCAGAAAGGTATCATTTCAAAATTCATTTTTTAAAACTACATATGTTTTTGATAGTTTCCTACAATATGCAACACAACGGCGGCAGGGATTTCTCCCTGCCGCTGTGATGTTTATGCTGTATAAATCAACTCTGCATTTACAATTTCCATTGCACGATTACGGACACTGTTCATGCGCTGTACCCACAGCATTTGATTTTCAGCTTTGAGCTTCTCAGTTACATTTTCTTTTTCGGCAATGTCTTTTACCAACCGACAGAATAGATTTTCAGCCTGCTCATCAACATCTGCAAGATAGCTGTTCAGCTCACAAGCGGTCAGCAGATTAGCGTAAAAGACACGTTTGTGCTGCTTGATATACCGCAAGTGGCGCTGTCCCCAAATAGCGATTGGCTTGTTTTCTTGTTCGGGCAGTTCCAAGCAAGGCAGATAATAATCGCCTTGCTTTTCATACAAAAGACCGTTATTTTCATCATAAATTCTGTTTTTCATTTCGTGTTTCTACCTTTCGTTTTTATCATTTCTAAAGCGTGTGCCACGCTGTTTAGACTGTGTGATTTCCTTTGCCTGTTTCAGCATATCATCAATTTGTTTATTGCCGAAAACCTTGCGGAGCAGCTTATAATCTTGTAGTTCTGCCTTTTGTTTAGCGTTGATATTTTCCAAGTTCTTTGCCTTTTCCGACAGTCTGTTGTTATCGTGATAAAGACTTTGGTTCGCCTGCCGCCATTCTTCAAGAGTGCTTTTCATTTTAAAATATTTGATTACTACGCCTTGCACCAACTCTTTCAAAGCGTTGATTATCGGCTGTGCAATTTTTGTTTTGTATGTCTTTGCACTCATCAAGGCAGGAGGCTCGGGAAGCTGATACTGAGGGTCATCTTCAAAGTTTTCTTTCACATTTTCAAGAGACTTTTCACAGTCGATCAGATTACCGATTCGAGCATTCACAAGCTCTAATTTGTCCTTTTTCTTATTGATTTCATCGCCCAATTTCGTAACTTCTTTTTCTCGCTCCTGCTTTTTGTAATCGAGAACAGAGAGATGCTTTTCGTGTGAGCCTTTATGTTCCCACTCAATTCCGTGCCGTTCCATAATGAATGCGAGTGCAGATTTTTCTGCACTTACCCATTGACTCCACTCTGTATCGCCACGGGTTCCGCCTTTGAAACCTTGTGCAGCTAACGCTTGTTTCAGGCTTACTCTTGTATCAAGTCCACGCTTACTTCCCATAGTAAATGGCACAAAATCAATATGCAAATGGGGCGTTGCCTCATCCATATGCAGATGAGCAGAGAACACTTTTAATTGCGGATTACGCTCTTGAAATCCACGGTAATACTCATCTAAAATCTGCCTTGCAAGCTGTCCGTTCTCGCTTTCAGCGTTCATATTTTCCTTATCACCAATCTGCAAAATGAGTTCGTGGAACAGCTTTTCCTGCTTTGAATTGCGGATTTTTTCATAATAGTTTTCTATTCTGCGGTCGGATCTCGTCTGTTTATCGTTGTATCTTTTGAGTGCTTCATCGAACAAATCGTGATAGATTTTCTTTATCGGCTCGTTACAATAATCTATATTGAGGTGGCTGCGCTCACCGTCAACATTTTCAGCTTTGAACTTTCGGCTGTTATGATTAACCGAGCCTTTACCCACCATTGTGCTTATCGTTCTTTGCATTTATATACCTCCTATCTCATAACCTTGCTCGTCCTCGGTTCTGTTACTCTTGTCAAGAGTAACGCAAAAGCACTTTTGACAGGCAAGCCCATCAAAAATGCAACCTGCCAGCAGGTTTTGCGCTCTCCGAGGGGCAAAGAGTCGCCTTTAAAAAGGCACTCTCTGCACACTCTGCTAAACTTTCATATTGTTCACTACCCACCGAAAAAGAACATTGCAAGATTGCAGTTGTCCCTGACCTTTGCAATGTTGCAACCTTAAAAGTTGCTTGCTTCTTTTTCTTCGGGAAGTTCCCAATACCATCCGCTACCTTTCTTTATTGACTTTACACCGAGAGATTTTTTTGCTTCATCAAGCACTCTTTTTGAGATGCCTGCGTTCTGCGCTTTCTTCAATAAAATCTGCTGCGGATATTTTCCGTTGGAAAGACAATCGGTTATTAAATTTTCTGCCTGTTCGGACTTCTTTTCACGGCTGATACCGCTGAGCAAATCGTCTATCGAAATATCATAATGACCGAGCCAGCGAAAACCGTTTTCTGCACTCAGTTCAAATGCGATAGGTTTTCCTTCGGGCGCAAGTGACGACTTCTGATGAGCCACAACTCGAATTTCAGGTTTATCTTTTACTCTGCCGACAACAAGCACGCTTCGGGCGCAAGCCTGAAAGTCAATAGAGCCAAGTCCTCGGTAAGTTGACTTGTTGCCTTGCGCTTTGTTCAAGTGTCCGACCAAGATAATTGCACAGCAATATTTTTCTGCTATTCTGCCAAGCTGAGCGAGAATGTTTCTAACCTCATTCGCTCTGTTCATATCAACCTTTGCGCCGACATACGCCTGCATAGGGTCTAAAATAATTACCCTTGCTCCTGTTTCGGCAATCGCCTGTTCCACTCGTTCGTCAAGCATTGTAAGAGCCGCTTCCGATTCGTCAATCACTTTTATTTGAGTACAGTCTGCATTGCCGGAAAGTAAACGGGGCTTAATCGTATCGCCGAGCCCGTCCTCTGCCGTTTGGTAGATGATTTTTATCGGCTCACGCTCGGTGTCGTCGCAGGGGAGCTTTTCTCCCCTCGATAACAACGCTGCTAATTGCAATATTAAAGTCGTTTTACCCTCACCGCCGTCACCGTGAACAATAGTCAGCTTTCCGAAAGGAATATAGGGATACCACAACCATTTCACTTCCTCAACGGGAACCTCGTCCATACTGATGATTTTAAGTTCTGCCATCCGCAACGCTCCCTTTCAAAAATTTTTCATTGATTTCTGCGGAAACATCGGGTATAATATTTGTAGTATATTTTTGAATTGACTGCTCCGTATCTGCGCCAACAGATACACAAGGGGCG
>OLHE01001518.1_pt1 | contig 15040 bp, 19 predicted proteins | sample 1605821 | NCBI WGS metagenome assembly OLHE01 (sample SAMN03283250) | human gut metagenome | biome: human-associated habitat; material: feces | host: Homo sapiens | place: USA | collected 2013
AAGGAAGAGAAGGAATGGCAATGGGACAGTACATTGCAGGAATGGGATTCTCAAACGTAGGACTTGGAATCGTACATTCTATGGCTCACGCATTAGGTGCAGTTTATGACACACCTCATGGAGTAGCTAATGCAATCTTACTTCCAACAGTTATGGAATACAATGCAGATGCAACAGGAGACAAATACAAATATATCGCAAAAGCAATGGGTGTTGAAGGTGTCGAAGATATGACACAGGAAGAATACAGAAAAGCAGCCGTTGATGCGGTTAAGAAATTATCAGCAGATGTCGGAATACCAGCAGACTTAAAAGAAATTGTAAAAGAAGAAGATTTACAGTTCTTAGCAGAATCAGCTTATGCAGATGCATGCGCACCAGGAAATCCTAAAGATGCAAGTGTAGAAGATATTATTGGATTATATAAATCTTTATTATAATTTATAGAGAGAAAATAAATAAAAAGGTATTGAATTCCAATTTAGACAGAAGAGGAATTCAGTACCTTTTTGTTAGTTTATAAGAATTTTACAGCTGTTCCATAAACAATGATCTCAGCTGCACCCTGCATAACTGCGGAAGAAGAATACCTGACATTAATAACAGCATCAGCTCCCATATTTTGAGCATCTTCGATCATTCGATCAGTTGCAAGATCTCTGGCTTCATTCATCATTTTCGTATAGGATTTTAATTCTCCACCAACGATGGATATATGTTAGTTTTATTTTACTATAGTGGATGAATTATGACAATAAAATAAAAATAGATGTTGACAAGAAAGGATAAATACGATAATATATTATCTGTTCCGAAAAAATAAATATGCGATAGTGGCGTAGTTGGTAACGCGCGACCTTGCCAAGGTCGAGACCGCGGGTTCGAGCCCCGTCTATCGCTCTAAATAAAAAGCACTGAAAAGCACGTATTTATGCGGTTTCAGTGCTTTTTTAGTTTTCTGGTGTCGTGTCGTGTTATTTTTTGAGGAAGTTTTTTGAGGAAGTTTTTAAAATATTTTTTCAACATACTCAATAACTGCCTTGTCTGATTGCCTACGTCTAATGTGGGCGTATGATTGTATAAACGTCTTTGGGCTATTCCCCATAATATCAGATAACACCTTGTCACTTTCGCCACGTTCATAGTTGTTCGTTGCAAATGAATGACGACAATTATATAATGGGATCAGTGGCAAGGGTTCAACTTCCTTATTGTTAAACTCTTTTAATGCTTTTCTAAAGTACATAGAATAGCGGTTTGGGTTCACTGGTCGCCCTTTAACAGTTGTAAATAAAAAGTCGTGCTGATAATCGGGGTGGTAGCTTTTAAGCTGTAATTTGCGTGTCTGTGTGTCTTTGATGATGCAATACAGCTTGTCGGGCAGATATAAAGCACGTATTGAACCGGTTGTTTTCGTGTCGTTTGTATTGCCGTCTTTATCAAGTGTTCGGTGTATGGTTATTTCTTGATATTCGTTTATTAGATCATCGTCACACAGACCGCAGACTTCAGCAGGGCGACAACCTAACAATAACGATACACAGAACATTGGGTAATAGTGGTTCGCCTTGATAACTGGATTATTCAAGAATCTTGATATTTGTTCGTCTGTCCATGTTACTTTTTTTTCATATTGTTTTTTTAGACGTTTAATTCCGATCATTGGGTTATCGGTCGGAGCTAATACCCTTAATGTCTGTATAGCAAATTTAAAAATGTTTGATAGTATGTTAATACATTTATTTACCGTTTCGGGCTTATAATTTGCACTAAGGGTATTAACATACCTCTGAATCATTAAAGGTTGTATATGGTCAATCTGCAAGCTCTCAAAGACATTCTTAATATAATTATGGTAATAATATTTGTATGTCTTTAGTGTGCTAGGTCTGTATAAGTTTGGGGCAGTTTCAAGCCATAATTCAGCACAACGACCGAATGTTTCATGATCTGTGACGTTGTGACTTCCAGAAGCAAGCTCTTTTATTATCTTAGCTTCATCAAGTACAGCGTCTTTTTTCTTTTTGCGATTCTTTCCACGTACTTTTTTGTGTGTGGTAGGATTCCAGACAACAGCATAATATCTTGTTTGAATCCCTTTTTTGTTTGTCCATGTTGCTATTTGTACACTCATAATATAAAAATCCTTTCTAAGTCGTGGCATGGCTTTAGAATGAATATTTTTATATATCCCTTGCATTATGTGTATTTTATTAGTATAATAATTGTATTAATTTTAAATTCTTCTCTTTTACTTTTGTCTAAAAAGTAAAACGGACACCGTCACTTTTTTATAAGTGGCGGTTATTTTTTTACTCTTGTTTATCATCTTCTTTTCTATAAGATTGAATAAGCGACAAGTCTTTAACGTAATCTATAACTTTATTTTTCCCTTTATCGTCAAGCAAATCAAAATAAGTTAATAAAGTGTTAGTAAGTCGTTGCTCTTTAACTTTCATTTCTTTAAGAATTTTCATATAATAAGCCAAATCATTACCTTGATAATCTGAGTTGTTTTCTTCAAAAAATTCATCACAATACTTATCATCTACAAAAACAATAGCGGGAACATTAAGAGCGTCCGCAATTTTGAAAATATTTGTTGAATTTGGTTCACGCTTTTCTGTTTCGTATTGTCTAATGGTAATAATTGCCAACCCGCATTTTTCCGCAAGTTCTTTTTGTGTTAATCCACGTTTTTTTCTAACTTTTTTAATGTTTTTACCTATTGAAATTTCCATTATTAAACTCCTTTTTGAGATTATAACATATTTTTTTTATTATGAATAGATTCAAATGAATTAAAATATATGTTGACAGATTCAAATGAAATGATATACTGTAAATAAAGATTCAAATGAATCTAAAAATAAAAAGGTGGTGAAAAAATGAAGATTGACAAAAAGAAGCTAGATATTGCTAAAGCAAGGGCGTGCATGGGCTCAAAAGAAATTGAAGCAAGCGGATTCCCTAAAGGTACATATTGCGGAATCTTACAAGGTCGCAACGTCAAACCAGAAACAATGGGTAGACTTGCAAGAGTATTAGGTGTTGATGTAACAGAAATCATTGAAACAGAAGAATAAAAGAGGTCGTGGCATGGCTTTAGAATGAATGAAAGGCGGTGAGATATGAGATACAGCGAAGATATGAAGCTCTGGTTGTTTGACTTAGCACACGGAAACTTGACAGAACCCGAAATAATAAAAGGATTCATAAAGTATTACGTGATCTATAACTGTACGATACAGAACGTACAGGACGACATACATTTTCACACGATGTATGGGGTGTTAGGAGAACAAACAGCATTACAGAGCTTAAACAAGGCACTATGTAATTTTGTTGATTATGAGAAAGAGAGGTGAAAAACATGACAGTATTTGCAAAAGCTGACGAGGTAAGCGAACTATTGAACTGCGGAAAGTCCACAGCGTACAAAATCATGAGACAGTTAAACAACGAGTTGAAAGAAAAAGGATATATGACTATATCTGGAAACGTCAATAGAGCTTATTTGTTTGAAAGAATGGGCATTAAGGCAGAAAGAGAGGTGTTAGAAGATGGAGAATAAAAAAGACCCGCGTTACAACTGGATACATATACCAGAGAACTATTTTGACAGGGTTAAGACAAAAATTATCAGAAGCACAGAAAACGGAAATACAAAAATTGTTTTGTATTTTAAAATGCTAGACGCAGTAAAAAATACTGATGGTTTTTTCCTATTTCAACACGCAACACAAAGTGTAAGCGAAGAAATAGCAATACAAATAAACGAAGATGCAGAACTTGTAAAAGCCACGTTGGATACATTAAGCAACTTAGAACTTGCAGAAATCAGCGAGGACGGTTGTTATTTTGATGAATCTGAACAGTTTGTCGGTACTATTTTAGAAAGTACGCTACGAGTTCAAGAATGGCGAGCCAAGGAAAAAGCTCGAAAAATCAGAGAAGCGAAACAAAATGAAACACATTGTAACGATACGAAACAAACCAATGTTGCTAGTGAAACAAATAGTAATAATACGAAACAAGGTAATGTTACCAATGAAACAGAGTGTAACAACTCTATGTTACAAGAGAAACAAACCAAGGTTACTAGTGAAACAGAATGTAACACAGAGAAAGAGAGAGAGAAAGAGAAAGAGGAAGAGAAAGAGATAGATAAAGAAATAAATAATAATTGTGCAGAATCTGATTGTCCACAGGATGCAGAGGAAGTTATTGAAATGTATCACACTTATTGTCCGGCATTGACAAAAGCACCAGAATTTGAAGAAATTATCAATTGTTCAGACGGAAAATATAAGGGATTATATGAGAAATTAAATAATGTCATTGCAATAAATAATCCTGCGGTAACAACGAATGAATTTAAAACTGTATTTATCAATGGAAACGGACAGTTTAAAGAAGCTGTGACGAAAGGAACAAAGAAAAAAGGTTATTTATGCGAACTTGAATTTTTGTTAGAAAGTATAGCAAATTCAAGGAAAAAGAAAGCAACAGCCTAAATAAATTTGAAAGAGGTAGAATCATGCAAGATAGACATTTAGGGCAAGCGATCATAGTTATTGGGTGTTTGTTAATGCTGACACAGTTAATAAGTCCAGTAATAGCAGTAGCTTTCATATTGTCTGGATTATCACAGTTATAAAAAGAAAGGTCCATACATGAACAGCCTACCCATGTATGGACCAATATAAAAACCTTGTTGTTTGATTATAACAAAAAGGTTTAGATAGTGCAACCAAACCATAACACAAAGCGTCACAGAACGCAACAGAATAGCCATAAATTAATTCTAAGAAATAAGCGAGGTATTTATCATGCAGAATAATAAAATCGAAAATGCAAGCAATGTAGAGTGTCGCAGAAGTGATAAGGCTGACAAGCTAAACAAAGCCACAGCAAACTTACTTCTTAAACTTACACAGCTAAACAATGAAGAATTTGAACAGGCAGTAACGGATATGATGCGACAAATTCAAGTACTTCCAGACAATGAAAGAATGATCTGTAATAATTATTATTTGAATCTATTTGACATTGCAAGAGAGCTGAGAAAGAACGGATTTACAGCGTAACAAGTAAATAATACAAAGGACCAGACTTATATATCTTAGGTCTGGTTCTTTTTTTGCGTTTAATCATACAGCATGACAGGCAAATCGCAGGCTAGAACCTATGGTTTTATGCGGTTTTCCAGACTTTTTGCATAGTAGCATCACAGGCAAATGACAAGCAAACCAAGCAGTGATTTACTGAAAAAAAGAGTGTACCCAAAAACGTTTGTTGATGTGGTATGATGGTTATAGCAGGAATAAACATTGTAAAAAGAGGGGAAGAAAGGAAGAGGTGGTACTAGTTGGAAAAAACAAAGTATGCAAGCAATGATACAGAAGTACTAAAAAACAGATTACTAGTGACGGATGAAGAGTTACGTTGTGTGTTAGGGGTTGGAAGAAAAACCGCTAAAGCAATAGCACAACAGGCGGACGCAGTCGTCAGAGTTAACGGCAGAAAGTTAAATTCGATGGAAAAAGTCAAAAAGTACATTGATACCGTAGCGGGAAAATAAGGAAAGGAATTGGAAACCAACATGAAAAATTTTTTATTTAACGACATTGTTACACAACAAAAAATTAGAAAGTTGGTGAGAAAAATAATTTACGAATTATTAGATATAGGCAAAGAAAACGCCTTATCTACAGAATATTTAAAACAGGCGTTAGGTTTTCGCAATGTTAGATCATTAAGAAAGCAAGTAGAAAGAGAACGCCTAAATGGCAAAATTATAATCAGTTCTAGTGATGGCGGGTATTATAAGCCGTCAAACAGTTTGGAAGTTAAAGAATTTGTCAGAAACTTAGAAAATACAGCCAACAGCATGATAAAGATTGCAGAGTTGGCTAAAGTATATTGTGAAAGAGAGGTAGACAATGCAGAATTATGAGCAGATTTTAGCAGAATTAGAAATTGAAATCCCAGAAGATAAAAAAGAGCCACTAAGAAAGGCATGGAATCAGAATTATAAGACAATCGCAGACTATAATAAACAGGTAGAGAAAGCGAAAAGAATTAAGAGTGAGGTAGAAGAAGCGAAAAGAACACTAGAACAGAAACAAGCAGAGCTTAAAGAAGCGGTAAGCCTTAAAGAACAGGCTGAAACATTAAAGCAACAGCTACAGGAAGTACGGGACGCAAGAATAAAGCTAATCAATGAACAAACCAACAAGGAAAATTTAAGAAAATTCTTTTCTGGTAAAAAGTTTATTAATAGCATTACAGAAAATGAAGTCAACAGACAAATGTTAGAAGCGTTAGAAGAAGATAACACAAAAAGCATTGAAGAAGTGTTTGACGAAATTGTGCCACCAGAGCTAAGAGAAAGTGTATTTGTAAGTGATAGAGCGATACCCGCCTTTACAACTAAATTCAATCAGAATCAGCCACCAGAGCAGAAAGAAAAAGGTATTGATAAGCTGAATAGTATGTCTTTAAGCGAAAAGATGTTACTAAGAAAAAACGATGTAGGGCAATATAAGAGATTGCAGAGAGACAAATAAGCATTTATACACCTAAAGCAATAAAACAGCTTATAAGCGATTCTGTGAAGCGTGAGAGATATATAAACTTGGAACAACGTGGAAATCATGGTATATAGACACAGGTTTCTTGACACTATACACGCGTAGATATATGAAAACAATAGAATGTTTCACGACACGATATACACGCGTGTAGTAAAACAAATTATAAAGACTTTTGCTTAAAAATGAGTGAAAGCAGAAAGGAATACAATGAGTAAAATTTTAAATAAAATCTTTGATGTAGATTTATACAATACTGTAAAGGCTGAACGCTACGAACTGGACCAGAACGGAAACAAGAATATGTATAATATCGGACAGTTAGAGGGATTAGCAGAACAGGGAAATGAAGAAGCTAAGGCAATCGTTGATAAAGTCAATAATGAAGTGGATGAAATACTAAAAAAGATGGATAGCGGTAACTATTTGTTTAAAACATTTAACGAATATATCCTTGAAATGGCAAGACTAACAGAAGAAGCAAGCAAACAGAGAGAAGAAGTAGAAGCCAAACACGATAAAGCAGAAAAGGCATGGAAAGAAGCGAAAAGTGCAGTTAATGTAAGTGATTCATGGACCAGTGCAAGAAAAACAGACTATTTACTTGCTAATGAAGAATATGACAAGAGCTGTAAGGAAATCTATAACGATCTAAAACAGAAACTTACAGCCTTAAAGAGTGAGTTCCATATCTGTTTAAAGGGATTCTATACAATCACACCAGAACGGATTGATAACAATGTATTAGTATTATTGGATAGTGGTATTGACGTATCAGAAGAAGAAATTGACAGCCTTTTATTTAAATATAGATTCAATACAACGATGATTAGAATTGTAGCCAACTATGCAATCAAAAATAAAAAAGAGACAAAACTATTAACAACATACAGATTAGGAGCAACGAGCAACGGAACAGCCGAAATGAAAGCATTTGAACGCTTCGAGCATTTTTGTATGAACGCAGTATCCACAAATAACGCACTTAGAAGAGCTAACGCGGGATGCTTAGACAGATTAGGAGCGGAAGCACTGGAAAGCCTTGACGAGATCGCTATTAAACCACAGTAAAACAATTTGATAATTTAATAAAAAAGAAGCCTTGTTAATACCCACGACAGGGCTTCTTTTTGCGTACAGGGAGAGTGAAAAAGGATGATAGACAACGAAACATTAGTGAAAAGGATACAGCAAGGCGAGAATGTCAATGATAACATGATGCAACTATATAACCAGAATACCGGTCTATTATACAGAGCATTGAAATGTTATAATGGATATGGTAACATAATTGATAAAGATGATTTAATGCAAGAAGCATATATCTATCTGTATGAAGCTGTGAACCGATATAAAGTCGATAAGGGCGTTAAGTTTACAACATATCTAACTAATAGTATAAAATGGAATATAGGGCGAGATATGAGGAATAAACGTGCTATAAAACTTCCAAAATATATATATATTGATATTAGTAAATATATGAGATTCTTAGAAGAATACACAAAAGAGCATGATAAACAGCCAACAGACAAAGAAGTTATTGAAAGGTTAGGTATATCAGAAAGCAGATTAAAAACAGTAAAAGACGCTGTAAATATGGTAAGTATCTCATCAATGGACAAACTAATAAATGACGATATGACAATAGGCGATACTATCAAAGATTGCAATAACGACCTACAGGAGATAGAACATAAATACGATTGTAAAAAATTAAAGTCTGATTTGTGGAAAGAACTAGAAAACATACTAACAGATACACAAATACAAGTACTAAAGTTTAGATATATAGAAAAATTGACTTTACAAGAATGTTCTGAACGTTTAGGTATTTCATATCAAGCGGTACACACAAAAACAACAAATGTTGTTAGTAAGTTAAAAGGAAACTATAAAATACGTGGATTAGCAAATAAATATTTGTGACTTTGGGGAAGTTTTGAGGAAGTAACTACATAAAATAGAGATAAATAATAGAAATAGATACTATAAAATACACATAGAAACAAGGAAAAACAATAGAAATACTCTTATCATTACCTTGCCAAGGTCGAGACCGCGGGTTCGAGCCCCGTCTATCGCTTTCGGTTAAAAGTCTCGAAACCACGCATTTATGCGGGTTTCGGGATTTTTTCATTTCTATGTTTTCTTGCGATTTTGCATAAATTTGCATAAACTCTATAAAGCTTCCAGATATTGTAAAGAATTTTCGTTATCAATACCAATCTTTATATAATATTTTTGCGTTGTGGCAATGTCTGAATGTCCCATCAGTTTTTGTAGTTCATAGATTGACATTCCTTTTAATGCAAGTTCGGTACAAAAAGTCTTTCGTAAACAATGGATACCGCCATTACCTGAATCTAAATCAAGACGTTTCCATAATCTGCGATACTTTTGTTCAAGGATACTGGCAGTGATACGTTGACCGTCAGTGTTGACAAAAAGCCAATCTGTATGGATGTTATGTTCTTTTTGCCAATCCTTTAATAGATGTAAGACTTTCAAAGCATTTTTGGACAATGGAAGATTACGTCTTGAATTTTTGGTTTTGACATCTCCAATGATATAATCATAACCTTTGATTTTTTCGCCTTGCTCATTGCGTTTGGAATGACGACTCTCCGCACGACGAATGGAAATAATTCCTTTCTTGAAAGAAATATCAGACCATTTCCATGCGACTACCTCGCCAGCACGAGCACCAGTATAAGCATCCAGTAAGATGGCGAAAGCAGTTGAATATTTTGGAAAATCTTCAATTTCTCGAAAAAGTTCCTTTTGTAAAAGTTTAAATTCAAAGGAATTTAAAACAGATTCTTCAACATCTTTATCGTATTCTCGAACAAAATAAGAGTCAGGAATTGAAAATTCAGTCATCGGATTATTTACACGATAATCTTTGGAAACAGAACGATGAAATACCTCTTTTAAGATATTCAATATTTTTTGAGTCTGCTTACGAGTCATTTTTTTATTTACGATAGGGTAAACAAAATCTTCAATGTCGCCTAAAGAATATTGACTTATTGGTTTTTGAATAAAAGGATTATTCGCAAAATAAGTATTCCATGTACAATCCCACCTGTCACGAGTTGAATTGCTTTCTGTTCCAAATCTTAATGAGTAATAATCAAAATATAAATCTTCAAAGGTAGATTCATTTGCATGGTAATGTTTAATTACTGCTTTATCTAATGCTTGTTTAGTTGGTTTAGATAGTAGTTTACGATGATTTTTATATGCTTCATCATAAACATATACAAGATATCTTCCAGAGGTTTTATCCTTTCGCCAGTTGTGACCTTTTGTATTATAAAATTCCTCTAAAAATTTTTTTTCTGTTAAAGTTTGCATTTCTTTTTTAACAGGGTTCTCTTCAGGAATAATTATAACAGGTCTGAACAGTTGGCGAAAGTAGATTGATAAAAGTTCTTCCCTAGTTGTTATTGTTCCGTGTGCATACGACCACCGCCTTGTATGTCTGTTGTTTCATCAAAAAGGTATGCCTTGAATAATGTGCCATCTTGATTTAGAAACAATCCTTTTGAATCTGATGGAATATATGTCGAGGCATCGGTATTATCAAGAATAATCTGACTTAAAACTTGGTCAGCACGTCCGCAGATTTTATAACTGATATTATTTTTTATCTGTCCACTAATGATATTAGCGTCTGGACGTTGTGTTGCAAGAATCAAATGAATTCCGAATGCTCGACCTAAACGTGCTAGACTACTTAGCTGATTTTGAATTTTTTTAATTGGCTCTTTTTCTCTCGGTGATAATCCAGTGGTATCAAGAAGTTCTGCCAATTCATCACAAGCGAATATAATTCGCTTGTGTTTGATGAGTTCATGATTGTTGTATTCAGAGATGTTTTTATAACCATTTTTGGCATATAATTTTTTCCTGTTTTCTAGTTCAGAAATGATTTCATCTAGTTTTTTTGTCGTATTTGAGATGTCAGTAACAAACATACAATGATTTTCCCAGATACGTCCAAAATCGACACCGCCTTTAAAATCTGCGATATTAACAATAAATCCGTTATTGATGCACTGCATTAGTATTAGCTTTAAAAGCAATGTCTTTCCTGAACCTGTTGCTCCACCAATGAGGATATGAGGATAATCATTTAAAGAGACATATATTTTATTAAATAAAGACTCTCCTATTAAGAGAGAGCCTTTATTTTGTGGATGATTTTCGTCATTCCAATAAATATCTTTACTATAATCAAATTTTCCATGACATGCGTTAATAATAATTTGCCGATTATTTTTTCCAATTTTAATTGAAGAAATAGAAATATTTAATATACTTTCCAACTCTTCTTTATGATTTTGCCAATATGAAAAAGGTATACCAACATTGTCAAAAATTAATTGGATTGAATTATCTATACATTCCTGCGATATCAATATAGGCGGAATGTTAGCAGAATTTTTAAATCCTATTGAGAAAAACAAATCATAGTATTTTCTGTCAAGAAATCCATCGCTGTATTTAAAAAATAAAACTAATAAAAGTAGTCCTCCAAATACTAGCATAGAAACCTTAGATTCCATCATTTTGATAGAATTATTAACGGTAACATTGATAAAAAGATTGCAAAATAACATAATGATTATATACATAAAGAATACTTTTTGCACTTTGAAATCATTTCTTAATCTTCGCATAAATGTTTGTATACGATATGCAATTCTTAAGGGGATATAATTATCCCCTAATTGTTGTTGAGTCCTGTTTTTTTGTGTCATAGCAGATACTCCTTCTTGTCATGGTCAATAATTATGGTAGATACGCCATTACGTTTGAACTCCTTAATAGATGTGATACGTCGAATAAAAGCGTTCCATGTTTCTTTATCATAAGCTTGATAATCAGCGTATTGAGCATCTAGGGGCAGATTTGACACAATATAGACATTGCTATAACATGCAATGCGGTCATTATATCTGGCCGGAAGTTGCAATGGGTAAATGTCTAATATATTGAGCATTTCCGGTAAGGAAATCTGCGAATGGTATTCTTCAAATACCAATGTATTTTGGCCATGGTAGGAATCAAATTTTGTCGAATTTAATTTGTTACCATAACTTGTGATACGGCAGATGTCAAGCGGAGAATGGTGGTCAAATATATAGTGACTTTTCCCAGCACCAGTACTACCGAAGATGTACGTGACATTTAACTCACGATTAACACGTGAGTATTTATCAGACAGTAGAGTCTCTCGCAATACATTAATATCGTTTGTTTTGAACGCATAATTTGGATTGCTAAGAATGATTTCACTCGTTGTCATGCCAGACTGAATTAACTCAATTAATTTACTCTTTTGTGGATTAGTTTCTTTCCCTTCTGCTGGGATTGTTCCCCATTCCTGAAAACTGCCTTTTATGCTAGTTTCTGCTTTTTCCGTTGATGCCCATTTTCCCTCTTTTAAGAGATAAGCACGGTTTTCGGCGCAAGTTCCGAGAGCTTTATCTAAATGACTCATTGGGAATCGCTTTTTAGCCGTTGAAAATCGGATTGGGGAGTGACTGTAAATGAATATATGCATGTGTTCAGAACCTGTTTTTGCAATCTCACGGCAGAAACAATAGTAATCTACTGTCATTAAGCCTTGCAATACAGAATGAACATATTCATTTGATAAGCCACATTGAGATGGTTTTTGAATGGTAAATAACCATTTTCGTGATTGAGAATTTGGATTCTTCATTCAATTATCACTCCTTTCTATATGTGTGATGCTACAAGCTACTTGTAACGTAAAAGGTAATACTACCTTTTACGCTAAGATAGTAGAAAGGGATTAGACATCCCTTTCTACTATCCTTTCTTGTAGGTCTGTATGTTAGTAGCCGTGGCGGATATCTCGTAAGTGCCAGTTTTCCATTGATAATAAACATGAAGTTCAAGATTTTCAAATTGGACTGGAAGTCCACCTTCATCTTCATTAAAAGGAATACGCTGGTCGCCTGCAATTTTGACAAATAGTCGTTCATATTTGCGTTGACAGAGAACGATTTCGTAACGATAACCCTCAATCTTATCTACTTTTTTTCCATCCTCATATTTATAATAAGGACGGATGCCAATGAGTATAAGTTCTGTACCTACTGTTTTGACGGCATCAATACAGACGTTCAGTATATTCATGATTACCCCCTTTCGTTTGATTGTGCTAATTGACTTGTAACTCTAACATCGATGTTGAGCTTAGTTTAACGCATATTGATTATTCATATTGAGTAAAAAAAACTTTATTTTGTATATAAATTAATACAATTTAAAAAGGCAAATTTTAAGAATTGTAGATAATAAAATAAATAAGTATGTTTGTAAAATATGAATAAGAATAGATTTGTGTTATTATTGACATGAAGAAAAATAATTTATAATAGATTATCAATTAGAAATATCGGAGGAATTGATATGGCAAAAATAAAAGAAATGATATTGGGTATAGGCATATTAAGTGCTGTGGGAGTATATAATTTTATTTAAAAAAAAGAAGCTCCTAAGTATAGTTATGAAAGAATAAAAAAATTAACGGATAAGGAATGGGAAATAGAAAGAAAAATTGTACAAGATAAGTACAGAAATCCTCAATATGATATTGATAAGAGAGTAGAATTTTGGAATATATTGAAATTATATGATAAAGTAAGAAGTGATAAGTATTGGAATGGTAAAAAGCCACAAGGACCAGCTTACCATCGGGAACATGGTTTTGGTTTATATAAACCAGATTAAGATTTAAAATTATAATAAATACAGCTATATATTAATTAAAAATATATAGCTGTATTTATATATAAAGAATATCATTTTGTTCTTGTTTCTGTTACTTTTTATTTCGGTCTCTTGGATATAATGCACCTAAATGATGAATTTGTGAATAAAGGTCAGCCTGATATAATCTTTCGTGAACGTCAGAAACTTCTAATGAATGACCAGACTTGATACAGTATTTACGCAAAAGTTTTGCAAACTCCTCACATTGATATGCATCAGATGATAAATCATATCCCCAAGCAAGATACCAGTCATATGCGTCCTCAAAAGTAAGAGAAAGTGCAATTGATAACCGAAATAGAGCCGCTGGTGTTACTTTATAATGGTCTCCATTAAATAATGCTTTTAATTTTTTATCATTTTCGTGTACAGTAGAACGTAAACAAAGAAGTTTTTTATCTTCTGTTACAATTTGATATTTCCGGTTTCCTTTTGCATTTCGTTTTAAGACAATTTTGTAATTGTGAGAAATCAAAAAGTATAATCCTATTTTTAAATTGTTTCTTTTTTCGTTTTTTATCAATGCAAGTGACTGCATTGAGTTGATTTTTTCATTAATGTTAATTAATCTTGAATTGTGTTTAGAAGCAACGTTTTGTACATAGGAAGCAAATTCTTCCATATACATATATAGTAGTAATGTTGCGATTGACAGACAGGCAGTTGATAGTTATATAAATTAAATGATATGCTAATATTAAGTATAAATTGATGTCGACAATAGAAAATTTTATCATAAAAACCTCCTTTCGTAGAGCCTGTCAAGGATTCAAGAATTTTCCTTTCTGAAAACAAAAAAGCAATCAATAATTTGATTGCTTTTTATATATATAAATATAATTTGATTCTAAAATAATAAAGTAAAAATTCTTGATTAGAAAGGCGGCAAACCCCAGCTCTCTACTGCCGACAAAGACTAATAGCATATCCTCTATCTACTAGTATCTACAGTCTAAATCATTTTGATAAAAAAATCAATACCATTAAAACAATTAGTTTTGTATATAATAATAAACAAAAAACTATTGACATAAAAAATTGGTAGGACTAATATGGTTGATGAAATAACAATCTAGCAATAGGGAGGGACATCTATGAATTTTAAATTTCAAAAGAATGTAGCAATTGTTTTATCTTCAGTTATTATTGGAACTACGGCTCTTTCAGGAGTTAATGTTTATGCTGATGAAATTACAGCAACGGAGGAAGATGTATCGTTGAATGATGATATTTTTAATGAAAATGATATCATATACGGAATAAGTACACAATCATCTGATGCAGAAACTACATTAACTAAAAGTGAAATGAGTGCATTTGCTCAAGCCTTTAATGATTCATTAAAGGAAGATAATATCAATGTGAGTAATGGCTATGGAAGAGGGGTAAAATCAAAGGCTGCAAAGATAGCAGCTAAAGCAATGTTAAAAAAACTTAAACATATAGGAGCTAAAGCATTTGAGAAGGCAATTCGAAAGGCTGCAAAAAAATTACCAAAAGCAGCAGCAGAAAAGGTTGAGAAGTATCTTACATATCAAAAAGTATCAGCAGTTCTTAATATCGCAGCTAATGCAGAGGGGACAATTACAGACGCAATTCAGCATGCATTACAAAAAGTAGGAATTCCA
>OLHE01001521.1_pt1 | contig 15025 bp, 13 predicted proteins | sample 1605821 | NCBI WGS metagenome assembly OLHE01 (sample SAMN03283250) | human gut metagenome | biome: human-associated habitat; material: feces | host: Homo sapiens | place: USA | collected 2013
TTGGATAAATTTTCCTATATGCCATAGCAATTGGATCTGTTCTATCTGTTATATAATATTTCATTTCCCCGGTATAGCTATTTATTATTACTTTTATAGAATTTCTTATATAATTAATTCCTCTTTTTTGACCATTATAAGCAATCTCTGTATATGTAGAATATGGGTAGCTACTAGAAACTGTATAAGCATCTAAAATCCAATAAATATCCCCATTTTCATCTACTACTGTGTATGGACTTTCATCATACACAACATCTGGAAGTGCAAGTTTTGCTCTTTTTATTATATTTCTATTTATTAAAACTTTGCTTTCAGATGTTACCGAACTTGCAAATGCTAAATTCATGTTTTTTTCTTTTATTCCTAAAATTAATCTATCTAAAAATTTTAAAGATAAACCAGAATTTCCAGCATAATTTGTTTCATATTCTTTCTCACTATCTGCATAATCAAATTCCTTTTTGTTTTTTGCATTAGTTACAACAGTTGTATTAGTTTCTAAACCATAATATATTTGTGGTCTAGAAATTTTTATTTTTTCTTCTTTTCCATTTATGTCATTTTGAATATATTTTATTTCACCATTTTTTAAAGCCTCTGTTGCTGATGTGAAAATCAAGCCATAGCCATGTGTATATTCATATGTTTTACTATTATATGTTCTTGCATTATTTACAATTTCTCTTGGAGATGAGTAAACCAAATTATTTTTTCCATCTATATTATAATTTAAAATTTTTGCTGTTTTATATGTATAATATCCTGTTCCTTTTTGGCTTTCTTCTAATGTTTCTAAAACATTTTCCTTTGGAATAATGGCTGTATTGTTTATTATTTCTTCATTATTTTTAACCTCATCTACACTTACAGTTCCTGTATAATTTATATTTTGCATATCACAGTCAATTGCATATGCCTTTTTTGTTGAAGATATATTTTTTTCAATATATATTTTTTCTTTGTCAAACTCATTTGGGTTTACAAATATTAAATCAAACAAAAGCATAAAAATAAATAATGCAACTAAATATATTGGAATAATAGCTAAATCTTTTAGTACTTTAGTTTGATTAGCATTTTTCATACTTTTTACAGCTCTAAATACTGAAATTAAAATAATAATAGCAAGTATATTATACCCCCAATATTTAACCGTACTATCTACAAAACCTGCTCCTGCAAGTTTTATGTTATTATCTGTCGTTAAAAAATTATCATAAACAACATCCATTGCACATATACAAATATAAAGCGCAAAACCTACTGCAATAAATTTTATATTTTTATAAAGTGATTGCATAACTGGACTTTTCTTTAAAGTTTGTCTATCTACTCCATCAAAAAATTTGTTAAGTACAATAACATAATATCCAAAAGAATATAATGTAATTGCAACAAAAATACCTATAAAATATAATACTATCAGCTTTAACACTGGCTCTATAAACATAAAAAATGATATATCTAAATTAAAAATAGGATCACGTTCTCCAAAACCTACTTTACTTATAGCAAGCACTATATTAGATGTATACATATTTGCAACAATTATACTCTCTATTGCAGATACAATAAGTGCAATAGATTTATTTGGAAGTTTTGGCATTTGCTTTTTTTCTTGGTCAAAAAATGTTTTTAATCCTTTTTTTATTTTTCTTCCTGTAAAATATAGCACTGTATACATAAAAACAAAATTCACTATAAGTACTATATATTTTGATATTTGTCTTGTAGTAAATGCTGAAACATATTTTTCTCCGAGTTCTTTATACTCTAAAAAATTTCCTCTTATATTTATATAAGTAACCACACTCAATAGTAGTAAAAACAATATTACTAATATTACTCTAATATTTATTTTTTTCTTTTTTTCCACAGCTTCCTCCTCTCTCCTACTTCTTATATAATTGCCTTTGAAAAATCTTTACTATTAAATATTTCCATGTCGTCAATTTGTTCTCCAACTCCAATAAATTTTACAGGAATTTTATTTTCTTCTACAATACCAACAACTACTCCACCTTTTGCAGTACCATCTAGTTTTGTAAGCACTAAACCTGTAACTTCAGTTTCCTCTTTAAATGCTTTTACTTGATTTATTGCATTTTGACCTGTTGTACTATCTATTACAAGTAGTACTTCCTTGTCGCAACCTTCCATCTCTCTTTCTATTACTTTTTTTATTTTACGTAATTCATCCATTAGATATTTTTTATTATGCAATCTTCCAGCTGTATCCACTATTAATACATCTGCATTTTGCTCTTTTGTTTTCTTTATTGCTTCATATACAACAGAAGCAGGGTCATGTCCTTCTTCTTTTTTTACAATTTCACAATTTGCTCTATTTGCCCATATTTCAAGTTGCTCTACAGCAGCTGCTCTAAAAGTATCTGCTGCTGCAATAACAACACTTTTTCCTTCCTTTTTTAGTCTATTTGCAATTTTACCAATAGAAGTTGTTTTTCCAACTCCATTTACTCCTACAACAAGTATTACAGAAGGCTTTGTATCTAATTTAAGAGAATTGTCTACATCATCAAATATTGATTCAATTTCTTCTCTTAAAGCTTGTTTTACATCTTCTTGTTCTTTTAAATTTTCTCTTTTAATTCGTTTTCTTAAATTGTTAACAATTTTTTGAGATGTATCCATTCCCATATCTGACAAAATAAGCACTTCTTCTAGTTCATCTAAAAAATCTTCATCAACTTTTCTAAAATTACTAAATACATTATTTATTTTAGAATCAAAAGATTCTTTTGTTTTATTTAAACCTTGTTTTAATTTTTCAAAAAAACCCATTTTTAATCACAATCCTTTTCTAGTTCTTTATACCTTTTTATTTTCATAGTAGAGCTTTTTTCAAATTCGCCTTCTTTAATTTCTAATTTCTTTACTGCTTTAAATGATTCAAGTTTTTTATTTTCTTCTTTTATTTTTTTCCATATAATTTCATGTATTTCTTCTTTAGTTTTTTCTCCATATTTCTCTTTTATTTTGTTAAAATCTGGAATTACTCTTGCAGTAATAATTAACTCTTTTTCTTCTCTTTTACTATTTTTTTCTGGCTTTTTACCATAAACCATAACTTCTTTTATTTCTTCTATTTTATCTAACAACATCTCTATTTCTTCTGGATAAATATTTTTTCCATTTTGTGTTACAATTACATTTTTACTTCTTCCTGTTATAAAAATATATCCATCTTTATCCATATATCCAACATCTCCAGAATGAAAATAGCCATCACTATCTATAGCTTTTTTTGTTTCTTCTTCATTTTCATAATAGCCTATCATTAAAGTTGGACTTTTGATTAGAATTTCTCCTTCTCCATTTTCGTTTGGATTATTTATTTTAATATCTGCTTGAACAATAGGTTTTCCTACAGAACCAATACATGGTTTATATTCTGGCGTTAAAGCTGCAATAGGCGCTGTTTCAGTTAAACCATACCCTTGTAAAAAAGTTATTCCAACCCCATCTAGCCAATCTCCAACTTTTCTATCTATTGGTGCAGCTGCAGAAACAATTATTCTTAATTTTCCACCCAAATTTTCATATATATCTTTAAAAACTTTTCTTTTAATATCAATTCCTGTTGTTTTTAATGCATTTGTAACATTTATCATTGATTTTACAATTTTATCTTTTTTGCTTTCTACTATTTTTTCATTTATTTTTTTATATAAGTTTTCTACTAATAATGGAACTGTTAAAATTGCAGTTGGGCTTGCCTCTTGTAAATTTGGAACAATGTATCTTAAGCCTTCACATATAGCAATAGAAGCTCCTTGTGATATTGGGTATAGAAAACCAATCGTAGATTCATAGCAATGATGAAGTGGTAATACCGAAAATAGCCTGTCTGAAGGATATAATTTTACATATGCAGTAACGGCATTTATGTTTTCTGCTAAATTTCTATTATTTAACATAACTCCTTTTGCTTGTGATGTTGTTCCAGATGTGAAAAACAATATTTTAAATTCTTCTGGGTCTATTTCAATTTGGTTAAAACTCTCATCTCCTGATGAAATTAATTTTTTTCCAGTATCTATTAAAAACTCTAAACCAACATCTTTTCCATCTAACTTTTTGTCTGACTTCATTTCTATAAAATATTCTACTTCTGGTACTTTTTCTTTTATTTCTCTTATATCATTTGCTTTTTTAGAAGAATAAATAACTGCTGTTGCCTTTGACCTTTTTATAATATTTTCTAGCTCATTTACAGGTAATTCTCTATCTGTAGGTACTGCAATTCCAACACCACAAAGCATTGCCATGTAAGATACATACCAACCATATTGTGTTTCTCCAACAATTACAACTCTTTTATCTTTTAAATTTAACATCTTTATTAAAGATGTTCCTAAAGCCCATATGTCATTTTTAAATTCTGAATATGTAATTATTTTGTATGCTTCTTTATGCGATGGTTTTTCTAGTATGCAATCTTCTTTTGGGTATTTTTTAACACTTTCCAAAAAAGCTTCTTTTATTGTTTTATAGTTTGTTTTATCTTCATAAGGTGTATTTCTTTTTTGTTTTGTATTCTTTTTTTGTAATTTTTCATAATCTATTTCTTCTAATTCATTCATAACATCCATTTTCATTTTATTAAATTTTATTTTTGGCATTTTAAAATCTATTATACTCATATATTACTTATTCCCTCCTAAAGTACAACCCCTCTTAAAAATTTTATAACTTTTTAAGGTTTCTATTTTCAAACCGTACATAATATTTTTTCCATAGTATTTTATCACATTTTCAATTTATTTGCAATCCCTATATTTCTTTTGTGTATGAATAATTTATGATATGATCACCCTATAAAATTAACTTATGAAAAGTTCACCCTGTGATATAATGAAATATTGAAACAATGATAAATAATAAAAAACATTAATAATAGAAAAATATTTTTATTTTATCTTGATCTTTTAGGTTAATTTATTTTTTCTTAATAAAAAATAAATTAGCAACTTGTATATTTTTTGGTAAATTTTTACAATTTTCAACTTTTCGTTTTCAAATTAAATTATTTATTTCATCTTTAAAAACCATAGTTAGTACACAGTTGTGTCCCTAGAAAATTCTGATATTGACTTTTTTAAAGTTTTGTTCTATCATAAAAACATAGTGAGATTTTTTTACATTTTTTTCCAAAAGAATTGAATGTAAAATTTTTCCATCTTATTTAAGGAGGATAAAAAAATATGTTTAATTTTGTATTATGTGATGATAATATTGATACTTTAAATAAACTATCTTACATGTTTGAAACTATATTTATAAAAAATAACCTAAAAGCGCAAATTGCTTTTAAATCTACAAAAGATTCTGAAATACTTAAATATGTGAATCAGAACCGTTTTGATGCAATAGTTTTGGATATAAGTTTGCATGGTAAATTAACAGGATTACAAATTGCAGAAAAAATTAGGAGCCAAAACAAAGATTGTTTTATAATCTTTACAACTGGTCATTCTGAATATGTATTTATGGCTTATAAATACAAAACATTTGATTATCTTTGTAAGCCTATACTTCAAGATCGTTTAGAAGAAACTGTTTTAAGACTACAAGATGATATAAAAAATAGAGCTTCTAGAAAAAAATATGTAAAAATAGATGATAAAAACACTTTCATAGATGCTACAGAAATTCAATATATAAAACGTGATGGTATGAAAATTATATTTCATACAACATCTGGAGATATTGATACTTACAGCTCTTTTAACAAATTACAAAATAGACTTCCAAATAATTTTGTAAGATGCCATAAGTCTTTTATTGCTAATATTAACAATATTATAAAATTTGAACCTGAACATAATAAAATTCTTTTTACAAATAACCAAAAATGTGATGTAGGTCCTAAATACAAAAACAATTTTATGGAGGCGATTGAATACTATGGAAATATTAAATAATATATGGGTTTTGCTAACAACAGAAAGTGAAATTTTGACCAAAATAATTTCTTCTCCAACCGCAATTATTGAATTATGGTTAGATTTTTTGCTTTTTACATCAATATTAAAAATAAGTTATAAAAAATCAGAAAAATGGATTTATATTTTAAGTTTATCTTTAATTTCACTAATTTCTGAATTTTTTGTACAACAGCCATTTAATCTTTTTGTAAATTATCCTTTAAAATTTATTGCAATAAAACATATTTTTAAACAAAAGAATCTAAAAACCTTATTAGCAGTAATTATTCCAACTATAATTTTTGCTTTAGTTGGTACTTTAATACTAAATCCATTTTTAACTTTTTTACATATAGATTATTTGCAAACGCAAAATATTCCTATATATAGAATACTTTACTTATTTATATTTTATATTATAATTTTATCAATTCTTATATTTATAAAATTGAAAAATCTAAAATTAAATGTTTTAGAAGAATTTTCAAAAGATAATAATAGGCTAATTACCTTAAATATTATATTTGGATTTTTAATAATATGTATACAATCTGTTTTAACTGTTTATTATGTTAGTATAGTACCTGTTCTAATAACACTTTTAAACTTTGTATCTTTATTTTTATACTTTTTTATAAGTCTTTTCAGTTTAAAAAAGACAATGAAACTACAATTAACAACTGCTGAATTAGAAAATGCTGAACATTATAACAATTCTTTATCTGTTTTATATGATAATGTAAAAGCTTTTAAACATGATTTTGATAATATGGTGTTTACAATAGGTGGTTTTGTAGATACAAATGATTTAGATGGATTAAAAAAATACTATAAAGATTTAGTAAAAGATTGCCAACATGTTAATAGTATTGCTTTATTAAACCCAAATGTTATAAATAATGGTGGTATTTATAACTTACTTATGACTAAATATAAAAAAGCACAAGAACTACAAGTTAAAATTGATTTAGAAATTTTCTTTGATTTTACCAAACTACATATGCCTATTTATGAGTTTGCTAGAATTCTTGGTATATTAATTGATAATGCAATTGAAGCTGCAAATGAAACTTTAGCTAAAAATGTTAAAATTCTAATTAGAAATTCTGTAAACACAAATACACAAATAATTTGTATTAGTAATACTTACCCAAATAAGGAAGTAGATATAAACAAAATTTTTGAAAAAGGTATTTCAGAAAAAGAAAATCATCAAGGTATGGGATTATGGGAGGTTAAGCAAATTCTTTCTAAAAATAATAATATTAATTTAATTACTAATAAAGATGAAAAATATTTTAAACAACAACTAGAAATTTATTATTAATAACTATATTTAATTATTAGAAAATGACGTGATCGAATTTTAATTCAATCATGTCATTTTCTTACCAAAGTATAATAAAGTATAATATTAATTAGAACCTACTAAATTAGTCTTTTTTTATAAGAGATTTAGGCATTTTAGGTTGGTGTAACACCCATAGAAAGTGGCATGCTGTATTAGTAGATTTTGCGTATTTTTCTGCAATTCTAGCTAAAAATTTTAACATAACTAATTCCTCCCTTAATATGTATTATATAAAAAAAGATTCGCCGGCCAAATTCTTTTTATTATATTCTATATATTCGTAATTTGCTCTTTTTCATATATTTCATAACCATATTCATTTTTTGTTAGCTTATATGCTAATCGTGTAATCATTATGCTTTGAGCTAAATTACTAAAAACTAATATATTGGAAATTTCATTATTTTTTATTATACATGCCAATATAATTCCAATCGAAAGGAATATGTAAGATAATATTTTCTTTTGTTTTCTTTCTTTTTTTCGGAGTATAGGCACATTTACTGTATCAGCTGGTGCATATAAATAACACATAAACATTCCTAAAATCCAGACTGATAATGCAGTTATATATTTTAAAGTTTGGTTGTAAAAAATGATATAACAAGATAGTTTGGCTATACCACAGTAAATTAAAGTTGTTGACACTATACATCCTATATGTGTTTTTAAATGAAAGCCCCCAGAAACTGCCCTATATGGTAATAAAAGTATAACTGTTAATAAAGTTAATCTAAAAACTCCTATTAAATAGGCTATTCCTAAAACAATAAAATTTTTTGGAATTTCACCTATAATTATATGTAATCCATATTCTATAGCTTCCGCTCTTTCATCATCAACTTCAGGCATTTCTTTTCGTATTTTATTGGTTATCGACAAACAGATTTTATCTATCATATTTATCACCTCACTCATCTTAAGTTAATTAAATTTTATCATAATATTTTAATTTGTACATAGTTTTTTTACGAAAAGCCCATATGGTTTTATGAAAATATATTTTATTCTTTTGTAAAACAATTATTAAGGTTTGTAAAAAAAGCATACAAAAAAATTCCTTATTAAACTTTCTGTCTAATAAGGAAATCTTATTTTTATTCTTCAGGCGTTATATATTCTAAAGTACCTGGAATAACTAAATCTATAAATACTATTCCATTTAAATGGTCTATTTCATGACAAACTGCTTGTGCTAATAAATCTTTTGCTTTTAATTTAACCTTTTTTGCTTTTCTATCATAATATTCAACAATTACCTCTGTTGGTCTTATAACCTTTCCAAATTCATTTGGAAAACTCAAACACCCTTCTTCACATTCTTTAGAACCCTTCGTTTTTAATATTTTAGGATTTATTAATACATATGGTTCCTTTCCATCTTCAACATCTATAACTATTATTTGTTTCAACATTCCAACTTGAACAGCAGCTAGTCCAACTCCATTGTAATGATACATCGTTTCTAACATATCATCTATTAAGTTTTGATTCTTTTCTAATAATATATCACTTTCAGCAACTTCTCTTGATTTTTTTCTTAAAATTTCATCTTCCTGCTTTCTTATACTTCTTAATGCCATCTTATTTTTCTCCTTTTTGCTTAATTTTTAAATATACTTCCTATTTTAATACTATTTCCTCTTAAAAAGTCTTCTATGCTCATTCTTTTTGCATTTTCGCCTTGAATTTCTAAAACTTTTATTATTCCATCTTTTGCTTTTATATACAATCCATTTTTACAGTTTGATAATAAAACTTCACCATTTTTTTTACTTTCATCAAAAAGATCATCTGATTTATCTAGAACATCTACTTTCCATAATTTTATTTTTTTATTTTCTAAAGTTGAATATGCACCCATTATAGGATTTAAACCTCTTACTAAATTTTTAATTTGCTTTGCTGTTTGGTTTTCCCAATCTATGTTTGCCATTTGTTTTTGTAGCATTGGAGCCATTGTAAAATCTTTACCTTGAGGAATTCTTGGAGCTTTTTTTTGTTCTATTTGATTTAAAGTTTCTACTAAAAGCTGTCCACCTATTTTTGATAATCTATCCCAAAGTTCTCCTGTTGTTTCATTTTCTCCAATTTCAACTTCTTGTTTTAAAATCATGTCTCCTGTATCCATCCCAACATCCATATACATTGTAGTTACCCCTGTTTTTTCATCTCCATTAAGTACGGCCCATTGGATTGGAGCTGCGCCTCTATATTTTGGAAGAAGTGAAGCATGTACATTTATACAGCCCAATTTTGGAATTTCTAAAATCTCTTTTGGTAAAATTTTACCGTAAGCTACAACGCATATTACATCTGGATTTAAAGCTTTAATTTCTTCTATAAATTCATTATTATTTTTAACTTTTATTGGTTGATATATTTTTAAATTATTTTCTAAAGCAAATTGTTTTACAGGTGAAGCAATAACTTTCATTCCTCTTCCTTTTGGTTTATCTGTGTTTGTAACTACAGCTATAATTTCATGACCTGCATTATATAAATCTTGTAATGCTTGTTTTGCAAAATCTGGTGTTCCCATAAAAATAATTCTCATAACTTAATCCTCTCTTTAAAACTCATGAATATTCTAAAATTTTTATAAAATAAATTTTTAATTCTGTTCCTAAATTCTACTTAACTAATACTAATATTTTACTATATAACCCTTTAAAAATCAAGTATCAGAGTGATAAAAGAATAAATCAAAAAACATTTTACTTTATAACGATTTCAATAATTATTGTATTTTTTTATACATAAAGCATTCTTTGTCGTGAGAATAAATAATTCCTATTGCTTGCAAATAAGAATATATAATAGTACTTCCAACAAATTTCATCCCCCTTTTTTGTAAATCCTTTGATAAATCATCTGATAATTGATTGGTGGCTTTACCTATTTCATAAATAATTACATCATTAGTAAAAGTTTTTAAATAGTTATAGAATGTGCCATATTCATTTTGTATTTTCTTAAATATTTTACTATTATTTATGGTAGCATTTACTTTTAGTTTATTTCTTATAATTTTTTCATTTTTCAATAACTCTTGTACTTTTTCATCATTGTAATTACATATTTTTTCTAAATCAAAATTATCAAAAGCTTTTCTAAAATCTTCTCTTTTATTTAACACACATTCCCAAGATAATCCAGCTTGAAATGACTCTAATATTAGCATTTCAAATAAATATTTATCATTAAAATTAGTTTTACCCCATTCATTATCATGATATTCTACATATTTTGGATTTTTTAAATTACACCATTTACACCTTGTCATAATACAGTACCTCTTTTAGTAATAAAATACTTATTAAATTATTTATTAATTTTATGAACTGGAAATTTTTTTTCTTTCAAAACTCCTTTAAGTGCTTCAGGTAGCAATCTATATTCATCAATTTTTGCAATATCTAACCATTCATATTGTAAATAATCTTTTCCTTCCCTATTTTTCAAAGTATAGTCTATTTTTTTATCTTCCTCGTCCACAAATTCTCCTTTATGTATGAATAAAATTTCATGATACTTTGCTTCTTCTCCTTCAAAAAAATTTTCTATTGTTGCTACATACCCTGTTACTTTAATACTTTTTCCTAGTTCTTCCATTATTTCCCTTTTAACTGTTGTTTCAGAATCTTCACCTATTTCGACTCTTCCTCCAATAATAGCATAATGGTCTGAATTCAAATTTCTATGTGCCAATATTTTTCCATTATGTTCAATTACTACACCTGCTCTTATATTTAATCTATAATCTTCTACATCTATAGTTAAATCCATTTTTATAATTTCTCCTTTCTAAATTATTTATTAAAATCGTCAAACTCTAAATCATCAAACTCAATATTCTCAATATTTTCCACTTCATTTTCTTCATTTAAAGTTACTTTAAATACTTCTGGAGAATTAATTCTTTTGTTAAATATTATTTTTCCTTTAAAACTTAAAGCAAAGTTATATTTTGCTGTCACTTTTTCAATTTTGCACCACTTTAACAAAAGAAATGTTATTGCATAACCATGCGAAAATATTGCAATTCTTTTTCCCTTATTTTTTTGGATAACTTCTTCAAAAGCCTCATACATTCTGTTTCTAACTTCTAACTGGCTTTCACCACCAACAGTTTTATAGTTTTCATCTTCATATTGTCTTACACGCCAATCTGGAACTTCTTTTTCATTTGGTATGCCAACTCTTTTTTCATCAAACCTTTCATCTATATTTACCTTTAAATTTTGTTTTTCTAACATATATTTTGCCGTTTGCAAAGTTCTTACACAATTACTTGTATATACAACATCAATATTTTGTAATTCCTGTTCATTACTTAATATATCGGCCCTTTTTTCTCCCGTAACACTTAATACAATTTTTTCACTTTTTATTAATTCACTTTGGCTTGTTTTATAGCTTTCTATCATTTCTGTATTGTTAAATCTTACTGAATGTCTTATTAAATATACTACCGTTTTCATAACTCTCCTTCCTTTCACATAAAATTAAATATTTAATTTTTGATATTCTTTTGGTCCTATTTTCATTAAAACAAAATATAAAATTGTTGCAATTATATATACCTATCTAATCTTCTGCAATAAAATTTTCTACATTAGAAGATGTTTGTATTGAAACACATAAAAAATATGTGTTATTATCTCCGCTGGTTAAATCTTTGCTCGCTTGAACTTTCGTTTCATCTTTTTCCACATATATCCACGAATCTGGAAGAGTTGATTTATCTTTTGTCCATCCATATTTTATTGAATTAATATTATTATTTATATTTTTTATTTCAAATTCTTGTACTATTTTAGAATCATTTTTCGTTTTTCCTGAAAATGTTACTTCTAAACTTCTACTTGCAAGATTTTCGTAAATTTCGCCTTCTTTTCCAATATTTTTTTCATAGTTTGACTTTACTTGTTTATATTCTTGATTTATTGCTCTTTCTTTATTATTTAAATACATTTGCACACATGTTACTGATGCTATAAAAAAAATACAAGAAGCTAATACAAATAATGTGATTGAACCTTTTTCACTTTTGAAATTAAACATAATAAAATATTCTCCCTTATAAATAATTTAATTACATTTTATCAATAATTTAAAAAAATAGCAAGATAAATCTTACTATTTTAACATAAATATTTTTTTAGGAATTTGCCCGTATAACTTCTTTCATTTTTTACTATTTGTTCTGGTGTTCCAACAGCTATAACTTCTCCTCCTTTTTCTCCACCTTCTGGCCCTAAATCTATTATGTGGTCACAAGTTTTTATTAAATCTAAATTATGTTCTATTACAATTATTGTATTTCCTGTATCTACTAAACGTTGTAAAATGTCTACCAATTTATGTACATCTGCAATATGTAATCCAGTTGTTGGTTCATCTAAAATATAAAGAGTTTTTCCTGTTGCTCTTTTTGAAAGTTCTGTTGCAAGCTTAACACGTTGTGCTTCTCCTCCTGATAGTGTTGTTGAAGATTGTCCTAATTTTATATATCCTAGACCAACATCATTTAAAGTTTGAATTTTGTTTTTTATTTTTGGAATTTTATCAAAAAAAGTTAAAGCCTCTTCTACCGTCATTTCTAAAATATCTGATATATTTTTTCCTTTGAATTTTATTTCTAAAGTTTCATGATTATATCTTTTACCTTTACACACATCACATGGTACATAAACATCTGGTAAAAAATGCATTTCTATTTTATGAACTCCATCTCCCTGGCAACTCTCGCACCTACCTCCTGCAACATTGAAACTAAATCTTCCTTTTTGATATCCTCTTAATTTTGCCTCATTTGTTTCAGCAAAAATATCTCTTATGTCATCAAACACACCAGTATATGTAGCCGGGTTACTTCTTGGTGTTCTACCTATTGGTGATTGGTCAATATTAATTATTTTATCTATATTTTGAACTCCTTTAATTTCTTTACATTTTCCTGGTTTTTCACTTGATTTATTAATCTCTTGTGCAATTTTTTTGTATAATATTTCATTTACAAGTGTTGACTTTCCAGAACCGGAAACTCCAGTAACACACGTAAATACTCCTAGTGGGAATTTTACATCTATATTTTTCAAATTATGTTCTGTTGCACCTTTTACTTCAATACATTTTCCTTTAACAACTTTTCTTCTATTTTTAGGAACTTCTATTTTTAATCTTCCACTTAAATATTTTCCCGTAATAGAATTTTCCACTTTTTTAACTTCTTCTGCTGTTCCGTTGTGCCATAACGTTTCCACCATGAATACCTGCCCCAGGACCAATATCAATTATCTGGTCTGCTGCATACATTGTATCTTCATCATGTTCTACAACAATTAATGTATTTCCTAAATCCCTTAATTTCTTTAAGGTTGCTAATAATTTTTCATTATCTCTTTGATGTAAACCAATACTAGGTTCGTCTAATATGTACAAAACTCCAGTTAAACCAGATCCAATTTGAGTAGCTAAACGTATTCTTTGTGATTCTCCTCCCGAAAGTGTTCCACTACTTCTAGAAAGTGTTAAATATTCCAATCCAACATCTATCAAAAATTCTAAACGTTTATCTATTTCTTTTAATATTAAACCTGAAATCATTTTTTCTTTTTCTGAAAGCTCTAAACTTCTCAAATATTCTTGACATTTACCTATTGACATTTGTGTTAATTCATTTATGTTTTTATCCCCAATCTTAATTGAAAGTATCTCTTTTTTTAGTCTTGCTCCTCCACAAGTTGGGCAATCAGAGTTACTCATATACATTTCGTAAAAAGTTCTCATTCCTTGTGACTTTGTTTCATTATGCCTTCTTTCTAAAGTTGGAATTACCCCCTCAAACTTTGAAGTAAACTTTCTTGTACCATAACTGCTTTCAAACTCAAAATCAATTTCTTCATCTGTTCCATAAAGTATTTTTTCCAAGAAATCTCTTGGTAGTTTTTTTATTGGTTTTGTTATATCTACATTATATTTTTTTGCTATTGATTCAAAATACATTTTTGCCATTGTTTCGCCCTTTTTCATTGTGCTTGAACCAAAAGCTTTTACTCCATCATATAAAGTTTTATTTTTATCTGGAATTATTAAATCTTCATCTATTTTCATTAAATAACCTATGCCTAAACAATCTGGGCAGGCTCCATATGGATTATTAAAAGAAAACATTCTTGGTGTTAATTCTGGAAAACTAAAACCACAATGTGCACAAGCATAATTTGAACTATATAAAATTTCTGTACTTCCATCTTTCTTTTTAATTCCACTAAATTTATTTAAATCTACTCCTGCCATTGGCATTACACTTATAACAACTAAATTTGACGCATTTTTTAGTGCAATTTCTATAGATTCTGTAAGTCTACTTCTAATATCATCTTTTATAACTAATCTATCAACTACAAGTTCTATCTGATGTTTTTTGTTTTTTTCTATTTTTATTTCATCTGATAAATCATAAATTACATCATCAATTCTTATTCTAACAAAGCCTTCTTTTCTAAAATTCTCAAACTCCTTTAAATGTTCTCCTTTTCTTCCTCTAACAACAGGTGCCAAAACCTGAATTTTAGCTCCTTTTGGTAAACTCATAACATTTTCTACAATTTGATCTATAGATTGTTTTTCTATTTTTTTCCCACAATTAGGACAATATGGCTCTCCAATTCTTGCATATAGTAAACGAATATAATCATATATTTCTGTAACA
>OLHE01001523.1_pt1 | contig 15021 bp, 25 predicted proteins | sample 1605821 | NCBI WGS metagenome assembly OLHE01 (sample SAMN03283250) | human gut metagenome | biome: human-associated habitat; material: feces | host: Homo sapiens | place: USA | collected 2013
GGTGCCCGCCTCGCAGAGGACTTGCATCCACAACGGTTGCGTAATATTCCCAGCAGTGGAAATATCCAGTCTCTCCGTTAACCGTGCAAAGCCGGCGTTCCGGTTGGATTATAATTTCTCGTTCCATTTTACCTCCGTATGTCCCACGGGCAATGCCCCGAGCAGATCGTAATATTCCTGAAGAAAATCGGCTAAAACATCGTTGTCAATGCCCTTTCCGCTTCGTAGAGTCTGAACGCAATTATTCAGACGATCTCGTTTGCGGATAACCTCAGAAACAGTCATTTGTCATTCTCCTTTCAGTCTGTTTTATTACAATTCCTTAACACTGGATACCACTCTATTAAATAATTGCATTGGTGGGGGTTCGTATCAGAACAAACTTTTTCTTTATCCCAATAGCGCGGGCATTCTTTTTTCGAAAAACGATCTTCGCAAATATCAGCAAGGATACAATCATCGTTGTAATACGGAAGTTCGTCAACGAGAAATTTCATTTGTCATTCTCCTTTACTTCTTTTACCCACCAGGAGCATTTCCCTGTGCGGGGAACGTATGCCTCGTTCAATGTGCAGAGAAGCATCCCGCACATAGTTATCTTATGCCCGCAATTCTGGCAGCAATTATTGTCATTCATTGGGAACATCCTTTCCCGTAATCAGCTCCGAATACGGCAGTGTTTCGATCCAGTCGCAGAACGTATGCCACTCATCGAGCTTGTGGTTCCTACGGGACTTATAGATGTTCGCCAGAACCTCGTAGTTCAGCATAATCGTTCGGCGCTGGTTATAAGAGCTCGGCAGGAGCTGAATGAGCTGCCACCAGTAACGTTTGTCCTTTGTTTTAATATATCTTCCTCGGTAGTAGTTAAGGACATTGACCGTTAAACCAAGAAGGTCGTCGCCATCTATCCGGATGTTATTTGCATCATTGAGAAAAAGAGCATCGCCTGCATCATTATTGGCCATACTCAGTAAATGTTCATGACTGAAATCATCCAGCGTAAACTCCTTTGCCGCGATCTTATGCATCGTAGAGCAAGAATTTGCGACAGTGCCCACTTTGTAGGTGTCAAACTCCTTCCACCAATACAGTGGCGCCGTAATATCAAGGTAAACAGCAATCATTCGCATGAACTTGCGATGATCCGTACCGGCATTACGAAGACGCTTCATGAGGTCTCGATCATCGGGGCCGACATCATAAGTATAGTCGTCGCTATACTGAACGGTTTCATAGTGCTTCCCCCACTGTGCCCAATCAACCTGGTTGCGAAGTTCGAGAGGTGGAATATGCGCATCCCATCCACTATCGCTCTTCTCCCATGAGTTCTTCGGATTTCGCATTCCGCGAATAGCGGCTTCCCAGCCAATCACTTCCGTGTTTTCAATTTTCAGCATTACTCGATTCCTCCAGTTTAATAAATATTGTGTCGGCCATTTTGTTCAGCCTTCCTCGTTTTTCTGTTTCTTTCTTATAATCTCTATAAGCTCTGTCATGCAATGCGAGTGAACGTCCAGCTCATCCCATTCGGGGTTAAATGCCAAACCCCAAACACGTTTCTGGATTCGGTATACTCTGCTGAGTTCGCTTTTCAGAATAGGTTTTCCGCAAATATCACAGATCACTTGTTTCATTATTATTCTCCTTTCAGATAGGGAATAGCATCTACAGGTTCATTTCGAAAATATAAAAGAGAAAAGTGCGAGTTCTACTGTATTGTTGTAATAATGTACAATTCCCCTTACGCACCGGGCAAAGGCCATCACCAATACATGATTCTCTTTTCTCTCATAATAGAACATGTTTTTTTCGCGAATATAAAAGAAGAGACCCCGTCACTATGACAGGACCTCTTTCTTCTTTAGATAACGTTTGCTGCTTTATACGAAATTTCATTCATATCGCCAAAGCCGGCTCCGAGTTCATCATCGATAGGCTCCACCCATATACGATCGTCACAGATATAAGTCACCTTACATTTAGTTCCGACATCCGTTCGGCATCGTCCATTCAAATATACTTCATCACCAACCGCCAAAGTATTGAATTGTTTTTTCGTCATAAGTACCAACTCCTTTCATAAAATGAGTAATTTTTTTCGCGTGGCCCTTTCAAATGTATGCTCGGAAAATTCTTTTGGCAATTTGAAACACTCGGTATATGGTTCTTTCAGAAACGCCTATCTTTTTTGCAATTTCTTTTTGCGAAAAACCGGCAATCGACAGGTACAATATTTTCCGGTCCCGCTCGGACATCTGGTTTAATGCCCCGGAAATATCCAGAAAGGCTATGTCTGTATCCCCAGGAATGATGCCCTGAAGGGGGAGATTGTCACAACCGATTAATTCATATAACGATTGAGTGTTCCATAAAAGTTGACGTTTCCCAAGACTGCGTCCGTAGAGCTTTTCGTATCCGTGACGAATGGCGTTGTGAATATAAGAAACTGCCACCGTCGAAAATTTGAACCCTTTCTTTTTGTCATACGCCAGACAGGCTCGCCATAACCCGATCCGACCTTCCTGCATAAGGTCTTCATCGTCTATGAAATCATGGTAATATTTCTTCATTGTCCACCATACGAGCGGCTCATTCTGGGAATATAATTCTTCAGGCGTCATTTTGTTATCTTCATATCGCATACGAGTTCGCGGTAGTTCACAAGAAGATCGAAAATAGTTTGCCGATCAACATCCTCCATAAGCATGGGATCAGCATCTTCCATTTCCTGTAACATGGCAAGCATGTTATCCAGCATCCCAATTTCACGAACGGCGTCCAAAACAGTTTTCATTTTTCAGCATCTTCTTTAAAATTATAATGATGGCAGGGGCGAGAGGACTCGGACCTCCAATTGCCGGAATCAAAATCCGGTGCGTCTGACCAATTCCGCCACGCCCCTATTTGAGCCGCTATTTATGAGTAGGGCGGCAAGTCCTACCGGCGATTCTACTTTACTGAGTGGTCGTCTTTTCAAGAATCCTCGCCTTCCGGTTGACCACAAAATATCAGCCATGTCGCTCCGACGAATTGAGAAACACGTCCGATACAAAGACGGGCTTTTGTCTTTTCGCCAATCACCTGCTTGTTCCGCGTGACCGGTAGCAGAGGCTTGCAGGTGGATGGTACCCGGAAAGGGACTCGAACCCTCACAGCGTATGCTCGCGGATTTTAAGTCCGCTGTGTCTGCCATTCCACCATCCGGGCATAAATATCATCTTTCCAATATCGCTTTGAACAGCTTCATAAGACAGCTTTTGCACAGTTGCAAGCTGGGGTAGCACGATTGGGTTTCTTCGTCGAAATCAGAATGGACGTAGATATCCCATGTGTATCCGTATTCGTTGCATTCGTTGCAGAAATGTTTATCGTTCGATTCGCCGATTTTCATAACAGTCTCCTTTTCCCGAAATATTGTGTCTGCGATTCCGCCACCCGAATAAATTCTTTGACGAATTCCTCGTCCATTTCTTCTGCATCAGCGTCTTCCAATACAACTGTCGCGTACATGCCATCTTCCGATTCAATAACTTTCATAGTGATCTCCTTTTCTTAAAATATAAGGAGAAGCTGTTTCCAACTTCTCCTTATCGCTTTTAATTTAATATTCGTCGTGACGGCAGAAATACTTTCCTGCCCACGGGTCGTCGTCAACATCCTGTTCGACATACATAGTGCGTACGTACAAGGTATTTCCCATGTCCGTGAACCGCTTGTTAAGCGTAACGTCGACATTCTTCACACGGATTTTGTCCAGAACATCGATCGTATCCTCAGTCAGAAGACGGGGCTCAGCATCGCCCGCCACAAGATAGATCTTCGGCGGGTACTTGACCTGGTAATTCACCTTGATCGGGATGAAGTACGTCGGCACAAAGCCTTCTTCCTCGCCCTCGCGCGGCTTCGTGAGCTTCACCTTGAAGCCCTCGTCAATAAGATCACGTGCCAAGTCCACGTCGGGGATCGTCAGATTCGCCTGCCGCGTAGTGCTCGGATACTTACCGCTTCTCGCCGGGTCACCGGAGAAGTTCGTCATGAAAATGAAGGACGCCCCTTCGATGTTCACAAGTCCATTGTTCTGATACATAAGTATTCTCCTTTCAAAAATATAAGAGGAAGAACCGCTATTAACGATTCCTCCTCGTTTCCATAATATAACTAACTTTTTTCGCGGTCACCACGGAAGCTCGTCCTCCGGCGGATGGGAAATATCGTCAGTAATGGCATCATCCATCGAGAACCATTCAAAGTCGCCATACTTGCTGATCTCTGCCACGGCATCGTCCACCAACTTGTCATAATAGCTGCGATCGATGTTGTCTTCGAGATGCAGCTCCCGTACGTACTCACTCTCCAGCCACCGGTAACCCTTGGATCCGGTTGCTGCAGCATAACCGATCGAGCCGTCTTTGCCCTCTGTCTGCCGCATCAGGAGGCCTCCACCGCATCCGGGTTTGATCGGGCAGAACTGTCCCACACGGCCGATAAAGCGATAATCATGCTCGCCCTCCGGCAATTCCTCGTTCATGTCCAGATGCAGCGCACTGCTCACAGACTTTGTTTCGCACATGTCTTCAAAAAGAATATCTTCGTGACTGAAGAGCGTTTTAAAGACGTACGGAACGGCAAACTGCGTGCCCGTAGCTGTCCAGACCATCGGGTCGTCGTTGTTCTCGTCCGGAATATAACCATAGCGTGCCTGACAGGCTTCCTTACTATCAAATCTGGCAATGTATACAGCGTCATTGACAAGGCACATACGCTCATACGTTGCCTCATGCTCGAAGGTGTAGCCATATTCCTTGCCGTAAGCCATGATGAATTTGATAATATCATTGTCCGCCCGGGGCACTTTGATGGAATCGGTCTTGATGTGCTTCACATCGAAGCCTCTCTTGAGAACCTCATGCTTGAGATTGATCATGAAGAGCGCACCGCGCTTTGCTACGATATTATCGATGTTGCGAGGATCCTTGAACGGATTATCAAAGTTCGCCGCTGTGAGGCCATATACTGAGTTGATTGCGGTCTTCAGTGCGTTGGCAAGCTGTTTCGCCGTGATCTCTCCGGCCTTGACCTTCTCGATGTACGGACGGAGCTTGCCGCCCATCATCTCATCGACCAGATCCCATGCCTTGTGCTTGATGTTCACTCGCCCCTCGACGACATCGATGAACGCCTTGGTGTACTTCGGACCAAAGAGCATCTCTGCAATAATGCTGTGCGGATGCATCGAGGCAATATCCAGCAGCGCGAGATAGAGCGCTATGCCCGGATTTGCGTACACATAGCCACCCTCGCCGACTTCTTCGCCGCGATACGTCGACTTGCCCCGCTCGTAAATATAACCCGGGAAGAATGGCAGGATGCTGTATCCTCTCGGGTATGTTTTCTTCGGGTCAAAGTCTTCATAGACCGGCTGGCCTTCGTCGTTGAATACGCGGAACTTATAGTCCGGGCCGAATTTCTCCCGGTACTCCTCGTACTGCTCCGGGCCGACGGGAAGCGCCAGATTGCGGTAGTTGAACTGGCTCTGCGGCTTTCGGTCTTTACCGAATATAATTCGGGTTGTCAGGCTGTTGGTCGTGTCGTTCACGGTCATGCCCGCCAAGTCTGCCAGAATCTCTCGTGCGTTCCAGTCTGCAGAAAGATAGTTGAAGGCCGCTTCTGTAGCGATAACGTCATTATCGCAGTATTCTGCAACTTCGACCCATCGTTCCTTCGGCACCGGCTGATCCCAGGGAAGTCCAAGCTCCTGATGGTGGATACCCATCTTGATCTCCAGCTTCTTCAAGCTCATCTTGTTCGCCGCGGAAGCAAAGTCATAAATATCCGTGTAGCTCAGATTGTAGGCTTCACCGAAAAACCCCGTTTTCTTCTGAATAATGGACTGTGAAAGCTTGTAGAGCTGCTCATTAGAATATCCGAGACTTCGTGCATAGAGCATGTGATTGTCGTAGCGCCGGCAGTTGAAGCCAACGAGCTTCATAGCAAAGAGCGCTCGAACTTCTTCGTCGGACGGATTGATCATTCGGTTGATCGGCTTTCCTTCTCCCGCTACTTTCCAGTTGATGAGAAACAGGTTGGGAAATACCTCGCAGTCGAAAAATATCATTTCTCCGTTATCGACTTCTACAGAATCGGACGGTTCGTCGGATTTGAACTTCATCTTATTCGCCAGAGAAATGCAATAGCTTGAATTATTTGTGCTCTGCGCAGCAAACTGGAATACGACATTTCGCATATCGGTAATATCATAATGCAGCCCGCTGGCGTAAGCATCCTCCAGAATCTTATAGATGAAGTCTACACTTGGTTTGGTCGCTGGGTGTATCTCTTTGTTCAGATTACGCAGTATCATAATTCTGAGACTGCGCTCAGACTTTATTACGTCGGCATTGATCACTTTTTGCTCTCCCTTCAGCGGTAAGCCTGAGCTGATCGTTGCGATCGCCAGATCATTGCATTTGGTAAGTTTGCGCCGCAAAGAACTTTTTCCAGAAAATACCTTCACTTCGATGTGGTCGTCATAGACACGGCTGAGTCTTGCGGGGTCTCCAGCGTAAATATAATGGAGATGCACGCCCTTTCCGCTTTTGCTCAATTCGGCGTACGTAGGCGGCCATTTTGCAGCCTCCCGCAGATTCGCCTCCGGGTCTTTGCCCCCATCTTTGCCGGGAATATCAAAGTCGATGACGATATGATTCTCCGGAACTTTTACATAATGGATCCTTGCCGTATCCAGATCAGAAAGTTTCGTCTGCACGTCATCCCATCGCTTGGAGGGCGTTTCCTTTGCATTAGCATACTGTGCCGGGCAGTCTGCACAAATATCATCAAAAACAGACTTCTGCTTCTCCATGACAAGCCAAGTCGTGGTCTCTTCTTCTGGTTCGTCGTCCAGTTCACCTTTTTCGAATTTTTCTGTCCGGAACCCGGAGTAATAAGAACGAACTCTTGTGCCATCTTCCAGACCGAACCGGTCACGGTAATCACGGAAATAGTTCTTCAACTCTTCCTTGAATATCCGCTGCGAGTACGGGAATGTCACCTTGGCGTCGTCGCAGTATGTCTTATACAGTTCCCAGGCGGCTTTAAGAGTGATACCATCTTCTTTCTTAAAAATATGATAGGAGTCGATAACGAAGTTATAGAAATCGTTGGAAGCGCCGAGCATATTCATCGGAATATAATCGTCATAGATTCCCGGATTGCTCAGATAAACTTCCTGGCAGTGATACGCAATGGCTCCGAGCTCGAAGCTGATCTGTTTTACAGTCTTGCTGTATTCCCTCGCACTGAGCTTCTCACCTGAAGGGGAAACATCGATTAACCGGCGAATCAAACCGGATTTGGCATCCGTGATCTTGACCGGCTTGTTCGTTCCCATGAAGAGAAAGCACTTGAACCGGTTGGCGTATGTCGACTTGAACTTCTCATTCACCGTCATTAGCTCATGAGATACCAGACTGTTCAACCGGGTGTTATCTTCGATGCGGGACAGGTCACCGTCGTGCTGTATTGCTACCAGAGGATTTGTTTTGAACGCTTCCAACGCAAAGGAGTTCGACGCAGAACCGAGTGCCTTGGCGTCAAACACAGAGTAATATCCTTCAAACAGTTGCTGGATGATGTTTAGTACCGTGGATTTACCCGTGCCTGCCGCGCCATAAAGCACCATGAACTTCTGAATCTTCTTGGAATCACCGGTGATGATCGCGCCGATAGCCCACTCGATCTTATGACGTTCCTCCGGCGTATAGAGAACACTCATCAGCCGGTCGTAAGCCTCGGTCGATCCTTCCTCCAGCGGATACGACAGCTTCTTGCTGGCATAGTCTTTCTTTCCCGTCTCGACATTAGAAAATATAATTTTCTCATCGAGCATGTGAAAATTGTCGCGCATATCTTTCTGGCAATACCGATGCCATTGGTCAATCATGCGCGTTTCTGAATCCCACATATGAAGAACTTTGATGCTGCCGTCAAAACGATCCCGATGTTCCTCTGCGTACTTATCCAATTCCCGGTCGATCAACTGAAGTGCATCCTGCTCGTCCGTAGACCATAGATTACGATCTTCCAGCCATATAGCATAAAAGTCGCCGCCACGGATCATCAGATCGGAGCTTTTCTTAATGACAAACTTCGGATAGATCTCTGTAACTCCGCGCTTACCGCTACGAGTCGAAATAATCAGAAAATCGACCATAGAATATCATTAATCCCCTTCCGTTCGATGGTACTCCTGAATGTGATGATACAGATTGTTCTCCAGAAACTTGACCTGAAGCTCTACCAGCCCCAGAGCGAGAGCCACAAAACCGATCGCCTTCCGATTGCGACGAATACCGCGCCAAAGGCGTTCCAAGCTCTTGCTGTCCGTCATAAGGATACGGATCGTTTTCTGTTCCATATTTATCTCCTTTCAGATTTCTAAAATATCATTTAGATAAGCCTGCATCTGATACCAGATGTCCAGCTTGCGCATGTCAACATTGCCTCTTTGGACACGGAAGAGACTTCCCTGTCCGTCTGCAGCATAACGACGATTATTGAAGTTTTCTATGACTCTTGTCACATAGTCCCGGTTAAACTTTTCGTCTGTCATGCCGCCAAGCCCGAGACTGCTGATCATGTTCCAGAACCATTGACCCGTTCGATTTCCATAATGTGAATCGATCATGATGAATTCCTCGCACCGCAGAGACAGCGCGATCATCATTTCCAGAATGCTGCACGGTCGATTGTCCAGACAAGTCGCAATAATTCGATCGTCGTACGAACACTCTTGCCCGAATCGATAACGCAGACGTATGCCATCCGCTTCCCGGTTTTCGTCCATGGGGAGCGAATACTCAAAGTCAGCATCATACAATCGGGCTAAGAGTTTCCGAAAAGATAGACGTTTGTTGAAATCATCGCAAACGAGCTGATACATCCAGTCAAAATACGCATTGATCAGCTCGCTGTCTGTCATTCATCTACCTCGTCAAAGTCGTCCTCCGGATTGTACGGCTTTTCATTGATTCCGCCGACATCTTCGTACGTCCCCGGATCGCGGCAGACTTCGATATCCATCATGTATCGGTCATTCCGCACATGAACAATGTCGCGTTCGTAATCACCAAAGTGATTGAGTGCGTCCATGCCAATCATAGCTTCAATGTCCTCGACCATACCACTTGCATCATCCACAAGGACACCGTTGGTATAGTAGGTCATCGTACAGGTATTCCCGGGACCATAAACTTCGCCGAACATTTCCGGACTGATAACATACGGGATGGCGTCCAGGCGCTCCTCCAGTGTGGGGCGTTCGTAGCCATTATACGTGCCATCTGCAGCGTAACCATTGGTCTCGATGATCTCCTGCATCTCTTCCAGATCAGCTTCATCTGTATCAACTTCTTCGCGCACTTTCTGCACAAGCTCTTCCAGCGGCGGTTTGGTGCGAGCTTTCTCCGCCAGAATATCCTGCTCTCGACGCTTGGCGTATGCTTCCTTTACTTCCGCGATCGCGTTGTTCGCAATGCGCTCATATTTTTTCTTGGCAAGCAGCCAGGCGGGAACGGCACCAACGACTGCTCCCGCAAGGAAGTAGAAAATCCCCTTCTTCAAAATATCAGAGCACCTCCTTCACGAAACGATCCAGAATCGGCCCGTCAACATTGAAGTCGAGAACCGCAGCATACTCATACCCGTTCACAAAATCCTTCGCCTTCGGACGCTTGGATTCAAAGATACCGAAATCAACATAACAGTCGCTATCATTGCTTTTCGGATCGTAGATCCAGCCAATGACCTGACCAGCCTGTGTCGGCTTGAATCCGAGATCTCGATATACATCATTCAGGAACAGGTAGCCCTGCGCACGAAGCTTATCCGTGGCGAACTGCTGATGCGTTCGAAGAAATGCGCGGTTGATCTCCGGATTGCGCTCGAAATTCGGGTTAGACTCGTCAAAGATACGGGCGTAATCGCTGTAATCGCCGTCAAGATAGCTTACCGTGTCCTTGATCTTTTTGGTCTTCCCCTCTTCGGTCTTGACCTTCTCTTCCGTCACAAGCTTTTTCACATTGTAACGAAGCTCTTTCTCAATATCATCGCCGTATTTCTCTGCGACACGACCGCGATATTCTTTAAACGCCTTGTCGATCGTAGCATATGCAGCGCTGAGTGCCAGATTGCGCTTCTTGAGAATCACATGACTACCAACAATGCAGCTGATAGAGAGCGCGCCGCAAATGATCGACGGCCCGTAAAGCTTCGCGTAGTCAACAGCCTGATGAACGCGAATGATCAGTTTGTCCTTCTTGTAGTCCTCTTCCGAGTAAATATCAGCATGCTTCTCCAGCGCCTCTTCCGCTGCAGCAAGCTGCTCATCAGCTTTGTCCTGGATTTCGCTGATCTTGGTCGTAGCCTTGCAAGCCATAACCGCGCTTCCGATCACGCCGATAATACCGCCGATGATCAGGATCTCCGGGCTGCTCTGCTGAATCTTGAATCCGGTTCTGTGAAACAGGCCGGACGCCTTTTTCATAATTTCGTTTGTTTTCATTTTGACTCCTTTCAATTAATCGGGGTTACCCGAGGCATTTTGATCAGCCATTCGCCGCGGACTTCCACAATATCCGCGTCACGGAGGTCTGACCATCCGTATTTGGTATCCGTGTAATTGGACTTGAGTCCGGCAAACTCATAGAGGTCTGCAATCGACGCAAACCCGTACGTATAAATCACGTCGCGCATCTGATCCAGAACCATTTCCGCATCGCCGCGATTTTTCAGAATAACATCGTCATAGGCGTACGCTCTTCGCGCCGTAGATGCTGCCGGTCGGCTTCGATCATAATCACGGTCGTAATTTCGGTAGGAAACCCGATCGACCGTTCGTGCAGATACGCCGGGACCGGAGCTGCCCTTCAGCAGAACCGTGATCATGTCGATGATGAAGTTCTTTACCGCCGGAACCAGAAGATCGTTGACGATGTGGTCTCGGGCCTTACTGCGGTCTTCCACAAGGAAAGTATCCGCCATTTTTTCAAGTTCATTTTTCTTTTTGGTTCTTGCTTCGCCCTGAATGACTTTCTCGACTTTCTTTTCCGGAAGAGCTTCCTTCGATTTATGGGAATTGCCCTTCAAGGTGTTCAAATCATCCATGAATATAATTCCTTTCAGTTTGAGAGTGTGATTTTCCCCGGGAGCGTCACCTTTGCGTATGGTGCAAGCCCCGCGATCTTTTTGTATTGAAATATCATATTGCTGCGCGCCTTTGCTTCGGAAACGGCGGTCGTTTCCGCTTTCCAGTTGCTTGCAACGACACGGTCGAAATGCAGCACCGGCCCGTTGTAAATATAACGATCCATGACGCCCTCCTTCTGGCTGAAAAATAAAGGGAGAACACCTTTCTTAAGGTATCCTCCCTTTGGTCGAAACCAAATTGTTACTCTTCGTCGTCCTCAACGATTTCGAGATCTTCCTCGGACTGCTTCAGAGCTTTCTTGGCTTTCGCTTCCGAAATCTTCGCACCGATCGCGTTCTTCGCCTTGTTGAATCCAGGCTTCAGCGCCTTCTCGTAGATCATCTTGCCAACGGTGACACCACCGATGACCGAGAGACCTCCGACAACCGCCGTAAGCACCAGACTCGCAGGATTCAGCTCGCCATCACAGCGCTCCAGTTCTTCCTCGTCTTCCTGAGTAAGCTCCATAGCTTCCTGATTGTTCATCTCTTCGTTCATTGTATTGAACTCCTTTCAAATAATAATTGTGGAATTTCTTCCCATAATATAACCAGATTTTTTCGCGGTTAATGGCCGACCCGCTGATAAATATCAAACGGTTCTGCATCATAATCCAACACCAGACAGGGGTTTCCGTCCCGGTCAAGCTGAGAGAAATAGCTAAAATGGATGAGTTCATCATGGAATCCGTCATAATTCCATCCGAAATCCTCTCCCATCTTGATTCCTTCCAGATGCAGCAGGTCATATAACTCATTCAGCGATACAAACTGCTCTTTGAGGATACGAGAATTCAATTCATTTTCGCATCGTCGGAGCGATTCCATATCAGACATGAAATACCGTCCTGTCCAGTTGTCGTAACACAGTGTCTTACCGCCCTCTGGCGTGAGAATGCGATTCGGCTCCGCAGGATTGCCCAGGATATGGTCCTTCGCGATTTTTCCTCGAATTTCTTTTTCCTTCTTTTCGCCGACGGTTTCTTTCACTTTATCGCGATACTCCCGCAGGTCACGTTCTGACAGGGCATATGCTGTCGCGAGAATGGCATTGCGTTTGCTAAATTTAGCATTGGCGCTTATGATGCAATAGATTGATCCCGCAGCAGCGAGCACCGCCGGAATATAACTGGGGCCGGCTGTCTTTACCGTTTCGATGACCGTGAGCTTTTCTTTCTTCTCTTCCTTTTTCTTCTCTGCCAGAAGTTGCACAGCCTTCGGGGTAGCAGTCACTGCAAGGACCGTGGATGCTACGCCTAAGCCAATTCCTAATCCGGTGAGGATCGAGGGTGAATTCCGGGAAATATATTTCCTGAGATCCCGGAATGCCGTGTTTAAAGGTACCGTCTTCATTTTGAATCTCCTTTGCTGAATATTTTCAGGATTTTTTTTGCTTCGAGAGCTGCAATCGAAAAGTAGATCTTGTGGGTGTAGATTTGTGAGCCCTGGTCAAATGACTCCAGTTCCCGAATGAATGATCGGATAACCTCTGCAACCGAGTCGTCTTCCGATGCGACAATACGAGCGATGATCTCGTTGCAAACCCACCGTTTCAACGACCAAACAAAAAACTCATATTCGCATTCAGATACTGGCGGTGTCGAATACAAAGTATCCTGATATAGTATTATCTTTCCGATTGCATAGCTTTGCATGTACTCCCGATAAAGAAGAAAAGAGGAATCCATTTAAGATTCCTCTTCATCCTCGTTTTCGGAATTGAGTTCCGTTATAATTTCTTCTTTGATCTCTTGCTTCATAACCTCCCGCTCTTTTTCCTCCAGCCAATTCAGCGCCAGATTGACGCCCAGGCCAAGGATAGTAACGATCGTTGTTCCGATTTTGAGATTTTTAGTGTTCATAAAAGTCACTCCTTTCCATAATAGCCGCAAAGTTTTTCGCGGTCAGTCCATAAAGTCCGGGGTCGGCAGAAATGGCATGTCAAGAACGAAGCACTCCATTCCATCTGGCATGGTCACGAGGTCGTGCTCAAAATCAATCCAACTGTAGCCGTAGAACTCAAAGCCAACGTCCATGCCCCATCCGACTGTTGCACCATATTCTGTCGGCTCCAAGCCAAGAAATTCGTATAGTTCGTTCAGCTCACAATATCCTCGGAGTTGGTAGTTTCGGTTTAAATGAAGCTCTGCCTCCGTGACTTCAAGCATGGAACGCTCAAAATATCGATTGGAGATCTCATCATAGAAAAGACATTTCTCGTTCGTACGAGATTTCGTCGCTAAATCCATTTTCTGAATACTCTCCATCGTTGCTTTATTGACTTCCTTTTCTGTCTCCTCGCCGCAGATAGCTTTCACTTGCTGGCGATACTGACGGTACGTCTGGTCCAGATAACCGTATGCGCTGATAAGCATTGCCTGCTGACGGCGGTTCAGTGCATTGGCTCCGAAGATGCAGGCGATCGTCCCGATTGCAATACCAGCAGCGGGAATATAAGCCGGGGCAACACGAAGCACCGTGTGCAGCTTATCCTCATTTTCTTTTTCGCAATCGTACAAAATATCCATTGCTTTCGGTGTGCATTTCGCTGCAGAGATCGCCGTTGCAACAACGCCTGCCGCGCCCATACAGGTCAGGATCAAGGATCCGTTTTTTCGAAAAAAGTATTTGATGTTTGGTAGTTTCATTTTTTCTCCTTTACAGCTTAATGAGCTTCAAAATATCATCTTTGTCCAGTTCCACCCGAGTGGTTAAAAGGACGGTCATACTGTCACCATCAGACCATGCGTGCAGATCCTTTAATTCAATTTCCGGCGTAATATTGAGGGATTTTATTATCGCGCGGCGTATAATTTTTTCTGCGATTCTCTGTACAAACGACTGCCCAAGACTCAAGGAAAACTCCTCCGGCATTTCAAATTATCTCCTTTCAAAAAATTAAAGAGGGTTAATTAACCCTCTTTAATCAAGTTTGTTCACGATCCATTCACCAACAACTTCGCCAACCATCGTGCCAGCGACATAGCTTCCGCCCAAACATACGACCCAAAGACCCACTCCAAGGACCATCTTCCAAGTGTTGTTAAGCTTTTTCATAACTATTCTCCTTTTCAAAAATGTTTTTAAAGTTTTGTGTTTGCTCGCTTCCATAAGGGAGTAAGATTTTTTCGCGGAAATATAAAAGAGAAGAGTCTCGTTAAAGACTCCTCTCCTCTGTCATTTAAAGATTTTCGGCATCGGGATCTTACTCATGACATTGCGAACGCTGGGGAAATGCGCGATTCCCTCCATGTCGAACTTGATGGACTTGTTCAGCCACCCGTTATAGCATATCGGCCCGATCAATGCGCTGAATAACGTCAGCCCCCAACCAACACGCGTCGATTTCTTCTGTTCTTCGAATGCTTCCTGCTGCTGACGACTGGCTCTTTCTTCCAAAAGAACCCGATCGTCTTCCGCCGAACGCTTCCGTCGTTCAGTTTCAATCTCCTCAATGTGTTTGGATACCTTCAGGTATTCCTCGCAGATCGCCTTATACTTTTCGCTTCCTGCTTCCTCGTTCATCATGGCCTCATAGAGTGTATCGCGGATAACCTCCAGCTGATTTCTTTCTTCCATGTGTATAATCTCCTTTCCAAAAATTTTAGATTCCATAATAGGGGGAATTAATTTCGCGGATCGATTTTATGCACACATAGACACACAACATCCCCCGTCTTGAATTCGTTCGGTGGAATATCAATCTGCATAAATACATACGGGGACTCACCATCATCGCCATCGGCAATTTCAAGACTGCCGTGAACGGGAATC
>OLHE01001536.1_pt1 | contig 14901 bp, 17 predicted proteins | sample 1605821 | NCBI WGS metagenome assembly OLHE01 (sample SAMN03283250) | human gut metagenome | biome: human-associated habitat; material: feces | host: Homo sapiens | place: USA | collected 2013
CAGCTTTTCCTAGATCACGGCTTCCTTGTGCCTGCTCACATGGCAGTTCACGTTGACTGCCACCGGCAGCCCTGCGATATGCGTAGGCGCCGTTATGATCTTTACGGAAAGCGCAGTCGTCTTTCCGCCGAAGCCCTGAGGGCCTATTCCGAGCTTGTTTATCCTTTCGAGCATCTCGCTTTCCATATCGGCGTAAAGCGGTTTCGGATTTCTGACTTTCAGATCCCTGCAAAGCGCCTTTTTCGCAAGTATGGCGGACAGCTCAAAGTCGCCGCCTATGCCGACACCCACCGTTATAGGCGGACACGGGTTGCTTCCTGCCTTTGATACCGTATCGACAACAAAGTTCACTATATCGTCTTTTGTCGCGGAGGGGGTGAACATTTTAAGCGCACTCATATTCTCGCTGCCGAAGCCCTTGGGAGCTACCATGATATGTACCTTGTCGCCGGGTACGATAGTTGTATGTACTATTGCGGGGGTGTTGTTGTTTGTGTTTTTGCGCTCCAGCGGATCTTCGACTACCGATAAGCGGAGCTTGCCGTTTACATATCCGCTTGCAACGCCCTCGTTTATCGCGTCTGTGAGATCTCCGCCTGTGAAATGCACGTCCTGTCCGACCTCAAGGAATATTATTGCCATTCCCGTGTCCTGACATATCGGCACTTCAAGCTCTTTTGCGCAATCGATATTCCTTACGATATCGCCGAGCACCTGCTTTGACAGCGGGCTTTTCTCACAGCCGATACATGAATTTATCTTCTCTTTCATACCATCGGGCAGATAAAGGTTTGCCTTTACGCAAAGCTCTTCAACTGTCTTTTTAACAAGCTCAACGCTTATCTCGCGGATATCACTCATTATATATTTCCTCCGTTTATATTACTTTGCCGTTTACGATCACCGTGTCGGGCGTATCGCATATTGACAGCGGATCGCCCGAAAAGATAACTATGTCGGCATCCTTGCCCGGCTCGATGCTGCCGACTCTGTCGGCTATGCCTGCTATCTGTGCGGGGTATATCGTTATTGCTTTCAGCGCTTCTTCCCTGTCAAGACCGCCTCTTACAGCAAGTGCTGCCGAAAGCGGAAGATACTGCTCGGGTACAACGGGGTGGTCGGTACAGATGCAGATCGGTACGCCTGCCTTATTCAGTACGCCTGCCGTTGCTATCGTATGATTACGAAGTTCGGGCTTACAGCGCTCGCTGATTATAGGTCCTACTATCGTGCGTGCTTTGTCCTCAAGAAGCTCATCTGCTATAAGGTGTCCCTCTGTCGCGTGGATAATGACATAATCTATGTCAAACTCCTTGGCAAGTCTTATCGCCGTGAATATGTCGTCTGCTCTGTGGGCGTGGAAGTGTGCGGGTATCTCGTGCTTTAAAAGCGGCAGGAGCGCTTCGCACTTTGCGTCATACTCGGGGCGGTCGCCCTCATCGTCCGTACCTACCGAGCTTTCATAGTCTATCATATCATCAAGATAGCGCTTTGCCTTGTAGAGCTGTTCGCGGATTATTGCGGCGGTAGCCATACGGGTAACGGGAGCGGTATCCTTATCCTTATATACGTTTTTCGGGTTTTCGCCGAGTGCGAATTTTACCGCAACGGGATCTTTTATTATCCGTTTATCAATTCTTTTTGAGCCTGCGGTCTTCATGGCAAGGAATGTGCCGCCTATGGGATTTGCACTTCCCATTCCGCATACTACCGAGGTAACGCCTGCCTGCGCCGCTTCTTCAAAGCAGTGGTCGAGCGGATTTATCATATCTGTCGCACGAAGATTCGGGGTCGATGGGTCGGTGTCCTCGTTTCCGTCATCGCCCTCGAATGCAAGCCCGTCCTCCCACGCGCCTATATGCGAGTGGGCATCTATAAAGCCGGGATAGACTGTTTTGCCTTTTGCGTCTATATCGCTGTCGGACGGTGAAAAGTCATTTAACTGTGACATATCGCCGACAGCCTTTATTTTATCGTTTTCTATAAGGATAAATCCGTTTTCGTGGTTTTTCTCCGCCATTGTGATGACAGTTGCGTTATAAATGTACATATTTATCCTTTCAGCTTGTTATGCGCCTTTGTGTCAAGCTCTATGAGTTTTATAATTTCGTTTGCGATCGTTTTATCCGATGTATTTGCGTTTACCTCATAGGTACTGTTCTTTCTGTATATCGGAAGTCTTGTATCATAGATAGCTTTCAGCTGTTCTTTCGTGTTGTTCACTACAAGGGGGCGGTTGGTGTCGCTCTTTATGCGACCGTAACAGGTGTCGAAGCCTGCATTAAGGAATACCACTATTCCCTTTTCTCTTGCAAACTCTGCCGTTTCGTCACGGAGGATCGCTCCGCCGCCTGTGGCAATTATCGTCCTGCCCTTGAAGTTCTTTATATATCGGGCTTCAAGATCTCTGAAATACGGCTCGCCCTTCTGAGCGAATATTTCCGGGATAGTCATTTTCTGATTATTGACTATGTACCTGTCAAGGTCGATGAACACGGCTGTGCAAGCTCTTGCCAGCATTCTTCCTATATGGCTTTTGCCGCAGCCCATAAAGCCGCAGAGATATACAGGTCTCATTACACAAGCCTCATCATCTCATCGGAGATAGCCTGTACCTGCTCTGCGGTGTATTCTGCGCCGCTCCATATAGTGTGCGCCACAGCCGCCTGCCATACAAGCATCTGCATACCGCCGCTGACCTTAGTTACACCCTTGTCGGAAACTGCCTTCATAAGCTTTGTTTCACGGGGGTTGTAGATAGCGTCAAAGAAGCCGTTAAGGGTTATGTTGTCAAGAGCCTGCTGTGTAAGCGGGCTTGCGTCAATATTGGGGTACATACCTACGGGAGTAGCGTTTACCATAAGGTCAAAATCTCCCTTTACGTCTGCCAGAAGGCAGTGGCTTACCTTTGCGTCCTTGTAGGTCTGTTTTATCTCTTCACATAAAGCCTTTGCAACGGGAACATCGGCTTCTCTTACGGCAATGGTCAGCTCCCCGCCCTCACGGACAGCTTCGATAGCCATCATTCTGCCTACGCCGCCGCAGCCGAGAAGCAGAACCTTGTCTGTAAGGGTCATACCCATTGCGCCGACAGCCTTTGTAAAGCCTGTGCAGTCGGTGTTGTAGCCTGTCGAAACGCCGTTTACGTTAGCTATGCAGTTTACGCTGTTGTAGCGCTTTGCCGTGTCATCAAGCTTGTCGCACATCTTTATTATATCTATCTTGTAGGGAATTGTAATGTTGAAGCCTGCAAGACTTTTGAAGTAATCAAAGCTGTCTGTCAGCTTTTCGGGGGGCGTGTCGAGAATCTTATACTCAGCCTGCTCGCCCGATAGCTCAAAAAGCCTTGTGTGTATCTGGGGGGAGAGGGTATGACCGAGAGGGTGTCCCAGTATACCGAACGTATTTACTTTGTTTTCTGTCATTGTATTTGCTCCTTTTGTTCTGCTTTAAGCTCTTTATGCTTATCGATCTTTTTACAGATAAGCTTTACCAGTGCCGCCGAACCTATGCCGCAGCCTATGCCGAGCGCTATTCCTCCGATAATGTCGGACGGATAGTGCACATAGAGGTACATTCTCGAAAATGCGACCAGCGATGCATAGACATATGCGACAACACCGAGTCGTTTATGAAACAGATATATCGCCGTTGCCATTGCAAAGCACGTTGCGGTGTGGCTTGACGGGAATGAAAATCCGGACGGTGCTTTGATTATGAGCTCTATTGCACTGTTTATCGCAAACGGACGCATACGGCATACAAGGTGCTTTATTATCAGCTCACCGAACAGCAGTACCGAGAGTGTTGCGCCCATGACCGCAAAGCCTGTCTTGCGCATATTTTTTATGCACATCATAACGATGAACACAAGAATAGCCATTGCACCGTACTCTATGCTGTAGGTAAGGCAGGTCATTATAAGATCCATAACGGGATCTGAAAGTGTGTTATGGATAAAATCGAGTATCGACAGGTCGAGTGCCGTTATGCTTTCAAACAGCATCAGAGTGCCGCCGCCTTTTCAAGCGTGTCGGGATTTTCTACGTTTACGGCGGTAACACCGTCAAGCGTTTTCTTTACAAGTCCTGTGAGTACCTTGCCGGGACCGAGCTCAATATAAGTATCGTATCCGTCCTTTGAGATAACGTCAAGCTCGGAAGTAAATCTTACGGGCGAGCAGATATGCTTTGCAAGATAAGCGGGCATATCGGAAAAATCGGTAAGCTCGTTTCCGTATACGTTGCAGTAGAACCTTATCGAGGGTGCAGTGAACGGGATATCCTTTGCCTTTTCGGCAAATTCTTCAGACGCGCCCGCCATAAGCTTTGAGTGGAAAGCGGCGGAAACAGCAAGCGGAACTATACGCTTAGCGCCCTTTGCCGAAAGTGCTTCCTTAGCCTTTTCTATACCTGCCGCAGTGCCTGCGATAACAGTCTGTACGGGTGAATTGTAGTTTACGGGGGTAACATACTCGCCGCCGTCCTCAATTTCCTTGCACGCCTGTTCTATAACGTCAGCCTTAAGGCCGAGAACAGCCGCCATACCGCCGGGGTTAGCCTGAGCCGCCTTGTCCATAGCTTCGCTACGGTACTTTATCGCTCTGAATGCGTTTTCATATGACAGCATACCGCTTGCCGCCATTGCCGCATATTCACCGAGAGAGTGACCTGCAACGGCTGACGCTTCAATGCCCTTTGACTTTGCGGCTTCAAGCGCCATAAGCGACATTGCGAGTATAGCGGGCTGTGAGATTATTGTGCGTGAAAGCTCCTTTTCGTCGCCGTCAAATATCTTAGCGGCAAGGTCAAAGCCGAGGATATCGCTACCAAGCTCGAGTACTTTTTTGCATTCGGGTATCGTATCGTAAAAATCCTTGCCCATGCCTTTATACTGTGAGCCCTGTCCCGAAAAAAGGAATATTGTTTTTGTCTTGTCAGCCATTTTCTGTTTCTCCTTGCAGTTTATTGGTACAATTTGTTATATATTGCAGAATTTCTGAAATATACTGTCCCGTTTTACCCCGCTTTGTCACTGTTATGATACAAATACTCAAATAAATGTTGACAAACAGTACCGAAATAGAGTAAAATGAAATATAAGCACGTTTGCCTTTACGGGGTAACTATGCCTTGCGGACGATGATCTCCGCAGTTACTGATTTATTATACAACAAAAAGAGAATAAAATCAACAATAAATAATATATAATACGGCGGCAAGGACACCGTACGGAAGGAAAAGGATATGAACGGTATAACGATACTGGGTACGGGAGAATATACCCCCGAAACCGTAGTCACCAATGAAATGTTCACTAAGTTCATTGATACTACAGACGAATGGATAACCACAAGGACGGGTATCCGGGAAAGACGTATGAGCCCCGACAAGCCGAACTTCATGATGGCGGCTGAGGCGGCAAAGTCGGCACTCGAAAGTGCGGGAAAGACAGCAAAGGATATCGACTGCATAATCGTATCCACCTGCTCACCCGATTTCTACTATCCGAATACGGCCTGCCTTGTACAAAATCTCATCGGCGCACAGCCCTGTGCCTGCATGGACGTAAACACAGCCTGCACAGGCTTTATAACAGCGGTCGACATTGCAAGAAACTTCCTTGCAAGCGACACCTACAAGACTATACTTGTTGTAGCAAGTGAGCGTCTTACAAGCCAGATAGACTACACCGACAGAGCAAGCTGTATACTTTTCGGCGACGGCGCGGGTGCGGTCGTGCTTGAAAAGGGAGAGGGCAAGGAATATTACAGCCACTCCGGCGCTGAGGGCGATATGCTCCAGAGCCTTTACTGCAAGAATTTCTACGACAGGAACAACCCCTATTTCAAGGGTGACGACTGCCTAAAGGATATCATAGACACTCCGAACAAGGAGCGCTATTTACAGATGGACGGAAAGGCGGTATACAAGTTCGCCGTTGACGCTATGGCGAATGCGGTCGAATATGTATGCGGACATTCCGGAATATCGCTTGACGATATAGATCTTGTTATTCCCCATCAGGCGAATATAAGAATAATCCAGTCCGCGCTCAAGAAGATGAACGTGGATCTTGACAAGGTGTTCACAAACCTCGAAACACACGGCAACACATCAAGCTCGTGTATCCCTATGTGCCTTGCGGAGCTTGACCGTCAGGGCAGACTGAAGCGCGGCATGAAGATATGTCTTGTCGGCTTCGGTGCGGGACTTACCTACGGCGCAACTGTTTTTGAATACTAATCCACAGCTGAAAGGATAAAAACAATGGAAACAAGGATCACAAAATTACTCGGTATAAAGTACCCCATATTACAGGGCGGTATGGCGTGGATCGCCGAAAGCACACTTGCGGCAGCTGTATCAAATGCCGGCGGCGTGGGCATAATCGCGGGCGGTTCTGCTCCTATCGATTATCTGAGAGATCAGATAAGAAGAGCAAAGTCACTGACAGATAAGCCTTTCGGCGTGAACATTATGCTTATGAGCCCCAATGCGGAGGATCTTGCACAGCTCGTTATAGACGAAAAGGTTCCGATGATAACGACCGGTGCGGGCAACCCCGGCAAGTTTATGGAAGCGTGGAACAATGCAGGCATAAAGGTCATTCCGGTAGTACCCAGTGTGGCGCTTGCAAAGAGAATGGAAAGAAGCGGTGCGTCCGCAGTAATCGCAGAGGGAACAGAATCGGGCGGTCACATCGGTGAAAACACCACAATGTGCCTTGTTCCGCAGGTAGTTGACGCTGTATCTATCCCTGTTATCGCCGCAGGCGGTATCGCAGACGGCAGAGGAATTGCCGCAAGCTTTATGCTCGGTGCTGAGGGCGTACAGGTAGGCACAAGATTTTTAGTCGCCGAGGAGTGTCAGATCCACCCGACATATAAACAGCTCGTTGTTGACGCTAAGGACACGGACAGCATAGTAACAGGCAGAACGACAGGTCACCCCTGCCGCAATGTAAAGACGAAGTTCTCAAAGAAGCTCGCAAGCGGTGAAATGAACGGAACTATCACCCCCGATGAGTTTGAGCAGATAACGCTCGGCTCACTGCGTAAGGCGGTACAGGACGGCAACCTTGAGGAGGGCTCGTTCTTATGCGGAGCTATCGCGGGTATGGTAAAGAAGGTACAGCCCGCAAAGGAAATAGTGGAAGAAATGTTCGCAGAGGCTGAAAAACTGCTGAACAAGTAAGATAAAACAAAGGAGAAAATAAATGGCAACTGCTATCATAACAGGATCTGCAAGAGGAATAGGTGCGGCAATAGCTCTGCGTCTTGCAAAGGACGGATATGACATAGCGCTCAATGACATCGCCGAGAGCTGCTTTGAAAACAACGATATAATCGACAAGATAAAAGCAGAAGGTGTAAAGTGCGAAAAGTACATCGCAGACGTATCAAAGTACGATCAGTGTGAGGCTTTTGTAAAGAGCGTAAAGGCCGATTTCGGCAGTATTGACGTGCTTGTCAACAATGCAGGTATAACCCGTGACGGTCTGCTTGTAAGAATGAGTGAAGAAAACTACGACCTCGTTGTTGCGGTAAACCAGAAAAGCGTATTCAATATGACAAAGCTTGCAGGCTCTGTTATGATGAAACAGCGCAGCGGCAGAATTATAAATCTTGCAAGCGTGGCAGGTCTTTACGGCAACCCCGGTCAGATGAACTACTCCGCTACAAAGGCGGCTATAATCGGTATGACAAAGACCACCGCGAAGGAGCTCGGTCCGAGAAACATCACTTGTAACGCAGTAGCGCCCGGCTTTATCCACACGGCTATGACAGACGCTCTTTCGGAGGAGCTGAGAGCGGCAATGGTAAAGCAGATAGCTATGGGCAGATGCGGTGAGGTCGAGGAGATAGCAGGCGTTGTATCATTCCTCGCTTCAAAGGACGCAAGCTATGTAACAGGTCAGGTAATAGAGATAAGCGGCGGCTTATCAATGTAAAGACAAGCCACGAAAGGAAATACAAAAAATGAGCAGAGTTGTAATTACCGGTGTGGGTGTAGTAAGCCCTATAGGAAACACCAAGGAAGAATTCTGGAACAGTCTTATGGAGGGCAAGCACGGCTTCACACTCGAGCAGTGGTTTCCCGGTCAGAGCGAAGAGCTTAATGTAAAGGCTTCTGTAAAGGACTTCAGCGCAGAGGGACTTTTCGACAAGAAGGAACTGCGCCGTACAGATATCATCACACAGTATGCCGTGTATGCGGCCGATAAGGCTATAAAGGACGCAGGAAGCGATTTCAAGGATCTCGATCCTTACAGATGCGGCGTTATAATCGGGTCGGGTATCGGCGGTATGGAAACAACGCAGGAGGAGCTTCTCGCATATCACAACAAGGGCAACAAGCGAGTTTCCGTATTCACTATCCCGAAGATGATAGGCAATATGGCGGCAGGTACGGTTGCTATCCGTACGGGCTTCAAGGGCGTTAACTACTGTACGGTATCTGCCTGCGCCAGCGGTACACACGCTATAGGCGAGGCATTCCATGCTATAAAGAACGGCTATATGGACGTTGCGATAGCAGGCGGCACTGAGAAATGCTCGATAGGCTTTGCTTATGCGGGCTTCAACAATATGCACGCTATAACAAAGTCGACCGATGTTGACAGAGCAAGCATTCCTTTTGACGCAGAGAGAAGCGGTTTCGTTCTCGGCGATGGAAGCGGTATCGTAATTCTTGAAGAATACGAACACGCAAAGGCAAGAGGTGCAAACATCTATGCAGAGGTCATCGGCTACGGTGCGACCTGCGACGCTTATCACGAAACAAGCCCCGACCCCGAGGGCAAGGGCGGTGCGAAGGCTATGGAGTTTGCGGTAAAGGAATCAGGCAGAGCGCCCGAAACCTTCAATTATGTAAATGCACACGGTACATCAACACCGATGAACGATAAGACCGAAACAGCCGCTGTAAAGCTGGTGTTCGGCGAACACGCAAAGAATATGGTGATAAACTCGACAAAGTCGATGACAGGTCACCTCTTAGGCGCGGCAGGCGGCGTTGAAGCTGTAGCCTGCGCTCTTCAGATAAAGAACAGCAAGGTACACCGCACGTTAGGCTTAAAGGTGGCAGACCCGGAATGCGACCTCGACTATGCTCCTGAGGGTACGAGAGATATGAAGATAACGGGTGCACTCAGCAACTCGCTCGGCTTCGGCGGTCATAACGCTTGTATAGCATTTGCTCCTGTAGAGGACTGAGAGAAAGGTTGACACGATATGCAGTTTGAAACTAATTCGCTTAGCGATGCCGTAAAGGAATTTATCGGTATTATGAAGGACAGCGGTCTGTCCTATATGTATGTAAAGAACGACAAGTTTGAGATAGAGCTTGGTCAGAAAAATCCCCCTCCCGCACCTCCTGTGATGCCCGCAATGCCTCCTATGGCTATGGCGGCCGCTCCCGCAGCTGCACCGCAGACAGCTCCCGCGGCAGCACCTGCCGCCGATACAGGCAAGAGCATAAAGAGCCCTATAGTGGGTACGTTCTACTCTGCTCCCTCCCCCACAAAGCCTCCCTTTGTAAAGGTCGGCGATAAGGTAAGCGAGGGCGATACGGTATGCATAGTTGAGAGTATGAAGGTAATGAACGAGATACAGGCGGATATTTCCGGTACTGTAAAGTCGATCGCCGTAAAGGACGGAGAGGCTGTGGAGTTCGGTCAGCCGCTCATCATAATAGAATAACGGAGGGCTGTATATGTCACTTATGAATAAAGAGCAGATAATGGAGATAATCCCTCACAGAGATCCGTTTCTGCTTATAGATACTATCGAAGAGATGAAACCCGGTCAGCGTGTGGTCGCCACAAAGTATATGAAGGAAGACGAGTTCTGGTTCAAGGGGCACTTCCCCGGATATCCGGTAGTCCCCGGTGTACTTATGCTTGAGATGCTTGCGCAGGCAGGCGCAGTGGCAATGCTTGCACTCCCCGAAAACAAGGGTAAGATAGGTCTGTTCGGTGGCGTCAAGGACGCTAAGTTCAGAAGACAGGTAGTACCGGGCGACCTTTTAAAGCTCGAAGTCGAGATAATAAAGGTAAAAGGTCCTATAGGTGTCGGCAAGGCTCTTGCCACAGTAAACGGTGAAAAAGCGGTATCCGCAGAGATCACCTTTGCTATCAAGTAACGGAAGGCGAACGCTGTATGTTCAATAAGATACTCATCGCCAACAGAGGCGAGATCGCTATAAGAATAATCCGTGCGTGCAGAGAGCTTGGAGTAAAGACTGTCGCGGTATATTCTACAGCCGACAAGACGGCGCTCCACGCGCAGATAGCGGACGAGGCGGTATGCATAGGACCTGCTCCGTCAAAGGACAGCTATCTTAATTCAAAGGCACTGCTTGCCGCGTGTGAGATAACAGGCGCGCAGGCGATACACCCAGGCTTCGGTTTCCTTTCCGAAAACAGCCACTTTGTACGTCTTTGCGACAAGTGCGGAATCAAGTTTATAGGTCCGGGCGCTGACGCTATGGACGCTATGGGCGACAAGGCTAACGCAAAGAAGACGATGATAGAAAATGACGTTCCTGTAGTCCCCGGCTCGGACGGTGTTGTTGAAACGCTTGAAGAGGCGCAGGAGATCGCCGCAAAGATCGGTTATCCTGTAATGGTAAAGGCGAGCGCGGGCGGCGGCGGACGCGGCATAAGACTGGTTGAAAAGCCCGAGGAGCTTGAAGCGGCAATGACCGCCGCAAAGCAGGAGGCTAAACAGTTCTTTGCAAACGATGATATATATATTGAGAAGTTTATAGTAAATCCCCGACACGTTGAGATACAGCTCCTTGCGGACGAGCACGGAAATGTAATATATCTCGGCGAGCGTGACTGCTCGTTACAGCGCCGTAATCAGAAGGTGCTTGAAGAAAGCCCCAGCCCTATTATGACGGAGGAGCTCCGCCGGAGAATGGGTGAAGCGGCAGTCAGAGCGGCCAAGGCTTGCGGCTATGCGAACGCGGGTACGGTAGAATTCCTTGTTGACAAGGATCTGAACTTCTACTTTATGGAGATGAACGCGAGAATACAGGTCGAGCACCCGGTAACAGAAATGGTGACAGGCGTTGACCTTGTAAAGGCGCAGATAAACATTGCCGCAGGGCTCCCCTTGCAGTATAAGCAGGAGGATATAAAGCTCACGGGTCATGTTATCGAGTGCCGTATAAATGCGGAAGAGCCAAAGAACAACTTCCGTCCCTGTCCCGGAAAGATAAAGTCTATCCATATGCCCGGCGGTTTCGGCGTGCGTATCGATACGGCGGTATATCAGGGCTACGAGATACCCCCTTACTATGACAGTATGATAGCAAAGGTGCTTGTAAAGGGTGAGGACAGGAAAGAGGCTATCCAGAAGATGAAGGTCGCACTCTCCGAATTTCTCATTGAGGGTATCAACACCAACATTGATTTTCAGCTCAATCTATTGCGTGACGAGGATGTCGAAAGCGGTAATTTCGATATAGGCTTCCTTAACCGTAAGGATCTGACGAATTATTGATAAAACATTACAAAGCAGATAAAATATAATCTACGGTAGGGTCGCAGGGGCGGCAGCCCCCATATCTTCTCCCCCCCTTCCCGGGAAGGGGCAAGGAGGATGGGTCAATAGCCTTAATCTATCGGCAGATAATGTTGTTATCTGATTTGAACAATAAAGGCGGTGCTTTAATTGTTAGAAGATCTGTTTAAAATGGTCAAGGACCGTTTTAACGAGGAACAGAAGGACGAGGCGGAGGCTTCTGCCCCCGAAATACCCAAGGATCTGCTGTTCAAGTGTCCGCGCTGTCAGAACGTGTTCTATATGGACGAGTTTGAAAAGCGCAAAAAGACCTGTCCTGTCTGCAACTATCATGCAAGACTTTCCGCTAAGGAGCGTCTTGATATAACGGTTGACAAGGACAGCTTCAAGCCGTTTGACGAAAACATGGTGTCATTAAACCCCATCGGCTTTCCCGATTACGAGAAGAAGATAAAGGGTATGCAGGACAACACGGGATTGAAGGACGCAGTAGTGACGGGTGAATGCACGATAAGAGGCTACCGTGCGGTCATCGGCATTATGGACTCAAACTTTATGATGGCCAGCATGGGCAGTGTTGTCGGCGAGAAGATAACAAGGGCGTTTGAGTATGCAACAGAGCATAAGCTGCCTGTTATACTGTTTACGGCATCGGGCGGTGCGAGAATGCAGGAGGGTATAATCTCCCTTATGCAGATGGCAAAGACGAGCGGTGCGGTAAAACGTCACAGCGACGCGGGCGGACTTTATATCACGGTGCTTACAGACCCTACTACAGGCGGCGTTACGGCATCGTTTGCGAGTCTTGGAGATATAATCCTTGCCGAGCCTAAGGTGCTTGTTGGATTTGCGGGCAGACGTGTTATTCAGGACACTATAAAGCAGAAGCTGCCCGACGACTTCCAGACGGCGGAATTTCTGCTTGAAAGCGGCTTTGTAGACGCGATAGCGGACAGACGTTCTATGCGTAAGACGCTGTCGAATATACTAAGACTGCATAACTATAAAAAAATCGGCGCTGACTGGCAGCACGGTTGAAAGGACGGTAAGGAATAATGTCAAATATGACTGCTACACAGCATCTTGAGATAATAAGAGAAAAGAACCGTCCGACGGTGAATGACTATATACCCGCTATATTCAATCATTTTACCGAGTTCCACGGCGACCGTCATTACGGTGACGATGCGGCTATAATGGCAGGTATAGCAACGCTTAACAGCACACCTGTTACGGTCATAGCGCAGGTAAAGGGCAGAAACTTAGAAGAAAACAAGAAGACGAATTTTTCAATGCCGCACCCCGAGGGTTACAGAAAGGCATTAAGACTTGCATATCAGGCGGAGAAGTTCCACAGACCCGTTATATGCTTTGTTGATACACCCGGCGCATTCTGCGGTGTAGAGGCGGAAAAGAGAGGTCAGGGCGAGGCTATAGCTAAGAACATTGCCGAATTTATGACACTGAAAACGCCTGTTATATCGGTAGTGCTCGGTGAAGGCGGCAGCGGCGGCGCGCTGGCGCTTGCGGTATGTGATGAGCTTGCAATGCTTGAGCACGCTTTATATTCGGTGATCTCACCGAGAGGATTTGCGTCTATCCTGTGGAAAGATCCGTCAAGAGAAAAGGAAGCGGCAGACCTGATGAAGATCACCGCAGATGATCTGTACAACTTCGGTGTATGTGACAAAATCATTTCCGAGTCGGTGGGAGGTGCTCATACCGACCCCGCTCAGACGGCGGACAACATTTCGGAATATCTTATAAGCGCGGTCGAAAGGCTGTCAAAGCTTGATATCCCGACACTTCTCGACAACCGTTACAAGAAGTTCCGCAAAATCGGCGTTTTCTCGGAGTAACTGAAAGTCACAGTAAATTCGCCGTGCGGCGAGTCGCCGCTGACTGTTTGCCGTGCGACTGTGAGTCGCTTCAAATTCGCCGTTCTGAATGTCGGCGGTCTGCGTGACTTGCGTTACCGGCGGTGACAATATCTTACTGCTTATTCATTATTCTGAGCGGTATTGCAACAGCTTTCGGTAACCCTTTGAAAGTTGTGCAAAGTGTAGAAATACACCCTGCAAATTTAGACATTTTTTTAATGTATTTGTTGTAAATACGACTTGATTATTTCGGCGTAATGCCGTATAATATTAACGAAAGAAAATTTCTTTTACAAAACACGGAGGAGATTTCAAATGGTATTTGATAAGGTAAAGAAGATAATCGTTGACCAGCTCGACGTTGAAGAAGACAAGGTTACTGAAGCTGCAAGCATCACAGATGACCTCGGCGCTGACTCACTTGACGTTGTTGACCTCGTTATGAGCTTTGAAGAAGAGTTCGACATCGAGATCCCCGATGATCAGGTTGAGAAGATCAAGACTGTCGGTGATATTGTTAAGTTCATCGAAGAAAAGGTTGAAGACTGATTTACATCTTGCTTTAGCATAATCAGCCGTATTTGTCAGACGCAGATACGGCTTATTTTTCTTTTTATCGCTACAAAAAGGGGGCTTTGCAATGACATCTGTCTGCTTTACCGGACACCGTAAGATAGAATGTGCGGATATGTACGGTCTTAAGACACTTCTCGACAGCACGATATGCGGACTTGTAAAGCGTGGCGTGACCGATTTTTATTGCGGCGGCGCGCTCGGTTTTGATACAATGTGCGCACATATGGTGCTTTACCTTAAAAAGCGCAAAGCGCTCGATATAAAGCTTCATCTTATACTCCCCTGTTCTAATGAGGAGCAGACAAAGAACTGGAGCTACAGCGACAAGCAGGAGTTCTACGGTATACTTATGGCTGCTGACGATATTGAGTATATCGGCTCACAGTACACCAAGGAGTGTATGAAAAAGCGCAATGCGCGAATGGTGGAGCTTGCGGACGGCTGTGTATGCTATTATGATGAAAGCCTTGCCAGGAGCGGTACGGGTCAGACGGTCAGAATGGCGAATGCCAAGGGGATCGAGGTTATCAATCTGTTTAATATGGCGTGAAAAACAGGTAACATTGTTTAGAATATAAGTACAAGCCACTGCGTAGGTATAGTGGCTTGTTTGTTTTTGTAGCAGATAAGCTGATGATAGTGATGTTTGGTGTTGCGTTTTGCGGCTACGATAGCAAGCTACCGATAATACTATTTGTCGGATAGCACTTCTTGGGAACACTGCTTTTGTAATATGTTTTTTTGGCTTGTTGGAAATGGTTGATGTTTTTACTATGATAGCTAGCTACCGATAGTTCTGTTTGTCGGATAGCACTTCTCGGGTTCGCTATTCCGGTTAATAACGTTGCTACTATGTGTGAGGGAGACAACCCAAGGGGAGAGAGGAAGGCGCTCCAAAGGCGCTTTCCCCTC
>OLHE01001573.1_pt1 | contig 14720 bp, 9 predicted proteins | sample 1605821 | NCBI WGS metagenome assembly OLHE01 (sample SAMN03283250) | human gut metagenome | biome: human-associated habitat; material: feces | host: Homo sapiens | place: USA | collected 2013
GCAAACCTGTTCCGCGCATTACACCTCATGTGCTGCGACACACCTTCTGCACCAATGTTCAGCAGGCCGGGCTGGATGTAAAAAGCCTGCAATACCTGATGGGACACTCCAATGCCAGTGTGACGTTGGATGTCTACACGCACAGCAGCTTTGAATCGGTTGAAAGAGCCTTTGAACAAATCGCCGGCAACTTGTGATTTTCGACGCATGAAGCGGAATTGCTTACGCCGAAACTTACGCCAAAACTTACGCCAATCACCCGGTAAGTGGCGTAGATTTGCGTAGAAAAGCGTGGATCGTGCAAAAACGGAGAATCTGGAAAAATCGGCTTGTGGCCTTGATAATTCTACAAAAGTCTACGTTTCCCGATATTCGTGATTTGGCTCCAAAAGTGTGGTTTGGAAGGGCGGCATGTACTAAGCCGCAAAAGCGCTCTTATAAAAGTGCCTTAGGGAGGCAGAACTTCTTCGGAGGTTCTGCCTCCCTTTTTGTATAGCCTGGGTCTCCGTTGCCCACGCTATGCCAAAGGGGGCGTGTCCATGTCCGGGCGGAGGGTGCTGGCGCTGTATGCGGCGTTGTTGTTCGGCTTTGCCGTAGTGCTGTGCAGGCTGTTTTATTTGGCGTCCCGCACGGATTATGCAGCCCGTGCGGCGGCACAGAGCACAGTCACGCTGGAACTGCCAGCCCGGCGCGGCGGCTTTTACGACTGCATGGGCCTGCCACTCACCGGGCTGGAAAAACGCTGGCTGGCTCTCTGCTTCCCGGGGCAGGAAAATTATACCCGCCTGTATGCCTGCACCGACACCGCCGGACAGGAACTACTGTACCGCAGCCGCAGCCGGGCGGCTCCATTTCTCGTGGAGGTGGACCGGGACATGACGGCGCTGGGCATTCCATGCTATGCGGCGTCCCGGCGGTATGCAGCCGCACCGCTGTGCCCGCAGCTGCTGGGGTATCTGGACGGTGAGGGCCACGGTGCTGCCGGGCTGGAAAAAGCACTGGACGCGCTGCTCACCGGCAGCGGGGCACGGGACACCCTGCTGTGCCCGGTGACCGCGCAGGGCACCCTGCGCACCGGGGAGCAGGTGCAGCATCTGCAGGCGGACAGCGGAGCGGTGGGGGTCCGCCTGACCCTCTCCCGTTCTGTCCAGCGGGCGGCCGAGGCGGTGGCGGCGCAGACCATGACCACCGGCTGCATTCTGGTGCTGGACGTCCGCACAGCAGCCCTGCGGGCCTGCGTCAGTGTGCCGGGTTTTGACCCGGCTGATCCGGCGGCCAGTCTGGAAGCGCCGGACAGCCCCTTCCTGAACCGGGCCTTGCAGGCGTATGCGGTTGGCTCGGTGTTCAAGCCGGTGCTGGCAGCGGCTGCGCTGGAAGCCGGCCTTGCGCCGGAGTACGACTGCAACGGCGCGGTGGTGGTGGACGGGCAGATCTTCCGCTGCGCAGGCGGTGTGCCGCACGGCGAGGTGGACCTTTTGGCTGCATTGGCAAAGAGCTGCAACGGCTATTTTATCCGGTTGGGGCAGCAGCTGGGAGCACAGGCTCTTTTGCAGCAGGCGCAGGCGCTGGGCTTCGGGCGGAACATCGGGCTGGCGGAGGGCCTTACCGCCCAGAGCGGAGCCCTGCCGGGAGCCGAGGAACTGGCCCAGAGCGGGCAGCTGGCCAATTTCAGCTTCGGGCAGGGCAGCCTGCTGGCAACGCCGCTGCAAGTGGCCGCCATGATGAACACCATCGCAAACGGCGGTGTTTACCGTGCGCCGTGCCTGCTGGACTGTGCGCTGGATGAAACATCCGGGGAAGAGCTGTCGGCCTTTGCCCGCCCGCAGGCAGAACGGGTGCTCACGGAGCAGACCGCAGCGGCTCTGCGCACCATGCTGGAGCAGACGGTGGTCGAGGGCACGGCACAGGATGCTTCCGGCCTGCCCGGCGGGGCGGCGGGCAAGACCGGTACCGCCCAGACCGGGCAGTTCACGGCCGAAGGGAAAGAGCGCAAGAACCTGTGGTTCGCAGGGGTTTACCCGGCCGAGGATCCGCAATACACCATCGTGGTCTTGCAGGACGGACAGACGCAGGCGGCGGTCTCTAGCGCGGCGGTGTTTGCACAGCTGTGCACGGCACTGCACTGGTTGGGATAAATGCGGAATTGTGCTTGCTTTTTTGCAGATGGTATGATACTATATAGTCGTATTTTTGCGTGGTTTTCCCATTCAATTTGAATAAAGGAGCGTTTCAATCCATGTCTGTTATCGAAATCGTTGGCGGCGCGATCCTGCTGGTCGCTTCGCTGGTCATCGTGTTCCTCACCCTCATGCAGCACACCCACGGCCAGGGCCTTTCCGGCGCCATCAACGGCAGTGCAGGCGGTGCCAACAACGCACGCCTGACCCCGGCTGACCAGATGTTGGCCAAGGTGACCCGCATTGCCGGTGTCGTCTTTTTCGTGGTGGCAATTCTGGCTTGCCTGTTCACCGGCCGTCTGGCAGGTTGATGCACCCCATGCAGCCCCGTGCTCTGACGGGGCTGTTTTTCTGTGCAAAACCGACATAGTTGAGTAAAAAAGTGCGGGCAGCTGTCTTTTCGGGCTGCCGCAGCAGGGTGGGCAGCAATGCCCGGAACTGGCAGGGCTGCAGCCCGACGGAGGCCGCAGCTAGGAAGAGCAAGGAGAAAAATATTATGGCAATGCGCGATAAAATTGAGCACGCGATCCAGAATCAGCCGTGCACCGTGAAGGACCTCAAGTCAAAGTTCGGCGGGGACCGTGGCTCGGACCGCAAGGTGATGGAGGCCGTGGACCAGCTGGTGCACGAGGCTGTGATCTGCCAGCGGCAGGGCGTTTTCTTTACGGTGCGTTCCGGCCGCGCCGACAAGGCCCTGCTGTGCAAGGTGGTCAAGCTGGGCAAGAACTTTGCTTTTGTCATGTTGGAGGACGGCACCAGCGATATCTTCATCCCGGGCCGCTTCACCCGCGGCGCCATGCCCGGTGACAAGGTGCTGGTGGAAAAGTTTGAGCATCCCCGTGTGGAGGGCAGCGACGAGGGCGAGATCCTAGCCGTGCTGGAAGAAAAGAACGATCTGGTGGGCACCGTCCGCCGTGTGGAGGGCATGCTGAAGTTCGTGCCCGATGACTGCCCCGCCATCTCCATGCGGATGATGCGCGACTGCGAGGGCGGTGCCAAGGACGGCGACAAAGTGGCTGTGGAGATTCTGCAGCGCGGCAACCGGCAGGAAGATCACCGCGTGGGCGTGGCCATGCGCTTTGGCAGCTCCGACGAGGCCAAGCGCTGCGCCAAGGCTCTGCTCTATGCGCAGGACATCCGCAGCCGTTTCCCGGATAAGGTCCGCGAAGAGGCCAAGAAGCTGGAGAACGCCGAGGTGACCGAGGCTGACTGTGAGGGCCGCATGGATCTGCGCGCTCTGCCCATCTTCACCATCGACAGCGCTGAGACCAAGGACATCGACGACGCCATCAGCCTGACCAAGACGCCGGAGGGCGGCTTTGAGCTGGGCGTGCATATTGCGGATGTGTCTCACTACGTCAAGCCCGGCAGTGAGCTGGACAACGAAGCCTTTCACCGTGCCACCAGCGTGTACTATGCCGACCAGGTGGTGCCCATGCTGCCCAAGCAGCTGTCCAACGGCATCTGCAGCCTGAACGAGGGCGTGCTGCGCCTGGCGTTCTCCTGCCTGATGCGTCTGGACAAGGACGGCAACCTGACCGACTACCGCTTTGTCAAGTCGGTCATCCGCAGCCGTGTCAAGGGCGTGTACTCCGAGATCAACGCCCTGCTGGCCGGCAGTGCCGACGACGAGCTCAAGGGCAAGTACCACGAGGTTCTGGCTCAGCTGCCCGCCATGAAGGAGCTGTACGGCCACCGTGCCCGCCTGCGCAAGGAGCGCGGATGCATGGACATCGAGAGCGGTGAAGTCAAGCTGATCCTCGACGAGAATGGCCACTGCATCGACGTGAAGAAGCGCACCTCCGGCGAGAGCGAAGCCATGATCGAGGAGTTCATGTTGCTGGCCAACCAGTGCGCCGCCCACTTTGCCCGGGTCAAGCAGATCCCCTTTGTGTACCGCGTGCACGAGGAGCCCAACGCCGAAAAGCTGGAGCGTCTGCATGCTCTGCTGCAGGCCTGCGGCATCAACGACCACTTTGCCAAGGAGGTGCCCACCCCCAAGGAGCTGAGCGCCATTCTGGAGGGCGTGCGCGGCGGCCCGTATGAGCAGATCATCAATACCGGTATGCTGCGCTGCATGTCCAAGGCTCTGTACGAGGAAAAGCCCAAGGGTCACTACGGTCTGGTGCTGCAGGACTATGCCCACTTTACCAGCCCCATCCGCCGCTATCCGGACCTGGCCATCCACCGCATCATGACCGCGCAGCTCAAGGGCACCGACAAGGACACCATGATCCTGCGCTACACCGATTTTGCGGAGCGGGCCAGCAAGCAGGCCAGCGAGCGCGAAGTCATCGCCATGCAGATCGAGCGCAAGGCCGAGGACTGCTACAAGGCCGAGTATGCCCGCCGCCATCTGGGCGAGAGCTACGAGGGCCGCATTTCCGGCGTGACCCAGCGCGGCCTGTTCATTGAACTGGAGAACGGCGTGGAGGGCTTTGTACCGGCTTCCAGCCTGACCCCCTCCGGCACGATGCTCACCGAGGGCGTGCGCCTGTCCGACCCTGTCTCCGGCAGGAACTGGAGCCTGGGCGATACCATGATGATCACCATCGTGCGTTCCGACGTCAATCTGGGCAAGATTGACTTTGAGGTGGCCCAGCCCACCGCAAAATAAAACAAACGCCTGCAAAAGCGGAATGACAGCGGTCATTCCGCTTTTTTTGTCACAATTTGTACGCATTTCCAACAAAACGGGACAGTTGTCTAAATTTTATACAGGGGGCAGAGTTTGTTTGTTGTTCTGCGGGCCAAGGCAGGGTATACTGTTGCCATAGAGAGCAGCATTGAACTGCTGTAAGGAAGAAAAAGCGAAGCAAGGAGGCTTTTCCATGTACTATTCCAGTGGCAACTACGAAGCATTTGCACGTCCCAAAAAGCCGGAGGGCGTTGATCATAAATCCGCATATATCGTCGGTTCCGGCCTGGCAGCCCTGACCGCAGCCTGCTATCTGGTGCGTGACGGCCAGATGAAGGGCGAGCATGTCCATGTGTTCGAGAAGGAGGCCCTGCCCGGCGGTGCCTGCGACGGCTACAAGTACAGCATCGGCTACGTCATGCGCGGCGGCCGTGAGATGGACAACCATTTTGAGGTCATGTGGGACCTGCTGCACTCCATCCCTTCGCTGGAGACCGAGGGTGCCAGCGTGCTGGATGAGTATTACTGGCTGAACAAGGAGGACCCCAACTTCTCCCTTTGCCGTGCTACCGTGGAGCAGGGCAAGGACGCCCACACCGACGGCAAGTTCGGCCTGTCCGACAAGGGCGCTATGGAGATCATGAAGCTGTTCTTCACCCCGGACGAGCAGCTGCAGGACAAGAAGATCACCGACTTCTTTGACGATGAGGTGCTGAATTCCAACTTCTGGCTGTACTGGCGCACCATGTTTGCCTTTGAGAACTGGCACAGTGCACTGGAAATGAAGCTGTATATCAAGCGCTATATCCACCACATCGGCGGCCTGCCGGACTTTACCGCCCTGCGCTTCACCCGCTACAACCAGTATGAGTCCATCATCCTGCCCATGATCGAGTACCTGAAGGGCTTTGGCGTGCAGTTCCACTACGACACCAAGGTCACGGACGTCAGGTTCGACATTCAGGGCAGCCGCAAGATGGCAAGCTCGGTCACCGTAGAGCACGCAGGCGAGGTGTCCAACATCGACCTGACCGAGAACGATCTGCTGTTCATCACCAACGGCGGCTGCGTCGAGAGCTGCACCGTGGGTGCCCAGGACAAGGCAGCCGGTTTCGACCCCACCATCAAGCCGGGCAACGGCTGGGATCTGTGGAAGAAGATCGCCGCACAGGACCCGTCCTTCGGCCACCCCGAAAAGTTCTGCTCGGATCCGGAGCTGTCCAACTGGGAGAGCGCCACCATCACCACCCTGGATGACAAGATCCCGCAGTATATCCAGAAGATCTGCAAGCGCGATCCCTTCAGCGGTCACACTGTCACCGGCGGCATCGTTACGGTCAAGGACTCCAGCTGGCTGCTCAGCTGGACGCTGAACCGTCAGCAGCAGTTCCGCGATCAACCCAAGGATCAGCTGTGTGTCTGGGTCTACGGCCTGTTCAGCGACAAGCCCGGCGATTATGTCAAAAAGCCCATGCGCGACTGCACCGGCAAGGAGATCTGCATGGAGTGGCTGTACCACATCGGCGTGCCCACCGACCAGATCGAAGAGCTGGCAGAGCACAGCGCCAACACCGTGCCGGTGATGATGCCCTATATTGACGCTTTCTTCATGCCCCGTGCCATGGGCGACCGCCCCGACATCGTGCCGGAGGGCGCTGTGAACTTTGCCTTCCTGGGCCAGTTTGCGGAGACCAAGCGCGATACCATTTTCACCACCGAGTACTCCATGCGCACCGGTATGGAGGCCGTGTACACTCTGCTGAACGTGGACCGCGGTGTGCCCGAGGTCTGGGGCAGCACCTACGACGTGCGTGACCTGCTGAATGCAACGGTCAAGCTGCGCGACGGCAAGAAGATCACCGACATGGACCTGCCGCTCATCCCGCGTCTGGCCCTGAAGGAAGCTCTGAAGAAAATCGAGGGCACCGACCTTGAGAAGATCCTCAAGGAATACAACGCCATTTAAGGCCCCCTTTCTCCGGCCTTTTTAAACGGATGGGAACGCCCCTGTATGCTGGGACAGCTGCAGGGGCGTTCTCTTTTTTGTACGGCGATGATGCGTAATGCAAGAAAAACGGCTGATATGTGAAAGAAAATTGAACAAAACGACATGTTTTGTCTTGCTCTTGGCGCGGTTCTGTGTTATGCTTGAACCAGTCAGGGGCAGGGGAGAGCCTGCCCCATCAAATGCCAGAAAAAGAGGAGGTCGTTTTCCCGTGAAACATCTTATCTCCCGCCGCAATTTCCTGAAGGCCGCCGGTGTCACCACCGCTGCCGCCGCCATGGCCGTCGGGGCCCCGGCTGCGTCTGCCTGCTGGACCGGTGAAAAATCCGAGGTCACCATCCTGTACACCAACGACGTGCACACTTACATCGACAAGCAGGCCCCGGAGCTGACCTATGCGGCCATTGCCGCCCTGAAGCAGAGCTATCAGAACGCAGGCAAAAAGGTCCTGCTGGTGGACGCCGGTGACCATGTGCAGGGCACCGCTTACGGCTCCATGGACCAGGGTGCTTCCATCATTGAGTTGATGAACGCCGCCGGTTACGATGCTGCCACCCCCGGCAACCATGAGTTCGACTATGGCATGGACCGTGCCAAGGAGCTCATGCGGGATGCCGACTTCCCGTACCTGTCCTGCAACTGGGTGGACCTGCGCACCAATCTGCGGGTGCTGCCGGAAATCAAGGTGTTCGTGCGCGGTGGTGTGCGCATTGCCTTTGTGGGCATCACCACGCCCGAGACGTTTACCAAGTCCACCCCGGCCTACTTCATGAACAAGGCCCAGACCAAGTACATCTACGACATCCTGGGCGGCGAGGACGGCCAGAAGCTCTACAGCGCCGTGCAGAAGGCCGTTGACAAGGCGAAGTGCCTGGCCGATGTGGTCATCGGCTTGGGCCACTTGGGCGTGGACCCCTCGTCCTCTCCCTGGACCAGCGAGGAGGTCATTGCCCACACCACTGGTTTTGATGCCTTCATCGACGGCCACTCCCATACGGTGATGGAGAATAAGCAGGTGGCGGACGCTTCCGGCAGACTGGTCACCTTGACCCAGACCGGCTCCTACTTTGCCAATGTGGGCGAGATGACCATTGCCCCGGACGGCACCATCTCCACCCGGCTGGTGTCCACCTACGATCAGGAGGATGTCGCCGTGGCAGCAGAGCAGGCCGCATGGGTCAACACAGTGGATGACATGCTGGGCGAGAAGATCGCCGTGGCCGATACCAAGTTTTACATCACCGACCCTGCTACCGGCAAACGCCGCATCCGCTCCGGCGAGACCAACCTGGGCGACTTTGTGGCCGACGGCATCTACACCTACTTCAATGAGGTGGAGCAGCTGCACTGTGACATCGCCATCATGAACGGCGGCGGCATCCGCTCGGACGAGGACGCCGGGTACTGGACCTTCAAGACCTGCAAGCAGGTCAGCCCCTTTGGTAACGTGGCCTGCCTGATGTCGGTGACCGGCAAGCAGATCCAGGACGCACTGGAGTTTGCAGCCCGCTTTGCCGGTGCAGAGGGCAAGGAGAACGGCGGCTTCCTGCAGGTGGCCGGTGCGACCTATGAGATCCACACCGACATCCCCAACACCGTGCAGACCGACGACAAGAACGTCTGGATCGGCAGTGCTACCGGCACGCCTCGTGTGCAGAACGTGAAGATCTACGACCGCGCGAACGGTACTTATGTGCCGCTGGATGAGAACAAGACCTACGCGCTGGCCGGCATGAACTACACCCTGCGCAATCTGGGCGACGGCTTTGCCATGTTTGACGGTGCTGAGCTCATCAAGGACTATGTGTCGGAAGATTACCTTGTCATGTCCACCTACGCCATGATCTTTGGCGGTGTGGACGCAGAGGGTCTGCCGCACCTTTCCAGCGCCAACAGTGTGCTGGCAGAGTACCCCGGCTACCTGCTGGACTACGAGAACCCCTACGGTGCAGGCCGCATCAGCATCCTGTAAGATGATTCAGCCTGCTGGCTGACAAACGAAAAAAGCACCCGCACTGCATCTCCCAAGAAAAGGGAATGCGGTGCGGGTGTTTGATTTGCCCAAAGACCTTTGGTACAGTGCGGTGTGTTCACTGCGTGAAATCAGCAGAAAACAAAACAGAAAAGCCACCCGATTGTTCATCGGATGGCTTTGTTCTGGTTGGGGATGAGAGAATCGAACTCCCACAAGTAGAGTCAGAGTCTACCGCACTACCACTATGCAAATCCCCATCATTTGGTTCGTGTTTTGCGGTGTGAACCGCTCAACGTGTGCTATTATACCCGCAAATGCGGTGCTTGTCAAGCCTGTTTTTGAAAAAAGTTGCACTTTTTTGGCAACCAACGCAGCAGCGCAAAAGTTTTCTGCACTCAAACGACAAACCCGCCCACAGAAGGACAGAAGAGTCCGGTCCGTGGGCGGGTTGCGTTTATTCGGGCTTACTGCTCCAGAAATCGGCCAGAGCGGTTTCCAGTGCGGCAGGGCCGGGCAGATACTGCAGGTGCTTCCAGTGGAGCGGGAACAGCCGCTGATACTCCGGCTTTGCAAAGCGGTCATCCAGCAGCAGAACCACGCCCTTGTCCTCCGGGGTGCGGATGACCCGTCCGGCGGCCTGCAGGACCTTGTTCATGCCGGGATAGCGGTAGGCGTAATCGAACCCGGCCCCATTCTGGGCGTCGTAGTAGCGGCGCAGCATCTCCTGCCGGGGGTTCACCTGCGGCAGCCCCACGCCCACGATGGCACAGCCGATGAGCCGGTCGCCAGCAAGATCTACGCCCTCGCCAAAGATGCCGCCCATGACTGCAAAGCCCAGCAGGGTATGGGCAGGGTCTGGCTCAAATCGTGCCAGAAAAGCGGCGCGGGCGGCGTCATCCAACCCGCTTTCCTGCACAAGGGTGGAAATACCCGGATAGCGGGCGGCAAAATCTTCCTGCACCTGCCGCAGATAGGCGTAACTGGGAAAGAACGCCAGATAGTTGCCCACCCGGCTCTGCGCCAGCCGGGCCAGTGCATCCGACACGCTCTGTACGCTGCGCTCCCGGTCACGGTAGCGGGTGGAGATGCCTGGCAGGCAGAACAGCCCCAGGTTCCCGGCGGGAAACGGGCTTTCCAGCGCCACAGCCCGGGCGTCGGCACAGCCCAGCACGCTGCGGTAGTAGGCGGGCGGGGTGAGGGTGGCGCTGAACAGCGTGGCACTGCGCCCGGTGGAAAGGCTGGCATCCACAAAGGGGGCCGGGTCCAGACAGAGCAGCTGCAATTCCAGCTCGCTGCCGCGGGCGGTGAGCTGGGTCACAAAGTGGCTGTCGTACCGTTCGGCAGCCCGCACCAGATCCTGTACCGCAAAATAAAGCTCCAGCATCTGCGGGTGGGCGTCGGCTTCCGGGTTGTCTTCCAGCCAGGCTTGCAAGGGGGCCTGCACCGCCCGCAGGGGTGTCAGCAGTGCGGCGGGCAGCTCCTGCAAAAACACCGTGCCGTCCTGCGCATACAACGGCTCCGGCAGGGCAAACACCGGGGCATCCGGTTCCGGCAGAAGGCTGGTCTGGGCCGGTTCGCCGGGGGCGTCCTCCGCGTGCCTGCGGGGTGCCAGACGCACACAGGCCTGCCGCGCCTCCCGCATGGCCTTGTCGGCCTTGGTCAGGGCGGTTTTCAGGGCACTTTTGCCCTTGCCAAGCGTGCGTTTTGCGTCGGTCAGGCTGCTCTTGCAGAAGCGGGCCGAGTACATGGCGCGGGCGCGGTCGGGCAGATTGTGTGCCTCGTCGATCAGGAACAGCCAGTCGCCGGAGGTGTCGAAGAAACGCTTCAGGTGCACCACCGGGTCAAACAAATAGTTGTAGTCCCCGATCACAACATCGCACCATTCGCTCAGGTCCAGCCCCAGCTCAAAGGGGCACACGGTGAACTGTCGGGCGGTGTCGGCCAGTGCGGCACGGCTGAATTGGCCGCTGCCGTCCAGCAGTGCGGCCAGCGCATTCTTGATGCGGTCGTAGTAGCCGTTTGCATAGGGGCACACCTCCGGCAGGCAGGCCGGATGGCCCTCGGCGTCCGGGTGCAGGCAGGCTTTTTCCTTGGCGGTCAGGGTCACACTGCGCAGGGCAAGGTCGGGCTGTACGGCCCGCAGTCGGGCAATGGCATCCTCGGCGGCGGCCTGTGTGGTGTTGCGGGCGGTGAGGTAAAACAGCTTCTCCCCGCAGCCGCTCCCCATGGCTTTCAGGGCAGGGAAGAGCGCACTCATGGTCTTGCCGATGCCGGTGGGGGCTTGACAGAACAGCCGTGTGCCTTTTTTGGAGGGGGCGGCGGTGCAGGCCCGCCAGACCTCGCCCGCCAGTGCCCGCTGCCCGGGGCGGTAGGCTTCAAACGGGAACCGCATGGCGGTCAGGCTGCCGCTGCGGGTTTCCTGCCATGCAAGCTGACGCTGTGCCCAGGGCAGATACCGGTGCAGGAGTTTGTGCAGGAATTGCTCCAGTTCCTGCCGGGAAAAGTGCCGTACAAAGCGGAGGATCCGGTCGGTGTCGATCTGATAATAGGTCAGCCGCACATCCACGGCGGGCAGGCTTTCCTGTGCGCTGTAGATGGCTCCGTACACCATGCCCTGCGCCCAGTGGCAGGGGTTCATGTCCTCGCAGATCTCTTCCTCGGGCACCGCGGTGGTCTTGATCTCGTCAATGGTCACAACGCCGGTTTCGTTGGTAAAAATGCCGTCGGCCCGGCCCTCCAGCGTAAAGCGGATGCCGTCGACCGTATAATCGGCGCAGAGGGGCACCTCGGCGGCGTAACCCTCCCCGGCGGCCTTCTGCAGCCTGCGATGGATGCGGGCACCTTCCAGTGCGCGGTCAAAACCGGCAAACCGGCTGTCGATGCTGCCGCTGCGCAGCAGAAACTCCACCAGCTGCCGGATGGGCAGACGGATGTCGGACATGATTTCACTTCCCTTATCATAAAGAACTCAGCAGTCGGGTGATGGCGCTTCCAGCCCGAACAGCTCCGCGCACCGGGCGGCAGCTTCGTCCACCTGGGCGAAGTCCACGGTGGTACGGTAATAAGTCTCCAGTTCGTCGTGGCAGCTCTTGGCCTGTGCCATCAGGGCGGTGGCCTGCTCCAGCAGTTCGGCGGCCGCCCGCTCGTTGAACCGCAGCCGGGCGCGGTAGCCCGCCAGATTTTCCCGGTCAAGGAACCGGGTGCACCGCACGGCCTGCATGCCGGGCAGCTGCACCGGGTGCCACCGGTTGTCGGTGAGGAAGGCCAGCCGCAGCTCCGGGATCAGGATGTGGTCGATCTTATCCTCCGGGTGCATGGCACAGGGGCAGGTGATGATGTGATAGCCCCGGGCCAGTGCCTCGGCACGGATCAGCTCCAGCAGCAGGCGCGACACGGCACCATATTCGTCCCGGAACACGATGAACCGGTCAGCCAGCGCCTGCGCGGTGTGCTGGTAGAACACCTCACCCTTTGGGGTCACAGCCGAGAGCAGCCGCAGCTCTTCGCGGGCGGTGTTCTCGGTGCGGGGCAGCAGTCGGGTACACAATCGCTTGACGTAGCGGCGCACTTTTTCAAAGTTGGCACTGCAGGCCTCGGCCCGGCGGCTGTCCAGCAGCAGGCTCCCGGCAGAAGCAACATACCGCGCAGCCCGCGTCCGCAGCGCAGCGTTGCGGGCAAACAGCGCCTTGACCTCTTCAGCATGGGGGCGCAGGGCGTCGGCCTGAATGGTATGGTACAGGCTCAGAACTACCTCGTCGGCACCGGGCGCATCCGGCTCTATGGTGTGGGGCGCGATGGCATCTACGATGGCCCGGCGCTGCCGAACAAAGATCACGCCGTCAAAGCTGTCAGGGTCGCTGGCGCAGTGGATGCACTCCACCGGTTCACCCTGCTGGATGGCCCGGCGGGCCAGCTGCTTCATCAGGGTGGACTTGCCGCAGCCCGGCCCGCTTTTGATCAGCACCATCTGCATGCCGGGCTCCCGGCGCAGCGGCTCAAAATAGCCCTTGAACCCGGCGGGGGTGGTGGCCCCCAGAAAGAAATCGACCCGGTCAAACGAAACACGCTGCATAAAAAACACCTCGCTTTTGCTTTAGAGTATGCAAAAAAGAGGCGTGGGGTGAATGAAAATGGAACCCTCTCAGTCATCGCTGCGCGATGCCAGTTCTCCCGAAGAGCGAGCTTTTCGCTATCTGGCTGTTACGCTGCCAAAACCTCCCCCCTTCGGGGGAGGTGAATGCGAACGAAGTGAGCAGACGGAGAGGATGATTCATTCATAGGTATGCTCACACACTTCGTGGATCTTGTCCCGCAGAGCCACAAAGTCGGCAAAGGCATTGGGCTTGTTCTGCGGGCCGCGCAGCAGGGCGGCCGGGTGGAAGGTGCCCATGAACAGGATTCCGTTCTTCTCCATGAACTGCCCGTGCTCCTTGGTCACCGAAAAGTCGGAACGGATCATCCGCTGGGCGGCGATGCGGCCCAGGCACACCACGATCTTGGGCCGCAGCAGGCGGAACTGCTCCCGCAGCCAGGGCATGCAGGCCTCGCTCTCGGCGGGCAGAGGGTCACGGTTCTGGGGCGGGCGGCACTTGACGATGTTGGCAATGTAGCAGTTCTTTTCCCGGTCCAGGTCGATGGCAAACAGATACTTGTCCAGCAGCTGACCGCTGCGGCCCACAAAGGGCAGGCCCTGCTCGTCCTCGCTCTGGCCGGGGCCCTCGCCCACAAACAGCACTTCGGCGTCCGGCACGCCCTGCCCGAACACCACATTCGTGCGGGTCTTGCACAGCTCACAGCGGCTGCAGGCAAGGCAGTCGGCTTTCAGCGTTTCCCAATCCATGGCGGTTCGATCTCCTTCTGAAACAGTATGATATTTTATTCACAATTTGAAACCTGTTTTCTCTTAAATATTAGCACAAAAACACGATTTTGTCTTGAACTTTTTGCCCGGTGTGTTAGAATAAAGAAGAAAGGCATCCTTGTGTCCAACAGACGCGGGGTGTGAATTTTGGAAAGTAAATTCGGAGGTAATCACAATGGCTGATATGTTTGCACCGCTGGTAGCACAGCTGAAGGCAAATCCCAAGACGATCGTGTTCACCGAGGGCAATGACCCCCGCATTCTGGAGGCCGCAAGCAAGCTGCTGGCCGAGGGCGTGCTGAAGGTCGTTATGGTGGGCAACGAGGCAGAGTGCAAGGCTGCTGCCGCCGCCGGTAACTTTGATATTTCCGCTGCTGAGATCATTGACCCCGAGAACTACGCCGGTTTTGACGAGATGGTCAACACCATGGTGGAGCTGCGCAAGGGCAAGCAGACCGCTGAGGAGTGCACCGCTCTGCTGAAAAAGTCCAACTACTTCGGCACCATGCTGGTCAAGATGGGCAAGGCTGACTGCCTGCTGGGCGGCGCTACCTACTCCACCGCGGACACCATCCGTCCCGCTCTGCAGCTGGTCAAGACCAAGAAGGGCGCACATCTGGTGAGCTCCTGCTTCATCCTGGACCGCGACTGCGGCGAAGAGGGCCTGAAGCGCATTGCCATGGGCGACTGCGCCGTCAACATCGACTACACCGATACCATCGACAAGGCCACCGGCGAAGTCAAGGTGTCCGCTGCTTCCAAGCTGGCTGAGGTGGCCGTTGAGACCGCCAAGACCGCAAAGCTGTTCGGCATCGACCCGAAGGTCGCCGTGCTGAGCTTCTCCACCAAGGGCTCCGGCAAGGGCGGCACCGTCGCTTTGAGCCACGACGCTACCATCAAGGCTCAGGAGATGGACCCCGAGCTGGCTGTGGACGGCGAGCTGCAGTTTGACGCTGCCGTTGCTCCGGAAGTGGCACAGGTCAAGTGCAAGGGCAGCAAGGTCGCCGGCCAGGCCAACACCTTCATCTTCCCCTGCATCGAGGCCGGCAACATCGGCTACAAGA
>OLHE01001574.1_pt1 | contig 14717 bp, 16 predicted proteins | sample 1605821 | NCBI WGS metagenome assembly OLHE01 (sample SAMN03283250) | human gut metagenome | biome: human-associated habitat; material: feces | host: Homo sapiens | place: USA | collected 2013
CCGGCGCACCCGCCAAGTTCGTCAAGATGGTGGACCCCGCCCAGGCCCGCGAAATCAACATCAAGATAGCCAAGAACTACCTGATGTACAGCAAGTGGTACTCCGAACCCGGCTCGGAGCCCTACGAAATCTGACCATCTGCCCACGCGGCACCACACCTAAAGCAACGCATCCCCGAGCCCGCCGGCCGCAGGGATGCGTTTGCTTTTCGTTAAATTCTCAGAAAAAAGATTTCAAATGCCTGAAGAAATGCAAGGTTATTCCAGTTCCATCATGTCGAAAAACATAAGTCGTGTGTGGTCATTTTGTATCTTTTCAGACAGAACTTTGAAATTGTTTTTCACATAGAAGTTTATGGCAGAGAGGTAGGCATCAACAGTCAGATAGCGGAATGCGGAATAATTTGGATTACCATTAAGCATGTCTTTCAGAAGATTCATCAGGTCTGTACCTATATTGCGACCTTTGTATTTAGATGAAACGGCAAATCTGCCAATCTTGATTGCCGGGTAACTTCCGAACTGCTTGCGCTCAGGAAAGCCGCCCTTGATTTTCTTCCATTGACCATTGGTAACATCCTGACGACTGATTTTATCGTTCAAAAGGCAGAAATACGCGACTATACTGCCGCAATCCTCAAGGATATATGAAGTGGCAATACGTTTGTCGAGGAAACCTTTGGCATCCTCGACAAGAAAATTATTCAAATCTTCGTCACCGCAATCAAATCCGTCAAGCGCGGTTCCAGGCGTAAGTCTTACAAGTTTCATCTTTTACAAACAGATGGTAATGTATTCTTTCGCTTTCTTGACCGCTTCTTTAAGTTTTCTTGAATTCTCGGCGCGCTGCTCCTCGGTCAGACTCTCAACTTCCATTCTGAGTTTCTCGAAACGGACTGCGTCTTCGCCTGTCAAAACCGGGGTTTCTGCTATTGGTCGTGCCATATACTTGTCTCTTGTTATTAAGTTGATTACAAAGTTACAACAAATTTCTGATACTTTTGGCTTATCTGGCGATAATTCCCATTTATATGATAAAACTGTGTTCTGGAGAAGGAATAAGATATGTGTTGCCATCCTCGATATTGGATACAAAGATAGCCGCCCGGATAGTGAGCGGCTATCTTTGTATTATCTAAAAACGTAGGGTTAGCGGATTGCCACTTTGGCGGTGTAGGTGGCGGTGCGGTGGATGTAGAGGCCGGGGGCGGTGGGGCGGCCGGGGAGGCTTACGCCCTGGATGGTGTACCAGCCTTCGGGTCCGCCGGCGGCGTTGACGGTAACGTTCTCTACGCCGCCAAGGTCACCGGTGTAGAGCACCTCGATGCCGGGCAGGTCGATGTGGCCCGTAGCCTTGGCTGCGTCGCCAGGCACGATGGCCATCGACACGAACTCGACGGGATAGACTGCGGCATCATCGATATCCATATAGTCGGCGAAGGGAAGTACCCAGCTGGCGGTGCCGTCGCCGGGGAATTCGGTGAAGTTCACGTTGATGTTGATGCGCTGGTTGGCCGGCCTGAAGGTCAGGGCGAACTGCTTGGGAGTGGCCGTGGCGGAGGTCATGCGAATCTGCAGGCCGGTGGGGCGGGCGGTGAGGTTCTTGCGGTCGGTCAGCGTAATCTTAGGGCTGCGGACGCTGGAACCCATGGTGTAGTCCAGGGCCAGACCGTTCTCGAGCAGGCTGGCGCTGACGGTGCTGACAAGGGTCTTGGCGACGGTCCAGCCTTCGAAGGCAGACTCGACGGGAACTACATCGCCGGGACGGGCCTCAACCTTGACTTCGATGTCGAAGCTCTGCTCGCCGTGCGAGCCGGTCACGGTGCAGGTGCCTGCGCCGACGGGCGTTACCACGCCGTCCTCGCTGACGGTAGCCACGGCGGCGTCGCTGCTGCTCCAGTCGTAGGCCGAGGGGCTGACGCTGATGGTATTGCCCTGAACGAGAGCCTGCAGCTCGACGGTATAGGTGGTCTCGAGGTCCAGGAGGACGCTGCTCAGGCGCGGCTGGATTTCTGCCGCGGAAATATAGACGGGAATACGCGCGGGAGCGGCATTGCCGAAGGTGGCAGTCAGGACGCCATGCTGCGTGCCGGTAGCGAAGAGGCTCTTGCCGTCGGCGCTGATTTCGCCGAGGGTTTCGGGGCAGCTGAGGGTGAAGTCCTTGAAGTCCTTGTCGATCATCACGCCGGCAGCGTTGTAGGCGAAGACCGTCGGGGTGTACATACCCATCTGCGGCAGGTCCATGCGCCAGTCCTTGAATTCGAGCGATGCCACTTCGGTATCGCGGACATTGCCGTCGACTACGGCGAAGATGCCGTTGCCCACGGCGCGCTCATTGCCGTCGGAGCACTTGTTGCGCACGCCCAGGGCGGCGGTATAGAGGGTCGAGGAGCCGCCGCCGTCGAGGTTGACGCTCTCGTAGGCGCCGGCGCGGATGAGCAGGTCGCCGAGCATGCCGGTGGTAACGCCGTAGGAGGCGCCGCGGCCGTCGACTACCATCATTATTATAGTATTACCGTCCTGGCTTACGCCTATGCCCGTGCGGGGATGGCGGTCCTTGGCGTCGCCGCGCTCGCCCTCGCTGTTGAGGTTCACGCCGCCGCCGACGTTCTTGGGATTGCCGCTGACAATCTGCATCGGGGTGATGCGCTGGCCTTCGGGAGTCTTGATAACCTGGCCGAGGGTAACGATGTCGCCGGGCTGGAGGGCGTTGACGAAGTCCACGGCATTGCCGCGGGCCATCAGCACGCAGCCGTCGGCGGGTATGGGGGTGTCGCCGGTCGACGTGGGAGTGCCGGTCACCTGGACCTGGAAGGAACCGCCGGTCTCGTACTTCTGACCGTCAACGAGCCTGGCGGTCACTTCGGCGCATGAGCCGGCATACTGACCCATGCAGGGCGATGTCCAGCCGCGGGTGGTGTAAAGAGTGATGCCGTTGTTGACGGCGTCGTTGTTCACGCCCTTGAAGGCCACAGTCCGGTCGCCCTTGGTGGCGGTGCCGTCGCCCCAGCTCAGGCGGCAGATGCGGGCGATGCCCTCGGCGTCGACTGAGAACTGATAGCCCGACGAACTGGAACGGTAGACTTCGCCGTCGACAGCTGCGGAATATGTCGGCGTGCCGACGAGGCTGCTGCCGTCGGTGGCTTTGCCGCTGGTCCAGTAGAAGTCGGCGTTGGTGCCGCAGAAGTAGAGGCGGCTGTCGTTGGAGTTGGTCTCGGCCATGCCGGAGGTGCGCATGTTGCCGGCCATCTTGCCTCCGGGGCAGACGGCATGGATGGATACGCCGGGAGCGGTCTTGTCGACGGTAAGGTAGAACACGTCCAGAGGATGCTGACCGCTGAGATGCAGCTGGGTCTGTGTCGTGCCGGGGCCTACCTTGGCATGGAAGATGGTGTCGATCTCGAGGGTTTCGGTGCCAAGCACTATGGTAGGTTTCTCGGCCCAGGCTGTAAGGGCGAGAACTACCGCTGTGGCTGCAAATAGTTGTTTTCTCATTGTATTGTTTTGGATTTCAGGTCTAAGGTCGCCTCAGCATCCTCCTTTTGTCCGGCGGGGGCGCCAGGAGAAGCTTTGCAGGGACAAAGTTAAGAATTATTTTTACTTTGCCAAAGTATTTTTCGCCGGGATGAGAAAAATGGCCGGGGTCTTCCGCGACCCGGCGCATGGGAAAACAGCTGTTGATAAGGAAATTTTTGCTAACTTTGTGCTCGCAAAAGCACCGGAGCATGTGCCGGTGCATCGAATCATAGCGCTTCGGCGCCTAATCTACTGAATCACAATGGCATTACAATGCGGTATAGTAGGACTGCCCAACGTAGGCAAGTCGACGTTGTTCAACTGTCTGTCCAACGCCAAGGCCCAGTCCGCCAACTTTCCCTTCTGCACCATCGAGCCCAATGTCGGCGTAATCACGGTGCCTGACGACCGGCTTACCAGACTCGTCGAAATGTGCAATCCCCGCTCCATCGTACCAGCTACGGTGGAAATCGTCGACATCGCCGGACTGGTCAAAGGCGCTTCCAAGGGCGAGGGCCTCGGCAACAAATTCCTGGCCAACATCCGCGAGACCGATGCCATAATCCACGTTCTCCGCTGCTTTGACGACGACAACATCACCCACGTCGACGGCTCCGTCAACCCCGTGCGCGACAAGGAAATCATCGACTACGAGCTCCTCATAAAGGACCTGGAGACCATCGAAAGCCGCATCGCCAAGACCCTCAAGGCCGCTCAGGTAGGCGACAAGGTCGCCAAGCTCCAGTACGGCGTCCTGGCCCGCATCAAGGAAGCGCTGGACAAGGGCCTGCCCGCCCGCTCGGTGACCTTCGACAGCGTCGACGAGCAAAAATTCGCCCGCGAGCTCTTCCTGCTCACCTCCAAGCCCGTCCTCTACGTATGCAACGTCGACGACGCATCCGCCGTCGGCGGCAACCACTACGTCGACGAAGTCCGCGAAGCCATCAAGGACGAAGGCGCCGAACTCCTCATCGTCGCCGCCGCCACCGAGAGCGACATCGCCGAACTCGACACCTTCGAGGAACGCCAGGAATTCCTCGCCGAAATCGGCCTTCAGGAGAGCGGCGTAAGCCGTCTGATCCGTTCTGCCTACAAGCTGCTGGACCTCCAGACATTCTTCACCGCCGGCGAGGACGAAGTGCGCGCCTGGACATTCCGCCGCGGCAGCAAGGCACCCCGCTGCGCAGGCATCATCCACACCGACTTCGAGAAAGGCTTCATACGCGCCGAGGTAATCAAGTACGACGACTACGTAAGCCTCGGCGGCGAGAGCGCCGTCCGCGACGCCGGCAAGATGGCCGTCGAAGGCAAGGAATACGTCGTCCAGGACGGCGACATCATGCACTTCCGCTTCAACGTCTGACTCTCCGCCATTCCGGCGGACAACAACGCAACGGCGGCCATCCTGCAGGGGATGACCGCCGTAAATATTTTATATCAGGAAGGTCTTACTTGAGGACGTCCTTAACGGCGTCGTTGGGTACCATCTGTTCCTGGAAGGTGTAGGCACCGGTTTTGGGGCTCTTCACCATCTTGATGACCTTGGAGTAGGTGCGGCCTTCGCCTTTCTGGAGCGATGCAACGGTTTTCTTTGCCATATCTTAGAAGGATTTATTTGATTTCTTTGTGGATGGTCATTCGCTTAAGAATGGGGTTGTATTTCTTAAGCTCGAGTCTCTCGGGGGTGTTCTTGCGGTTCTTGGTGGTAATATAGCGGGAAGTGCCGGGCATACCGCTGGCCTTGTGTTCGGTGCATTCGAGGATGACCTGTACGCGGGCGTCTTTCGATTTCTTTGCCATTATTTCTGTAGATTAGAGAGGTGAGTTAGATAGCGAGAAACTTGATGTCGTTGGGGTTGAGGAATCCTTTTTCGGTAGCCTGCTCCATGGCGGCGTTCAGGCCCATCTTGTTGATGGTGCGCAGACCTGCAGCGGAGATAGTGAGCATAATCCAGACTCCCTGCTCTACCCAGTAGAACTTCTTGTTGAAGAGGTTTACATTAAATTTACGCTTGGTGCGACGCTTCGAGTGAGAAACGTTGTTACCCACCAATGCTTTTTTGCCGGTAATCTGACAAATCTTTGACATGGCTGCTGTTGGTTTATCGTTCGTTTTATTTCTTTAAAGCTCAGGGACTTGCAAGCCGACATCGCAGTCTCATATCGCGGTCCGGTGCATCTTTTCCGAACCGCTTTAAAAGGATGTGCTGCAAATCAGAGTGCAAAGTAACAAAAAAATTTTCACCGCACCAAATTTCCGCACTATTTTTTATTTAAGTCAAATTCTCAAATTCTCAAATTCTCTGACCCAGCAAAAAAGCGCAGACTCGGGCCCAGCGGCTGTCGCGATGCTTCCTGAGCCAGCGGTAGCCGAGCCATGGCACGTAAATGCCGGCCGTCAGCGACAGGATGGTGTAGATCCACCAGGGAAAGTCGGTGAAATGGTGGAGTATCTGCTGCGTAAGCACGTTCATATACCATGAGGCCAGGAATATCAGATAGTTGGCGCCATGAAGATGGTCGAGAAAATGTATGTCTCGCGCTTCAAGTATGCGCGCCAGCGAAACGCACATGGAAATGCCCGCAAAAGAACAGAAAACATCGTAAGGCGTGTTTTCGGTTAAAAAGAAAAGGACAGCCCAGCCGGCGCCAAACCCGGCGAATACAGCCGGCGAAGTCCAACGTATATACCTGTCGATCTGCGGCATGTAATGGCAGAACAAAATTCCGGCAGCAAAGAATACGCCTAAATAAAGTGTCTCCCCAAAAGAAAAGACATCGGTAAAGTCGAATACTCTGCTTCTCGCAATGATGAAAAACAGCAGCAGCGTCAGATAAACAGCCTTATGGCCTGCATGTGTCTTTTCAAGTAAGTTAATAAAAATATAACTCAAAACAAGCAGAGTAAAAATAACCTGCAGGAACCATAAATAAGGATGGACAAGATCGCGATGATATAGGAACGCCCGGGCAAAAGCTGTAAGTGTCAGTTCCTTCGCATCGTCGGCATAGTCCGATAGCAAAACTCTCGGAATGAAAGTTGCAAGAGTAAGAACCACAAAGGGCAGCAGCAGTCTCAACACTTTCTTTCTGGTGAAATCCCAGATTCCAGGGGCCCGGGCATTCCGTGTCCTTGTCGTAAAAATCATAAGGAAACCCGACAGAAACACAAATAAAGGCATATGGAAACTGTAAATCATTCGGTATAAGAGCAATGACGACCCGCCGTAACCGTCCGGATACTCATGGAAAGAATGCCCGAACACCACAAGTATGATACCGATGATCTGCAAGTAAGCGATAAATTGCAGATATACGTTGCCTATGTTCTTTTCCTGTGTCATAGATTGGATTTCATTGACAAAGATAGTAATTGTAGAACTAATGAGCAAAAGCCGCTTCCAATATCTGAATTTGGGAGTAATCGGGTTTATTTGAGTCATTGGATCAATTAATGCGCATGGCGGAGGGGCATGGGTTTTGCCAATTATTCTTAGATGTGGAGCGTGTGGGTGCTGGAATTTTATTATCTTTGTGTCCTGGAGGCCGGCAGCCGTTTTTGGCCGGTGCGTTTTCACCATGAAGAACAGGATTCTGCTTTTCCTTTTAATTACCATATGTCTTGCCGGGGGCTCCGGGGCTTATGCCGCTGAGTGCGGGTCGTTCGGGAGCGGCGACGGAGTTTTCCTGCTCAACGGAGAGCCTTTCGTTGTCAAGGCGGCCGAACTGCACTATCCGCGCATTCCGCGGGAATACTGGGAGCAGCGCATTCAGCTCTGCAAAGCACTGGGGATGAATACGGTGTGTCTCTACGTATTCTGGAACGCCCACGAGCCGACGCCCGACAGTTTTGATTTCACAGGTCAGAACGACCTGCGCGAGTTCGTGCGGCTATGCGACCGCAACGGCATGAAAGTGATTCTGCGCCCCGGGCCGTATGTCTGTGCCGAGTGGGAGATGGGCGGTCTGCCCTGGTGGTTGCTCAGGAAGAAGGACATCCGCCTGCGCGAGTCCGACCCCTACTTCCTGGAGCGCGTCGACAAGTTCCAGAACGCCGTAGCCGCCCAGGTCGGCGACCTGACGATTGCCGACGGCGGTCCCATCATCATGGTGCAGGTCGAGAACGAATACGGCTCCTACGGCACCGACAAGGAATACGTGGGCCGAATCCGCGACATGCTGCGCCGCAATTTCGGCGATAAGGTGACGCTTTTCCAGTGCGACTGGTCGTCGAACTTCCTCAACAACGGTCTGGACGACCTGATATGGACGATGAATTTCGGCACGGGAGCCGATATCGACCAGCAGTTCGCACCGCTGAAGGAGGTACGCCCGCACAGTCCGCTGATGTGTTCGGAATTCTGGAGCGGGTGGTTCGACAAATGGGGCGCCAACCACGAGACGCGCCCGGCCTCCGACATGATTGCCGGCATCGACGAGATGCTCTCCAAAGGTATTTCCTTCAGCCTCTACATGACCCACGGAGGCACAAACTGGGGCCACTGGGCCGGTGCCAATTCGCCTGGCTTCGCGCCTGACGTGACTTCCTACGACTACGACGCTCCCATCAGCGAGTCGGGGCAGCCGACGGAAAAGTACTGGATGCTGCGCGATGTGCTCGCCCGCTACATGGACGGCCAGGAGCAGACGCCGCTGCCCGAACTGATTGAGCCGATTGCGATTCCGGCCTTCGAGTTCACGGAGGTGGCTCCGCTGTGGTCGAACCTGCCCGAGGCGAAAACCGATTCGGTGATAAGGACCATGGAGGAATACGACCAGGGCTTCGGGTCGATACTCTACCGCACGGCGCTGCCCCCACTCGGTGCGCCGGCGGTGCTGACCGTCAGCGACCCGCACGATTTCGCGCAGGTGTTCGTCGACGGCCGCTACATCGGCAAGCTCGACCGCCGCAACGGCGAGAAAGAACTCACCGTGCCCTCCTGCGCCGCCGGAGCCCGCCTGGACATACTGGTCGAAGCCATGGGACGCATCAATTTCGGCCGCGCCATCAAGGACTTCAAGGGCATCACCGAAAACGTCACTCTGACTACGACGCACGACGGCCAGACCCGCACCGAGGAGCTGCGCGACTGGCAGGTATTCAACATCGGCGATAGCTACGGCACCTATGCCGCCATGGACTACCTGCCCGTCTCCGAAGCGACGGCCGCCGACGGGCGCCTGCCCGCGGGCGCCTACCGCGCGACCTTCGAGGTCGGCCGCCCCTCCGATACCTTCCTGATTTTCGAGACCTGGGGCAAAGGACTGGTCTACGTCAACGGCCATCCGCTGGGCCGCATCTGGGAAATCGGACCGCAGCAGACCCTCTACATGCCCGGTTGCTGGCTGCGCGAAGGCGAGAACGAGATAATAGTGTTCGACATCGTCGGCCCGCGCCAGGCCCGCAGCGAAGGCCTCGCCGAGCCGATACTCGACCGGCTGCAACTCTCCGGACCACAGAAGCACCGCACCGAGGGCCAGGAACTCGACCTCAGCGCCGAGACGCCGGCGCTCTCCGGCACCTTCCGCCGCGGCAACGGCTGGCAGGAGGTGCGGCTCGACGTCCCGCAGCGCGGACGCTATATCTGCCTTGAGGCCGTCAGCCCCGCCGGCGACGGTGGCACCGCAGCCATCGCCGAGCTTTACGTGCTCGACGAGAACGGCGGCCGGCTCTCCCGCGAAACCTGGACGGCACTCTACGCCGACAGCGAAGCGACCGCCACCGGCAACCACACCGCCGACAAGATATTCGACCTTCAGGAATCGACCTACTGGAGCACAGAGCCCGGCAAGCCCTACCCGCACCAGGTAGTAATCGACCTCGGCGCCCCGCAGACCATCTCGGGCATCCAGTACCTGCCGCGCATGGAAAGCGACACCCCCGGCGCCATCGCCGCCTACCGCCTCTACATCAAGGAAACCAATTCCTTCAAATACTGAGCCGCCATATCATATTTTCTTAGTAACTTTGCATAAACAGCATGGCCTAAGCTTCTGAATGACTATGGAACGAAATAGAATCGACGATATCGGATATTTCATCGCTTTTTGCGTCGAGATATACAAGAACGCACACCGTCTGCCGGGAGCTGAAGCATCAAAAATATTCTCCGACCATGGCGTCATGGAATATCTGTCCGAGAATTTCGATGTGCTCCACACCCAAAGCCCCGGCTGGATATTGGCTGAGATAGACGATTTCATAGAAGCAGACCAAAAATGACAAAGCTATATCACGGAAGCCTCGAGATAGTGGCAACGCCCGAAATACGCAGACCCAACCGAACACTCGATTATGGCGAGGGCTTCTATCTTACATCCTCTGCCAGTCAGGCCGAGGCTTGGGTTCGCCGCAAGTTCAAAGGCGACATAAAGCTCGGTTACGTCAACATATACGAGTATGACGAATCCCTGGAGGATGGGTTTGAAACACTTGCTTTTGAACGACCGGATGAAATATGGCTTGATTTTGTCATGGCCAACCGGACTAATCCCGATTTTAAACACCAATATGACATAGTGAAAGGCCCGGTGGCAAACGACCGCGTATATGCGGCGTTCGCACTGTATGAGGCCGGGCTGATAGACAAGCACGAGCTGATAACCGAACTTCGCGCATATAAACTTGTCAACCAGATATTAATCCACAGCGACAGAGCGCTTGCAAGTGTGAAGTGGGTTGAAGCGAAGGAGGTGAGAAAATGACAGACAGAAAGATTACCCAACAGAATCTATATCTGATACTCCCCGGCAAAGTCAGCAGAATGGCGGCGATGTATGCCGCCGACTTCGGGCTGCCGATTATCGAAGCTTTGCGGCGGATTTATGATTCAGTAACTTACCGCGAGCTTGAAGATGAAAGCACCAAACTATGGCATTATGGCCCTGTAGCTCTCTATCAATCATTTCTTGAAAATCATTAATGCTTGGGGAGTAGGGTCTTTAAGGTCTTTAGAGGCTTTAGGAATTTTATGGGCTTTACTACGAGATGCTTAATGCTTTCCTATAGCCACGTTAATCTTTCGGTCCTGCTTGCTTTTTCTAATTCCTCTTTCTCCTGAGGGGGGAAAATTTCATGCGGGGAGGTGTTTCGTGTTTTAAGAAAAATTTGTACCTTTGCGCAATTATATTCACAACCGAACGATGAAACAAGTGACCTACGAGGGCCTGACTTTCGAGCCCTATATCTCCAAGCATGACATCGATGCCCGCGTGAGTGAGCTCGGAAAAGAAATATGCCGCGACTGCGCCGGTAAAAAGCCCTTGTTCCTATGTGTTCTGAACGGGGCTTTTGCTTTTGCCTCGGACCTTTTCCGCGCCGCCGAGGAAATCGACGCTGAAATCAGTTTCATAAGGCTCAAAAGCTACGACGGCACTTCAAGCACGGGAGTCGTCAACGAAGTCCTCGGTCTTCACGAAGACATCAAGGACCGCACGGTAATTATCGTGGAGGATATCGTCGACACCGGCAACACCATGTACCGCCTCATCGGCGACCTTCAGAAGCACGAACCCGCCGAAATCAAAATCGCCACGCTGCTTTTCAAGCCCCAGGCCCTGGTGCGTCCTCTGAAACCGGACTACGTAGGCTTCGAGATACCGTCGAAATTCATCATCGGCTACGGTCTTGACCTCAACGGCATGGCCCGCAACCTCAACGACATTTACGTTCTTAAAGAGAACTGATTGCCGTCGGGGCTTTCGCGCGAACATCTGTTTATCATATACCGCGAACAACCATTATATAAATAGAGGAAGCCTGTTGCGGCGGCGCCCGGCGCCGGTGCGCTTATGCTTCCGCCTGCATAACGAATAGAAAGCACATCTGAGATGAATATCATAATTTTCGGAGCGCCGGGCAGCGGCAAGGGCACCCAGAGCGAGCTGCTGATTGCCAACTACGGCCTCTACCATATCTCCACCGGCGAACTCCTGCGCGACAATATAGCGCGTGGCACCAAACTCGGAAAGGTCGCCGACGTTTATATATCGAAGGGACTTCTGATTCCCGACGAACTGATGATCGACGTACTTGCCGACACCCTGCGCAGCAATCCCGAAATCATGAAGAAAGGCGTGATTTTCGACGGATTTCCGCGCACCATTCCGCAGGCCGAGGCACTTTCCAAACTCCTGAAGGACCTTGGGAGCGAGATTCACGCCGTAGTAGGTCTCGAAGTGGACGAGGACGAACTCGTAAAGCGCATGCTCGAGCGCGGCAAGGCCTCCGGCCGCTCGGACGACAACATCGACACCATAAAGAAGCGTCTCGAAGTCTACCACAAGCAGACCTCGCCGCTGAAGGAATATTACGTCAGCAAGGGCAACTATCATGCCATCGACGGTTCCGGCGACGTAAACAAAATACATAAAGCCATCTCCGACTCGCTGACCGGGAAGGTCGGCTAAGGAAGCGCTCACGACGGACAGCGTGCTATTATCCACACAGTCATACTTTAAAGATGTACCAATTCGAAGAACCCTACAACGAAGCGCCTTACGACGATTTGCTTGAAATTTTCCGACGCTCCTTCGTCGACAATTTCTCGCTGCCGGCGCTGACGGACTATATCACCGGAAAGACCATCAGCTACGGCGACATGGCCCGGCGCATCGCGCGCCTTCATCTGTTCTTCGAGCTTGCCGGCATAAAGCATGGCGACAAAATCGCCCTCTTGGGCAAGAACACTCCCAACTGGGTAATAGCCTTCATGGCCACAATCACCTACGGAGCCACCATCGTACCTGTGCTGTCGGACTTCAATCCCGCCGACGCCACGCACATTATCGATCATTCCGACTCGGTGCTTCTCTTCGTAGCCGACGGCATCTTCAGCCATCTGAACTTCGACGAGCTTCCTCAGTTGCGCGCGGTAGTGAGCCTCGACACCCGCTCGGTAATCGCAGACCGCTCCGTGCCTTCGGGACGCCGGCGCCTGAACACTCATGCATCTATAGTCAAGAGCCTCACGCGCCAGTTCCGCAACCGCTACCCGAACGGCTTCGGGCCCAAGGACATCTCCTACCCTAAGCTGGACCACAGCAATACGGCCATTATCAACTATACCTCCGGCACGACGGGCTTCTCCAAGGGAGTAATGCTTACGCTGAACAATCTGCTGGGCAACACCGTTTTCGGCATCCGCTCGCGACTTCACTACTCGGGGTCCCGCGCGCTGTCGTTCCTCCCACTGGCCCACGCCTACGGCTGCGCCTTCGACATGCTCGTTCCGCTTGCCGTCGGCAGCCACGTGACCCTGCTCTGCAAGACCCCGACGCCTCAACTTCTGCTCAAGGCCATGCGTCAGGTGCGCCCCTCGCTGATAATCTGCGTGCCTCTGATTCTCGAAAAGATTTACAAGAAGGTTGTCGTACCGCTGCTCACGCGCAAACCCATGCGCTGGGTACTGGCCGTTCCTATGCTGGACAAGGCCGTGTACTCCGTAATCCGCAGCAAGCTCGTCGAGGCCTTCGGCGGCAGTTTCGAGGAAGTAATCGTAGGCGGCGCGCCCCTGAACCAGGAAGTAGAGGATTTTCTTTACCGCATCAAGTTCCCCTTCACCGTAGGCTACGGCATGACCGAATGCGGTCCTCTGATCAGCTACACCCCCTGGCGTCGCTTCATACCCGAATCCTCGGGGCGCACCCTCAGCGGCATCATGGAGGCAAAAATACTCGAGGACAATACCATCGAGGGCCCGGACGGCACGCGACAGGGCGAAATCATGGTCCGCGGCATGAACGTGATGAAAGGTTACTACAAGAACCCCGAAGCGACGGCCGCGACCCTCGACGAGGACGGCTGGCTGCACACCGGCGACATGGGGTACCTCGGCGGCCCCCAGAATCGCACTGTTTTCATCCGCGGCCGCTACAAGACCATGATACTCAGCGCCAACGGACAGAACATCTACCCCGAGGAAATCGAGAGCAAGCTCAGCAACATGCCCTACGTCAACGAGTGCCTCGTCCTCGAGCGCAACGGCCATCTGGTAGCGCTCTGCCATCCGGACAAGGACGCCGTGGCGCAGGCCGGCCTGACACCGGAGCAGCTCGAAGCCGCCATGGAGGAAAACCGCCGGAGCCTGAATAAAATCGTGGCGCCATACGAAAACGTCGAGAAAATCGAGATAATGCCCGAGGAATTCGAGAAAACGCCAAAACGCTCCATCCGGCGATTCCTCTATAAATAAACCGGCCCGCAGGCACACAAACCATCGACAGCGTCAGAACGTTCTAAATCAAGGGCGGACCGAGTGCGCCGGAAGGCAACCCGCGACCGCCCTTTATTTCAACATAGCGAAACATAATAACACAAGAATATGAAAAAGATAGCCCTCTTTATCGCCGGCGCCCTGCTGCTGGCATCCTGCGGCTCCCGCGAAGCCGCCGCCGACCAGAAAGAAAAAGAAACGGCCGAAGCCAAAGTCGCCGCTCCCGCCGCCACCACGCCTTGCTATAACCCCGACGGCAGCGTCCACGAACTCGAAAACGGCTCGATGTATGCTCCGGGCAGCGCCGTACCCAACCTTACGGTTCTGGATTTCAACGCCGTATGGTGCGGACCGTGCCGTCAGCTGGCTCCCGTGCTCGGCGACCTGGCCGCTGAATATACCGGCAAGGTGACCTTCGTGAGCATCGACGTCGATACTTACGGTGAACTCTTCCAGGCTTACAATGTAGGCGATGCCATCCCCGCCGTAGTAATCCTGCGCCCCGACGGCACCAGGCAGAGCTATATCGGCACCGGCGACCTGCTGCCTGCCGCAAAGTTCAGAGCCATCATCGACGCAAACCTCTGATCCGCGACCACCTCATAATTCTCTCCCATGACAGTACAAGAACTTGAAAGCCGCGCCGCCGAACGCCTGGACATTCCGCAGCTCAACGGCATGCAGCAGGCAATGGCCTCGCAGACCCTGCCGGCGCGCATCCTCCTGCTGGCCCCGACGGGCACGGGCAAGACCCTGGCCTTCGCCCTGCCCTTCCTGGCCTCGTTGCCCGCCGGCGGCGACAAGGTCAAAGGCGTGGTCATCGCTCCGACCCGCGAACTCGTCCTCCAGATATTCGAGGTAATCCGCACGCTGGCCTCGCCGGAGTACAAGACCGCCGCCTTCTACGGCGGCCACGACATGCAGGCCGAGCTGGCCTCGCTCTCGGGCAAGCCGGATATCATCGTGGCCACCCCCGGGCGCCTGCTGG
>OLHE01001601.1_pt1 | contig 14537 bp, 12 predicted proteins | sample 1605821 | NCBI WGS metagenome assembly OLHE01 (sample SAMN03283250) | human gut metagenome | biome: human-associated habitat; material: feces | host: Homo sapiens | place: USA | collected 2013
ATCTGCCGCACCTCGCTCGCCGTATCGGCACTTAGAATTATGCGGTATTGCCCTTGGCCTTATATTTCGTGGTGGGTGCCCTTCGGGTCGCCCCAAAGCACTTCGCTGTCGCCCTCGTAGGGGGTGTGGCGCAGTTTCCACATGTTGTCCTCCCATTTCCAAAGGTGGGGACTGCGGAAACGGTCGGCCAGGTGCATAAAGTATTCGCGGTCCATTTTGGGCTGTTCAAACAGCTGGCTGGCCCACGGGAAGTGCTGGCGGTCCAGGGACAGATACTGGAAGATCTCTTTTTCAAAGCGGTCGGGATACTCGCCGTCAAACTTTTTGCACAGCGCCTTGCCCTCTTCCAGGGTGATTTCCTCGTTGCGGATCTCCTGTGCAGCGTCATAGGTGGTGCGGCCGATGCCGTACTTGATGTAGGTGGTGTAATAGAAGAAGTCGTCGATCTTATCATCGATGGAGTTATACTTGGAATAGGTGCCCTGGGTGCGCTCCGGTGCAGGGCGGAAGCCGCCGTGTTCTACACTGTAATAGTAGGCGCCCTGCGGATGCCATTTTTCGTAATAGCCAAGGTAGCGCACCTGAACATGGTTTTTCTCCAGGTTGGAAGTTTCGGACGGCAGGTAGATGGCCAAGTCGGCTTTATCCACCTTATAATCCTCTTCCAGCTGGCGCAGGCTGACACCGCCCAGATAGATATGGTCGTAATCATTGACGGCAAAAAAGTGCTCGTCACGCAGGGCAGAGTTGTTATCCGCAATGGGGTTGCCGAACTCGGCCTCGTTCTCGCCATAGAACACCAGGGGAATGCCGAACTTGGCGGCCATCTTGGGGGCCAGCTGCTTTTGGCCCAAAATGAACGGCTGGAACGGGTGGAACAGGTTCTCGGTCGCCAAACGGGTCAGCAGACGGTGGGTCATGCCGTTGGGGGTACACAGGTAGTTATCAAACCCGGCGTGGATCCAGGCCTGCATGTTATCCCAGCCCCAGGGGGTGTAGATATGCGGTGCCCAAGTCACCGTCAGGGGGTGCATGCCGTATTTGTATTTCAGGATGTGAGCGGCATAAAAGCTGTCCTTGCCGCCGGAGCCGGGCACCAGGCAGTCATAGCTGCCGTCATTTTTGCGGTATTCATCGCACAGCTCACGCAGCTCTTTTTCGCGCAGGGCCCAGTCGATATGGCCGTTAGCCTTATTGTGGCAGGCATGGCAGGCATCGCAGGTGCCGTCATCCTGAATGACCATCGTTTTTTTAATGGACTTGATCGTATGTTCAAATTCATAGCAGGAGTTCGGCTTCTGGTTGCTCATCACGCATTCATTACAGAACTGTACATGTTTGGGCAGGCCGTAATAAGCTTCCAGCTGATCCTCCGGGATATCGGGCGCGTATTTGGCGTAATCGATTTCGACATAACGAGGATTCTTTTCCATATTTCTCACTCTCATTCCATCCGTGGTAATTCCTATTGAACCAAAAAAGGCGCTGTCCGTATAGCAATGCTATCGGACAGCGCCTTTGCTGTTCTGTGGGTATTATAGCACAGCACCCTGCTGTTTGCAAGATGCCAGCCTATTTTTTACATCGGTGCAGTGCTTTTTATTTCTGGCTGACCACTGCGCCGTTGATCAGAACAGCTTTCACGTTGGTCATAACCTCAAACGGGCAGCCATCGGTCAGCACCAGGTCTGCATCCTTGCCGACCTCGATGGAGCCAACACGGTCAGCAATGCCGATGTGCTTGGCCGGGTTGATGGTGATGGCCTGCAGCGCGGCAAACGGATCCATGCCGGCTTTGACCGCCATACCGGCGCACAGCGGCAGGTACTGCTGCGGAATGACCGAGTTATCGGTGATGATGGAAACATGGCAGCCCGCTTTTGCCAAAACGCCCGGCGTTTCCCAGGATTTGTTCTGCAGTTCAAACTTGCTGGCAAAGGTCAGGCTGGGGCCGACGGCCATGGGGATATTGCTTTCCTTGGCCAGTTCGTCCACGATCAGGTGGCCTTCGGTCACATGTTCCAGCGTCAGGCCCACATCGAACTCTTTGGCAATGCGGATGGCGGTAAAGATATCGTTGGCCTGGTGTGCATGGGCTTTCAGGGGAATGGTGTGGTCCAGCACCGGCAGCAAGGCTTCCAGCTTCTGGTTATAAGCGGGCATTTTGGTCACATCGCCGTTGGCGGCAGCCTTGCGGGCACCGTAATCCCTGGCGGAAGCCAGCGCCCCGCGCAGGAACGCAGCGGTGGACATGCGGGTAGAATCGCATTTATCTTTATAGCAGCGCTTGGGGTTTTCGCCAAAGGCGCATTTCATGGCAACGGCTTCCTTGACGATCATGTTGTCCACACGCTCGCCCACCGTCTTGATGGCGGTAAAGGTACCGCCCAGCACATTAGCGCTGCCCGGCCCGGTGCACACGCAGGTAATTCCTGCTTCCCGTGCATGGGCAAAGGAGGGATCGCGCGGGTTGATGCCGTCAATGGCGCGCAGCTGCGGGGTCCAGATGTCATTCATCTCGTTGTAGTCGTAGCCTTCGTACCCAATGCCATAACCATCCAGGCCGATATGGGTGTGCGCATCCACAAAACCGGGGAAAATATCCAGCCCGGCAGCATCCAGCACGGCGATATCGGCGGGCACGTTCAGTTCATGCCCCATGGCAACAATGCGGCCGTTTTCCAGCAGCAGGTCGATCTGCTGTGGTTCCGGGTGAACGGCATCATGAACCCGGCCCCCGCGCACCAGCAGCGGCGCGGCGGTATATTCTGTATTCTGCATCATTGATGGATCCTTTTTTCAGCTTAATAGCTTACCCTGTTATACTTCAAAATCCAGGCAGGTGCGCACGGCGGTATAGGGGCGCACTTTGCCATCAGCCACAGCCACATGGGCCGGGTGAACGGCATAGCCTTTCAGGGCGGCTTCATCCACAAAGGTGGTATCCAGCATCAGGTCCGCATTGGCGGAGCTGGGCAGGGCCTTGGTGTAAACATGGATCTCCGTCAAACCGGGGATCTGCCCGGCCAGACCTTCCAGCCCCGCTTTGATATCCGCCTTGACGGTTTCCTGTTCAGCGGCGGGCATCTCTTTCAGTTTCCACAAAATAACATGACGTACCATTATTTGTTTTCCTCCCAGATGGGGTGTTTCAGCACCCATTCGCCGCAGTCGTTCTTTTCAAACAGGTCACGGTTATAGAACTTATCCATGATCTTCCAGAACTCGCTCTCGGTGTAGCCGCAGAAATCGCAGAAATCACGCACGCACAGCGGGTCCAGCTTGCCATCGCGGGCCTTGATGATGGGAATGGCTTCCTCGCGGGTCATCATGCCATAGCGGATATAGCGGGCGGTATAGTCGGTTGCAGCGGCATGGCCGAACTTGGGGTACTTGAGCCAGGAGTGCACCAGGTAGGCGCGGGAATCGATCTGGTCAAAGTTTTCGGCATGGTGGGTGCGGTCCCATTCATGGGTCAGGTCATGGAAGCCGTGCTCCTTGGCGATTTGGTAGTTCTTGTAGCTGTTCCAGGGCACAAAGTAGCTCATATAGAACGGGTCCAGCTTCGCGCGCTCTTCGGCAGAGGGAGCCAGCGTCAGGGACAGGTCGTTTTCGGTCACGCCGTCGCCCACCAGCTCTTCCATCGGGAAGCCGACCGCCACGCCATTTTCGATCTGATCCATGGCGGAATACGTCTCCTTATCGGAGCAGCCGCCGTATTCAAAGCTGACGTTCTCGCCATAGCACAGCATGGGGGTGTTGAACTTGGCTGCCATGTGCAGCGGGAAGGTATAGATCAGGCGGTCCACATACCAGGTGGGCTTGCCGTATTTTTCAAAGAACTTGCGCATCAGCACTTTCTGGGCGCGGATGTTGGGCTTGCAGCTGATGATGGTGCAGCCGAATTCCTCGCTGATGTTTTTCAGGTTATGGATGCCGGCCTGCGTCATGGGGAAGTTATCCTCCACGCTGAACAGGATGGGGTTCATGTGCATGACTTCTTTCAGCATCCAAACCTGGAAGTGGCTGTCCTTGCCGCCGGAAACAGCAACAGCGCAGTCATAACCGCCGGGGCCGTTCATGCCGCGGTACTTGTTGCAGTAGGCTTCAAACTCCTTAAAGCGGGCGTCCCAGTCCACATTTTTGCGGTTTTCGTAATGGCGGCAGGCGCTGCAAACGCCCTCAGAGTCAAAGGTGATACCGGGGCGGGTGTCCGGCATGGTACATTTTTTGCAATAACGCATAACAGGTTCTCCTTTGCTGTTTCTTACCCAATCTGCCGGGTGTCCGGCAGAATATTTCTACTTATTGTTATCATACCCGATTTTGCCTGCATTGGCAAGTAGCGCGCAGCGCAAGACACGTCAGAATGCACGTTTTTCTTTTGGGCTGCACCGAACCTTCCCTGCCCTGCAAATTCAATCGTCGATGGGGGAATCGACACGCAGAATTATGCGGTATTGCTTTCAAATTTTACATATGTAACCATTCCCAAGGCTATGCGGTTGTGGTATGATGATAGTTAATGATGTTCACTTTGAAGGAGGAATAAATTTTGAAAGGGACCCTAAAACTGCGCACAGCCAGCCTGGCTGCGGCAGCTGTTATGGCAGCAGGGCTGTTTGCGGCGCTGCCTGCGGCGGCCGAAACCAGCACGCCGGAAACCGCACAGGAAGATTCCGGCGTACCGTATGATGTGGCAAACGGGCTGGAAAACAGCTTCCGCTACAAAGATGGCGTGCCGATCTATGATGATTCCGTGCCCGCCATCGAGTGGGAGGATATTGTCCAACAGGACGCTGCCACCTACAGTTCCAACGGCATTGCCACCTGCAGCGTTACTTATAACGGCTTTGATGTCAGCTACCATCAGGGCACCGTTGACTGGGACGCCGTTAAAAATTCCGGCATTGATTTTGTCATGATTCGCTGCGGCATTGGCAGCGAATACGACGGCGTGGGCGAAAACAAACAGGATGACGCCCAGTGGTACCGCAACGTAAGCGAGTGTGAACGGCTTGGCATCCCCTATGGCGTGTACCTTTACTCTTACGCTGAAAATACCGATATGGCCGCCAGTGAGGCCCGCCATACCCTGAGCCTTTTGAGCGGGCACAACCCCACCCTGCCGGTATTTCTGGACATTGAACACACCCGTGACGGCAACCCCATCGCCAGCAACTCTACTTACGGCGATATTGCCCAGACCTGGTGCAACATGGTTTCCAACGCTGGCTACCGCGTGGGCATTTACTCTTACTATTATTTCTTCCAGAATTACCTGACGGACTCTCGGTTCAGCAATTCCGGATGGTACAAGTGGATGGCCGACTACCGTTCCGGCGTAAGCTATGACGGCAGCAGCTGCAACATGTGGCAGTACAGCAACAAAGGTACGGTTCCCGGTGTGAATGCCAATGTTGACCTGAATTACTGGTTTGGCGAGTATCCCGGCAATAACAACAACTACACCGGCTGGCGCAGCGAGAACGGCCGCGATTACTGGTATGAGAACGGCGTAAAGCAGGGCACCACAGGCCGCGGCAAGGAAATTTACGATTCCGGCAGCAACGCCTGGTACTGGCTGGATGCCAACCAGGGCGGTGCCAAGGCCGTGAATAAAGACGTTTATCAGGAATCCAACGGCGGCAAATGGGTGCGCTATGATGCCAACGGCCACATGGTAAAAGGTGAGGACTGCCAGAACGGCAAGTGGTACTATTTTGAGCCGGTCACCGGTGCCATGATCAAAGGCCCCTGGACCCTGCCGGATGGCCGCAAGGTGTACTATGACCCCAAGACCGGTATTATGCAGTATGGTTCCGTTGCAGTAAACAACCAGCTGTACTACTTCGACCCCGTTTACGGCAAAATGACCAGCGGCACGCCGGGCAACTTCTGGTACACGATTGATGGCAAGAGCTACTGGTACGAAAACTGGGTGCGCCAGGGCTGGCAGCCCAGCAACGCCAACTACCGCGGCAAAGAGATCTATGACCCCGCCAGCGGTGCCTGGTACTGGCTGGACAGCGTGCAGCAGGGTGCCAAAGCCGTAAGCAAGGAAGTATACCAGGATTCCAACGGCGGCAAGTGGGTGCGGTATGACGCCAACGGTGCTATGATCAAAGGCTGGTACGCCCAGGATGGCAAGCGCTGGTATTACGACCTGAACACCGGTGCCATGTACAAGGGCTGGAGCACCATTGATGGTCAAACCTACCACTTTGATGAAACCACCGGCGTACTGATCCAGTGATATACACAGGCAAAACCACATAAAGAAAAATCAGCGCCCGTACCGGATCCTTACAGTCCGGTGCGGGCGCTGCTGCATATCAGGATTATTATTTCTTTATTCTTCGTCTGTCCGCTTATCGCGGCCCACTTTTGTGGCAACGCCGTGGCGCAGGCGGCTGAGAGTGACCGGGGTAATGCCCAAAAACGATGCAATATAGCGGTTATTGACCATATCTATCATGCCGGGATACTCCTTGCAGAACCATTCGAACCGTTCGGTCGCGTCCCCCTGGCTCAGGCTCACGGCGCGGGACTGATAGATCATGCCCCACTTGACGATCTGCTCCTGATAGACGCGGATCACTTCCGGCTCATCTTTCATCTTCTGCAACACATAATCAATGGGCAGCAAAATCAGGGTTGATGGAACCATTGCCTGGTCCGTGCTGATATGGCAGCCGGTCAGGTCCATGTTGGAAAGCACCACATCGCCGCGGCTCATGGTAAAGCCCACGGTTTTCTCTTTGCCCTCACTATTCAAGGTAACGCAGCGCATCATGCCTTCGATCAAAAACGGCAGCATGGTCTGGCGTTCCCCTTTTTTATTCAGGATCTCCCCTTTTTGCAGCGTTACCGCCTGGGATACCGCCTCCAGCTTATCCAACAGTTCTTCGGAATGGACCCCAAGATCTTCCCGGTAGAACTGCCGGATATCAACATTCAGTGCTTTCTCCATGTGTGTTCTCCCCTTCAGGCATATCTTTTTTGTCTCTTCGCATCCGGGGCACACAGCCAGCCCGCAACTTGCTGGCAGTGTTACCCCCCCCCATAAATAATATGCGCTCCTGTTTTCTTCGTTTTTGTTCATAGCCAACATATTTGGTATTATAACACATATGACTTCCGCATTTCATTATCATATGTTAATATTGAATTTTTTTCTTCATTATTTCCATTTTGCACAAAAAAGAGGCCCAAAAACTGTCTTTTCGACAGTTCTGGGCCTCTTTTACTTTATTTGAGTGCTTAGTCAACGATCAAGCTCTTACCGGTCATCTCCGAGGGTACCGGCAGGCCGATATAAGGCAGCATGGTGGGGGCAATATCTGCCAGGCAGCCGCCCTCGCGCAGCTTCACATCGCCGCAGCCGATGGCCACAAACGGCACCGGGTTGGTGGTGTGGGCGGTAAACGGGGTGCCGTCCGGGTTCTTCATCTTTTCGGCGTTGCCGTGGTCAGCGGTCAGGAACACGCAGCCACCGGCGTTCAGCACAGCGGTCACAACCTCGTTCACAGCGGCATCAACAGCTTCCACAGCCTTGACAGCGGAATCAAACACGCCGGTATGGCCGACCATATCGCAGTTGGCAAAGTTCAGGATGATCACATCGTACTTGCCGCTCTCAATGCGGGCCTTGCACTCGTCAGCAACCTCCGGGGCGCTCATCTGGGGTTTCAGGTCATAGGTGGGCACATCCTTCGGGCTGGGGATCACCTTGCGGTCCTCGCCCTCATAGGGGGCTTCCACACCGCCGTTGAAGAAGAAGGTCACATGGGCGTACTTCTCGGTCTCGGCAATGCGCAGCTGGGTCTTACCGTTCTTGGAAAGATACTCGCCCAGAACGTTTTTCAGCTCAACCGGCGGGTAGGCAACTTCGCAGTTGGGCATGGTAGCATCATACTCGGCCATGCAGACATAGTGAACCTGCTTGCGGCCGCCGCGGCGCTCAAAGCCGGTAAAGGCATCATCGCAGAAAATGCGGGTCATCTGGCGGGCACGGTCGGGGCGGAAGTTCATGAAGATGATGGTATCGCCATCCTCCACGCGGCCACCCTCACAGGTAACGGCGGGGATCACGAATTCATCAGTCTTGCCGTCCGCATAAGAAGCCTCAATGGCCTCCTGTGCATTGGCGGCATGGTTGCCCTCGCCGTAAACAAAAGCGGCATAAGCCTTTTCTTCACGGTCCCAGTTGTTGTCACGGTCCATAGCATAGTAACGGCCGCTGACACTGGCGATGGTGCCAATACCCAGCTCGTCCAGCTTGGCCTGCAGGTCAGCCAGGAATCCCTTACCGGAATGGGGGTCGGTATCACGGCCGTCCATGATGCAGTGCAGATAAACCTTGGTTGCGCCCATATGCTTGGCCATTTCCAGCACGCCGAACCAGTGATCGGCATGGCTGTGAACGCCGCCGGTACCAACCAGGCCCATCAGGTGGATGGCCTTGCCGGCATCAATGGCAGCTTTCATGTTCTTGACCAGCACGGGGTTCTTGAACATTTCGCCGTCCTTGATGGACTTGGTGATCAGGGTGAGCTGCTGGTACACGATGCGGCCAGCACCCATGTTGGTATGGCCAACTTCAGAGTTGCCCATCTGGCCATCTGGCAGGCCGACAGCCATGCCAGATGCGTTGATGGTGGTCATAGGGTATTTTTTCATCAGTGCATCCAGATGCGGCTTGTTGGCAGCAACAACGGCGTTGCCATAGGTTTCGTCCGGGGTCCAGCCGAAGCCGTCCATGATGCAGAGCATTACAGGTTTCTTTGCCATTGATTGGTTCTCCCTTAGTTTTAGTTAGAAGTTAGAAGTTAGGAGGGAGAAGTTAGGAGTTTGTGGTGGACAAAGGCTCGTTACGCATCCCACCGTAGGGGCGCACAGAATAATAGATCCCATTTTGGTGCCACACTTGGCTTCCCTTGAGGGAAGCCGTCTGCGCAGCAGACTGAAAGGTGGTTCCATCGGCTCAAGCCTTTCCGGTTCAGCCAATTCCTAATTTCTCATTCCTAATTGCTCATTCATTCTCAGCCTTTGGTAGCAGCTTCCACGATAACAGCAAACTGGTCTGCTTTCAGGGATGCGCCGCCGATCAGGCCGCCGTCAACATCGGGCTTGGAAAGCAGTTCCTCTGCGTTTTTGGGGTTCATGCTACCGCCGTACTGAACGGTCAGTGCCTTGGCGGCGTCAGCGCCGTACAGCTCGCCAACCACCTTGCGGATGGCTGCGCAGACTTCCTCAGCCTGGTCAGCGGTAGCGGTCTTGCCGGTGCCGATGGCCCAGATGGGCTCGTAAGCGATAACAACGTTCTTCAGCTCGTCAGCGGTCACGCCGTTCAGAGCGATCTTGACCTGCATGCGGATCAGCTCTTCGGTCACGCCCTGTTCGCGCTGGGTCAGGCTTTCGCCCACGCAGATGATGGGCTTCAGGCCGCCGGCCAGTGCAGCCTTGGCGCGCTTGTTGACGGTTTCATCGGTTTCAGCAAAATACTGGCGGCGCTCGCTGTGGCCAACCACAACGTACTCAACGCCCAGGTCGGTCAGCATGTCAGCGCTGATCTCGCCGGTAAAAGCGCCGGATTTTTCAAAGTGAACGTTCTCAGCGCCAACATGGATGTTGGTGCCCTTGGTTTTGGCAACGGCGGTCACCAGGTCGGTGAACGGCACGCAGATCACAACTTCGCAGCCTGCATCCTTAACAGCGGGGATCAGGGCGTCAATCAGTTCAGCAGCCTCGGTAGCAGTCTTGTTCATTTTCCAGTTACCGGCAATAATTGCCTTACGGTTCTGTTTATCCATGATAAAAACTCCTTCTTATTAACTACTTATTTGCTTGCGTGGATTTTCTTTGTTGTCTACCATGCGGGCTACATAACAAAAAGAGCGCAGCGGCTAAGCCGCCGCGCTCCTGCGGTTTTTTAATTATGCGTTCTGGATAACGGCAATGCCGGGCAGCTCTTTGCCTTCCAGGTATTCCAGGGAAGCACCGCCGCCGGTGGAGATGTGGGTCATCTTGTCGCCCAGGCCCATCTGCTGCACAGCAGCTGCAGAATCGCCGCCGCCGATCACAGTGGTAGCGCCGCTTTCAGCCATAGCCTTGGCAACAGCCAGGGTGCCGGCTGCCAGGGTCGGGTTTTCAAACACGCCCATGGGGCCGTTCCAGACAACGGTCTTAGAAGCTTTGACGGCATCAGCAAACAGCTTCATGCTCTCGGGGCCGATATCGCAGCCTTCCATGTCAGCCGGGATTGCGGTAACGGGAACGATCTTAACTTCGACAGGTGCGTCGATGGGATCGGGGAAGTCAGCAACGCAGGCAGCGTCAACGGGCAGCAGCAGCTTAACGCCCTTTTCCTGTGCCTTAGCCATCATTTCCTTGCAGTAGTCGATCTTGGAATCGTCAACCAGGCTCTTGCCGATCTCATAGCCCTGTGCCTTCAGGAAGGTGTAGGCCATGCCGCCGCCGATGATCAGGGTATCGACCTTTTCCAGCAGGTTGGAGATAACGTTCAGCTTATCAGCAACCTTAGCGCCGCCCAGAATAGCGGTGAAGGGGCGCTCCGGGTTGTTGACGGCGTTGCCCAGGTACTTGATTTCCTTTTCCATCAGGTAGCCAACAGCGGTATCCTTAACATAGTTGGTCACACCTGCGGTGGAGCAGTGTGCACGGTGGCAGGAGCCGAAAGCATCGTCAACGTAAGCGTCAGCCAGGCTGGCCAGCTCTTCGCTGAAGGTGTCGATATTCTTGGTTTCTTCCTTGCGGAAACGGGTGTTCTGGAGCAGAACAACATCGCCGTTGCCCATGGTGGCAACAGCAGCCTTGGCCTGGTTGCCAACAACGTTGTCGTCATCAGCAAAGGTAACCGGCTGGCCCAGCTTTTCGCTCAGGCGAACAGCAACGGGAGCCAGGCTGAACTTGGCTTCGGGGCCGTTCTTCGGCTTGCCCAGATGGCTGCACAGGATAACCTTTGCGCCGTCAGCGATCAGCTTTTTGATGGTCGGCAGAGCCGCATTGATGCGGTTGTCGTTGGTGATCACACCGTCCTTCATCGGGACATTGAAATCGCAGCGGACAAGCACGCGCTTGCCAGCGTAGTTTTCGTCATCAATCGTCTTTTTGCCCAAACCCATGGTAAAAAACTCCTCTCGGTAATTTATATTAGCCTTGTGCTTTGGTACTGTTTGGCACAGGGGGCAGACAGCCCCTTTTGCCCTGCCTATATTATACGCAGAATCTGCGGTTTGCGCAAGGGGTATTTGACACATTATTAACAAAATCCCTCAAAAAAATACCCCCCGCCACGCCATGCCTTTTGGGCAGTTTGCAGCAGGCAGGTATTTTTTTGCGGTTTGCCGGGTTCCGGTACGGCTTTATTTTACAGGCCCTGCACCAGAATAAACACGATCAGCAGCGGTAGCACCACGCTGAAATACGGCTTAAACCACCGCGGCAGGCGCAGGCCCTTGCCGGTATTGGCTTCGGTTAAGTAGTTATCAAAGCCCCAGCCCCACCTGGTTACGCAGAACAGCAGGTAGATCAAGCTGCCAATGGGCAGCAGCAGGTTGCTGACCAAAAAGTCCTCAGCATCCAGCACGGTGCTGCCGGGACCCATGGGCTGCACACCGCTCCACAGGTTAAAGCCCAGAATGCAGGGCACGCTGGCCAGCAGGATGAACACCGTTCCAACGGCACAGGCGCGTTTCAGGCTCCAGCCAAAGCTTTCCTGCAGGCAGGCCAGAATGTTCTGGAACACAGCAATGATGGTAGAAAAGCTGGCAAAGGTCATAAATACAAAGAACAGTGTACCCCACAGGCGGCCGCCCGTCATATTGGCAAATACATTGGGCAGGGTGATAAAGATCAGCTTGGGGCCTGCATCCGGGCTGACCCCGTAAGAGAAGCAGGCCGGGAAGATGATCAGGCCGGAACAGATGGCCACGCAGGTATCCAGCGCGCAGATGCGCAGGGACTCGCCCGCCAGGGTATAATCCCGGCTCATGTAGCTGCCAAAGATTTCCATAGCGCCAACGCCAAGGCTGAGGGTAAAGAACGCCTGGTTCATGGCAGCCACAATGACATTGCCAATGCCCATTTCGGCGGCACGGTTCCAGTCCGGCAGCAGGTAGAACGCCAGGCCCTCGCCCGCGCCGGGCAGCACAAAGCTGTGCACAGCCAAAACCAGGATCAGCACAAACAGCGCGCCCATCATCCATTTGCCAATGCGTTCAATGCCGTTCTGCAAACCGCGGCTGCAGACAAAAAAGCCCAGCAGCACGGTAATGGCCATCCAGACGATCTGCTCGAACGGGTCGGCCAGCAGGTCGGCGTACACGCCGCTGACGGCATCGGCGGTCAGGCCGGTGAATGTACCCTTGACAAACCGGAAGAAATAGGCCAGCATCCAGCCGCTGACGGTGGTGTAATACATCATCAGCACGCAGCAGCCAATCAGGCAGGCCCAGCCGTGCAGGTGCCACTTGCTGCCTTTGGGTTCCAGCGCACGGTAGGCTGTGCCCGCGCTGCCGTGGCCCGCACGGCCAACAGCCAGCTCCATGGTAAGCACCGGTGCTCCCATCAAAACCAGGAACAGCAGGTAGAACAGCACAAATACGCCGCCGCCATACTGGCCCGTTACGGTTGGGAAGCGCCACACATTGCCAATGCCGATGGCGCAGCCTGCGCTGACCATCAAAAAGCCAATGCGTGAAGCAAATGATTCACGTTTCAATCTCAACATCCTCCCTCATTGTAAGCAGCTGCAGGTAGTTGCCGCATGTCAAAAAGCATTGTTGGGGCGCGGTCAGCGGGCGTACATCATGCTCCCATCACCCCCGCGCAACATCACTTTTCAACGTCCGGTAACCACTGCCGGCTGCTTACACAGCAATGTTATTATTATACGTTCCCCGGCACGGCAGTTCAAGAGGGCAGGCCCTCCCATCCACTCCGGCATTTTTTACAAAAAACAGCCTGTTTTCATGTACAGGATGGCGGTTTGCCATCCTCTGCCCCTTCGGGTGGTTCAGATTTTGCCTCGGGCAATCGTGGTATTATCCTTGGTGCGGTCGCGCAGGGCTTCAACCGGATGGGGCTTTTCTTCAAAGCGGTAGTCCTTGCCGCTGGTGCCAATGTGCTCTTCAATCACCTGGTGGCTGGCCACGCGGGCAGCGTCCGGGCAGACGGCAGCCTGGTAAGCATAGTAGGGTGCATCTTTGGTCAGGGTCTCCACCGGAATGGCGGGGTCATCCTGCACAGCGGTGTTCAAAATGGTGGTTTTGAGCACCTTGCGCAGATATTCTTTCTGGGGGCCAAAGCGCAGCAGTTCCGGGAAAGTCCCATCCGGGATGATCTGGCAGGCTTCCTTGCCCTCGTACTGTTTCAGCAGGGCTTCGGCGGCATGCAGGTGGCTGCACTCCTGCTCAAAATGCTGCTCCCAGATCTTTTTAATATGCAGGTCGGTTTCATCCTCCACGCAGGACCAATAAAGGTAACACTCGGTATATTCATGCAGCAGCAGGTTTTCCAGCCAAGTCATGCCGGGGTCCAGCAGAGCGCCGTACTGGGTCACATGCTGTTCTTCGATCATGCCGATTTCCTGGTACAGCCTGCGGCCAAGGTCACTGTCATAAAAGGTGCCGATGTTCATATAATAGTTCATCGTCTGCTGTTCGGCGGCGGTGATAATGGCGGCGTTCAGCTTGGTGATGGGGGCCGCCGTGGCCGCGCTGATGGGCTTGCGCACGCTGTCCCGCGGGTGGCGGTGCTCCGCAATGGTGGGGCGGCCGGGCATGATCTCGGTATAGCAGCCCACCAGCCGCTCGGCGTGGATGCCGCGTTCCAGTTCCAGCAGATCCGCATAGCGGTACAGGTGGTCAAAATCCTCCAGCAGAGCCAGGTTCATCACCTGCACCACATAGGCGTCCGGCTCCCGCTGGGCCAGAATAGCCGTCAGGTCCACGGCCAGCTGCTCGTACCCGATGGTGGTTTCCAGAATACTTTCGTCGATCGGCTTTAAGCAGGCAATGCGCTTTTGCTGTTGCTGCTCGGTGCGGCGCAGCACGGCAAGTTCCCGGCGCAGGTCGTTGTTGGTGCAGTGGCGGTGGAACTGGTGGGAGAACCAGTTGGCCTCGTACTCGGTGCCGTTCATTAAAATAATGCGCAGCCGGGTGTAGGGGTCCACCTCGTTTTTGTCATAGGGGCGGGGGTAAAGTTTCTGCCAGTCCATATAGTAGCGGTCGGCGGGTTTGGTTTTCACCTCAAAGGGGTTCATTTTTGCAGGCATATACAGTGCTCCTTTCGTCATTGGGGTTCTTTGTTCAGTATGCCCGCAAATGGGCGGCAATACACAAAAAGCCCCCGGCAGAGCGTAAAATACTCTGCCGGGGGCCGTGGTTTTAGGGTTAAGCCAACATCAAGCTAAGCTGTTACGCTTAGGGCAATACCGCATAATTCTAAGTGCCGATATGGCGAGCGAGGTGCGGCAGATGCTAAGCCAAAAGCGCAGATAATACTTTGTGTAT
>OLHE01001659.1_pt1 | contig 14204 bp, 2 predicted proteins | sample 1605821 | NCBI WGS metagenome assembly OLHE01 (sample SAMN03283250) | human gut metagenome | biome: human-associated habitat; material: feces | host: Homo sapiens | place: USA | collected 2013
ATAGCAGCAACGTTATCGCACAGAATAGCGAACCCGAGAAGTGCTATCCTACAAAGAGAACTATCGGTAGCCTGCTATCATTGTTAATTACTAAAATGGTATAACAGAAGTACACTAAAAAAACAAACTTTCTCCAGATATTAAAAAAGTGAGCCGAGCGCACTATCCTTTGCGCTTCGACTCACTTTTTCTTTTCCGGGTTGTATCACAACCCGCGTCGCTTTATTCAGTTATCAGTTAGCCGCTGTTTTGCCGCTGACGCTTACATATGTACCGTAAAGCGGTGTGCTTCCGCTCATATGATAAGCGCAAACCCTGAACCTGTATGATGTGTTCTTTGCAAGACCGGCTTTTCTGAATGTAGTTGTGCTGTTGTCGGTTATCTTTGCAACACGCACCCACTCACCGTTCTGAGCCATTTCAACAATGTACCCCTGAGCTGAGGTGTTCTTGCTCCAGTTGATACGCAATGCGTCCTTGGCAGTACCGCCTATCTTGACACCTGTCATCACAGACGGATTTGTCCTTGCTGTGACTTCGGCGCTGTAATTGCCGTAGTACGCTGCTGTTCCGCTCATCTTATAAGCTCTTACTCTGAGCTTATAAACTGTCGATGCTTTAAGTCCCGTAACTCTGAAGTCGGTGGTGCTGTCGGTCGTGATCTTACCTGCTCTTGCCCATGCACCGTCCTTGTATACCTCAACGATATAGCCATCGGCAGATGTATTGCGTTCCCAGCTTATGCGCAGTGCGTCAGCCGCTCTGCCGGCAAGCTTTGCATCCTTTATCACAGACGGATTTGTTCTTGCTGTGACTTCGGCGCTGTAATTGCCGTAGTACGCTGCTGTTCCGTCCATCTTATAGGCTCTTACTCTGAGCTTATAAACTGTTGATGCTTTAAGCCCTTCTGCCCTGTATGTTGTGATGCTGTTGTTTGTCGTCTTGACCGCTCTTGACCATGCACCGTCCTTGTATATCTCAACGATATAGCCATCGGCAGATGTATTGCGATCCCAGTTTATACGCAGTGCGTCAGCCGCTCTGCCGGCAAGCTTTGCACCCTTTATCACAGACGGATTTGTTCTTGCCGTCAATGTTGTGCCATAGTCGCTGTAGACTGCCGTATTGCCGCTCATCTTATAGGCTCTTACTCTGAACTTATAGAACGTAGATGCTTTAAGTCCGGCAATTCTGAGGAACGTGGTGCTGTCGGTCGTGATCTTACCTGCTCTTGCCCATGCACCGTCCTTGTATATCTCAACGATATAGCCGTCGGCAGATGTGTTGCGATTCCAGCTTATGCGCAGTGCGTCAGCCGCTCTGCCGGCAAGCTTAACACCGCTTACAGATGCCAGTACAAGCTTATCGGTATACGAAGACTTGTAAGAAGTTCCACATTCGGAGCACTTATGCAGTGTATAGCCCTTTTCGGTATAAGTAGGCTTAACTGTGCTTTCAACATACTTATGACCTGTTGGCTGTAATATAACTGTTTCTTTCGCACCGCATTCCAAGCAGCTTCTTACCTTTGTGCCTGTAGTTGTACAGGTTGCCGCCTTAGCGACCTTCCAGCTGCCGTAGCTGTGTACACCGGTCGCCGCAATAGTCTTTGTTTCCTTATTGCCGCATACCGAGCATTCTCTTGACTGCTCGCCGTCTGTAATACAACCGACTTTCTTTGTGACATTCCACAGACCGTAGCTGTGTCCCTTGGCAACAATAGTTCTTGTCTGCTTATAATCACATCTTGTGCAGTGTCTTTCCTGAGTGCCGTTTGTCGTACAGGTCACCTCAGTTATAACGCTCCATTCGGTAAGTGAATGTCCGAGCGCGCTTCCTGTGAATACCGCTTCACTTGCAGTACCCTTGCTTGAAAGTCCGCAGCCTGCGCATGATACATAGTACTCCGATTTCTCCGTGCAGGTAGCCGCACGTTTAAGATATCTTGATACTGTGCTCTTAACTGTGAATGTATGGGCAGCCATTGTGCCGTAAGCCTTACCGCAGTCCTCACATATTGCCTTAGCCGTACAAGTAGCCTTGCCGCCGTGACAAGCCTTTGTTTCAGTGTGTGTGCTGTCATTAGCGCAGACTCTTGTATGAGTTCCGTCGCCGTTAGATACCCACTCACCGTACTTGTGTCCGAGTGCGTTTCCGTACTCGAATGTTGCTTCGTTCTTAGTACCCTCGCTTGAAAGTCCGCATTCTGTGCAGGAAGTATAGTATACAGCCTTTTCCGTGCAGGTAGCCGCTGATTTAAGATACTCAGGCGCCTTTATATGTGCATAGCTGTGCGGCTTCGTTTCGCCATACTCCGCTCCGCATATTTCGCACTTTGCCTTATTGGTGCAGGTAGCCTCTCCTCCGGAATGCTCACATTCGGTTATCGTAGCCGTTACAACGTCCGACTTCATCGAAACTCCCGCCGTTGTAGCATTGCTGTAGGTAATACGGCAGTAGTACCTGCCCGTTGTGAGATTTTCGAGCGACAGCTTTCTGTCTGTAGCGCCCTCTATCTCTGTTTCGTTGCCGTTTTCATCAATGCCGATCCACTGATAAGCAACTTTTGCGTCGACCTCGCCTGAATACCACGGCACTGCACTTATTTGAAGTGACGGTATATCGCCGGGATAATAGCCATTGGTGTAATATACATTATTCCTCGGCTGAATTATCTGCATCGGACACACACGTACCGTAAGGCCGCTTGTCGATGACGCCGTTGCCTTATTAAGACTGTATATATCTATCCACTCTTTTGTTTCTCTGTCCTGTACCCAGAAGTCGGGATCGATATAATCGGCTATCACCTTATCACTGACCGTAGTTACGATTTCGGCAAACCCACCTGACGAAATGGATACATTACCGCCGTTTATAGTAAGGCAATTTATATTGTTTGCGGCCATTGTAACATTTCCGCCGTTTATGGTCACATTGCTGCCTGTAGCAAGCCCGTCAAATGTGACATCACCGCCCCTCACTATGAATGCGTCTTGATTCTCAAACGCTGTCACCGCACAACGTCCCGTAACCGTCAGCTTTGCCTTGCCGTTTATGATGATCGGACGTGAGAACGCTGTACGAACTGCGTACTTGAGCGTGAAGTTACCTTCGGTTATGACTAACTGACCGCCGTATCCGTTCTTGTTATAAAGCGGATATAAGGTACAGCCCTCGTTTTCGCTCTTCTGAGCGTCTTTCGCAGCCTCGTCAAGATTGTTATAATACTTGACATCGTCGCCCTTTGTTATCTTTGCATTGAACTTGCTCTCGCATATCTCGCAATATGTCGGCGTAGTAATATTACCTGCGGTTTCCTTGTCCGCTGTAGGATCGACCACCTGAGAATGATCACAGTCAACAAGGTCTATACTTACAGTGTTCGACTTTATTTCATAGCCGTCACCGGTAGTAACTACGAAGTATATCTCGGCAACATCGCTGTCGCCTGCCTTATCAATTATTTCGTCTGCCGACAATTTAGCGTCAGTTACAAGTGCGCTTAAGCTGCTATAAATTATATCTCCGCTTACATAGGAGTTTATACCGTATCTCTTACTTACATACGAGTCGTTCAGGTTCGAGCCGTGAGCAAGAGCAAGGTTGAACTTCAGCGTGGGGTTTGCGTTGCTGTTGCGATACAGCTGGTTTATTTCTGTGCTAAGCGTTGCGCTCTTTATCGGCGCTTCTTCTACATTTACCGGTATATTATCGTTATCCGAGCTGTAATATTCTTTCTCAGCACGTTCTGCAATTGAAAGCCATGCGCCGCCATCCTTTTTATAAGCATAACCGTCAGCCAGAATAGATTCAAGACTGCCGTTTGCTATCTCGATGTTGTAGAATTTACCGCCGCTGAGTTTTGCGTTACCGTTAACGACCAGATCTTCTATAAAACCGCCGCCTATTACTGCGTCACCGTCTTTATAAATCATCACCGTGGCGATTTCACCGCCGTTGACGGCTAATTTTGCGTTTTCGTTAACGATAATAGGCACCATCATTTTGCCATCGCCGTCTACGGTAAGCATACCACCGTTGGATACCACTATAGTAAGAGAAACAAAACTGTAACCCAGTTTTTTACCGTTCAGTGCAAGCGTTACATTGCCCGTAACGGTAATGTACCGTGTAAGTTCGCTGTTTTCAATATCCTTATACAGCGTTACAGTAGCCGTACCTACCTCATTAGCCCTTTCAAAAGCGTCATAAATATCGCTGAACAGATCTGTCTGCTCGCTTCCGTCAGCCGTATAGCTTACAGTTGCAACAATTTCCTCATTGCAGTAAGGACAGGGGTTTCCGTCAAGCGCATAACTGTCGTTTTCGTCCTTATGGTCGCACTTTTCAACAACAATAACACCGGCATTGCCCTTGTTCTGAATATCAGCATATTTGTAAATCTTTCCGCCATCCGCATCGGTCAATCTAATTCTGCTTCCGCTCGCTATTGCCTTTCCGAAAGTATATTCATCGAAAACGACGCTTTCGAATCTGCCGCTTACGATAGATATATTAACGGACCCATTGCCATCCTCGCTTAATAAACCGGTATCAACATCATTGATGACCATGTCTCCGCCTTTTATCGTTATTGTGCCGATATTAGCACCATCTACAGTAACCTTTCCGGAATTTACAACTAAATAATTCAATGTGGCTTTACTGTCAATTAAAACATTGGCATTCTCGCCAGATACCGTTACACCGGTAAATGAAATTGAGGCTTTTTTCAGTGCCGTAAACGTTATATCTCCGCCCTTGACATTAAATGCAAACGGTCCGCTGCTGTCATTTTTATTTAAATCAACGGTAAATCTACCCTTGCTTATGTCAAATGTTTCATTATCTTTAAGCCAACTGTAGTTTAACAGCTTTAATGTACAGCCTTCGCTTTCCTGGGCAGCGCTGATAGCGTCATTCCAGTTGCCGTAATACGATAACGTACCGTCAGACAGCTCTACCGAAGCCGTAAGTGCTCTGTTGCATATACCGCATACATTACCGTTATCGTCACATTTTACGCTTTCGACGGGGTGCTGACAGGTAGCTACTGTAAGCGTTACCACATTCGACTTATATTCATATCCGTCATAGGTAAATATGCAGTAATATTGGATTTCTCCGTCTTCTGCCACTGCTTTATCAACTTCACCGCTAAATAAATAATAGCGATTGCCTGATAAGTCCGTTTTTTCCTTTATTACCGTTCCGTCAATTAAGTATCCGGTAACATAGAGTGTTTCATTTTCCGTATATGTCACATCGGCAGTGAAAGATGCAGTCTTTCTACCGTTACGGTATATTATCGGTGACTCGTCATTAGCGGTAATTGTTGCACTCTTTATGGGGGCTTCCGCTACAGTTACATCAGACAATAAATTCTTTTCACGGTCGGCAATTGAAAGCCATGTATTGTCATCTGTGCTCTTATAAGCATATCCCTTTTCGAGCAGATCTGCCGCAGTTTTGCCGCCGCCGACAATTATATATTCAAACTCGCCGCCGCTGATTACTGCGGTACCGTCAACTGTTAAGGCTTTGATTTTACCGCCCTGAATTACCGCTTTGCCTTTGAAAACATCCAAATCATATAATTCGCCGTCGCCTTTAACTGTAAATGTGCCGCCCCATACTGTTAATGTATATTCATCTTCGTTGGAAACAGTGAGCTTTTTACCGTTAAGGTCAAGGGTTATATTACCTACAGACTTGATTTCCCGTTCAAGCGTACCCGTAATATCCCTGCACAGCGTTATAGTAGCCGTACCTATCTCATTAGCCCTTTCAAAAGCGTCATAAATATCGCTGAACAGATCTGTCTCTTCGCTTCCGCCGGCAGTATAGCTTACAGTTGCAACAATTTCCTTATTGCAGTAAGGACAGGGATTTCCGTCAAGCACATAACTGCCTTTTTCACCCTTATGGACGCACTTATCAACAAAAATTCTATAGGTACTGGTCATGGTCTGAATAGCTTCGTATGTGTAAACAGTAATGCCATTCATACTATCGGCCGAAACTACGCTTCCACTCGCAATTGCCCTACCTAAAGTATAATTGCTTCCATTTTCGCAAGTGAAACTGCCGAACATACCGCTTACGATAGAGACATTATATTCGCTTCCATCGGTCGTGCCTGCATTCACGCTTAAAGAACCGGCATTAACATTTTTGATAACCGTGTCTCCGCCGTTAGTTTGCAGTGCACCGATTATTGCATTGTCTATAACAGCATTTCCGCCAATTATTGACAGTTCTTTAATATAACTCTCGGCACTGTTTACTGCAAGCGCACCGCTTGTTAATGTTACACTTCCCAGCTTGATTTTACCGTCAATTGTAACCTTAGCGTCAGTTCCGTTTACTTCGATTCCGCTTATCAGAGTTTCTACATCGGCTTGTTTTACCGAAGAAGTGAAAGTCACGTCACCGCCGTTGACATCGAACTGATAAAATACCTTCTTACCGTTAAAGTCAACAGTAAACCTGCCGCCTGTCACGGTAACGGACTCAGATACTCCTTCCGACATCAGCTTTACAGTGCTGCCCTCGTTCTCCTGTGCCAGCTTTATGGCACTCTCTATATCCGCATAGCCTAACGACTTGCCGTCAGCATCTACTACCTCGGCTTCTATCAATGCATCACATATACCGCAGATTACAAAACCGTCGTTTTCGTATGAAAAGCTATCCTTCGGGTGTGAGCAGGTCGCAAGTGTAAGCTTAAGCACATTCGACTTATATTCGTATCCGTTGCACTTAAGTACAATGTAATATTCAACCTCGCCGTCTTTAGCCGCAAGCTTACCGATTTCATAACAGTGTACCATATATTTATTGTACAAATTATAATCTTTAATGCGATTATTGCCGTTTACAAAATCCGAATAGGTTGCACCCCTTGAACCGACCGCCAATTCGTATGTAATATCGACGTATAAATATTTCTCTCCGTTACGGTATATAACAGGCGCTTCTTCGCCTACCCACGCAATACTTGCGCTCTTTATCGGCGCTTCTTCTACACTCAACGGTTTATCGTTGTTATTCAAACTGCTATAAACGCTCTCTGCACGTTCTGCAATTGAAAGCCATGTACCGTCTTCAACTTTATAAGCATAACCGTCAGCCAGAACAGATTCAAGATTGCCGTTAAATATCTCGATGTCGTTGAATTTACCGCCGCTGAGTTTTACGTTACCGCGAACGGACAGACCTTGTATAGTGCCGCCGCCTATTTCTGCGTTGCCTCCTTTTTTAACTGACACAGAATTGAAGTATCCACCGCCGTTAATGACTAATTTTGAGTTTTCATTAACGTAAATAGGTGTATCCATATCGCCATCGCTGTTTACAGTAAGCGTACCACCGTCAGATACCGATATACGCGCTATGCCATAACGACCACCCAGTGTTTTACCGTTCAGTTCAAGCGTTACATTGCCCATAACGGTAATCTCCTGTGTACGTTCGCTGTCTGTAATATCCTTATACAGCGTTACTGTAGCCGTACCTATCTCATTAGCCTTGTCAAAAGCGTCGCATATATCGCTGAACAGCTCTGTCTTTGCACTTCCGTCAACCGTATAGCTTACGCTTGCGGCAAACTCAGAGTTACAGTATTTGCATATACCGCCCTCATTAAAGGCATAACTGCCGTCCTCATTCTTATGGTCGCACTTGACAAACCGATAGTCTTTGTCATCATCAACGCCCAAGGTGTTTTGTTCGGAAACAATGCTGTATAATAATTCATTAGTAGCTATTATCTCATCAGTCTCCTGCGAGTATTCAACGCTTATTAAGCGAGTGCCGCTTGCCAGTATATCCTTAAACGTATACTGTCCGAGTTTGATCTCACTGTAAATACCGCCGCCTATAGTCACCTTTGCGTCCGTTGCAGTGTCTGATATAGTAAATTTATTAGCACCGAAGTTTTCACTTACGCCGTCACTGATATTTAAAGTACCGCCAAATACACTAATACCGTTAATGCAAACGGAGGTCGAGCCTTCAGGGTATGTAAGAGAACCGCTATATAAACCTACAAAGCAATTAAAAGCGCAGTTCTCAACAGTAATTTCTGCACCCTTAATATTGATCTTCCGTGTATAAGCGTTGATATAATTGTCGTCGATCGCGGTAATAGTAAACTGACCGCTTGACAATGTAATATCGTTCTCAAGTCCACCGGTTGTTACAAGAGTGAAAACACAGCCCTTGTTTTCAGCCTTATCCGCATACCGTAAGCCCTCGGTTATGTCGTCGAAATACTTTACCTTTCCGTCGGCAGTAGTTACCTTTGCGTAAATTTTCGCACCGCACTCACTGCACACCTTGTTGGCGCTGTCTTCATCTACCTGACCCTCGCCGTCATGCAGACACTTATATCCGCAAGCGCAGTTGCCGTGATCATCGTATGTATGCTTCGGGTGAGCCGTAACAAACATATTATTGCCTGCTTTGTATATTTGTTGTACGCTTGCATTCAGTATTTCTCCGCTTTCACTTGCAAGCGCCTTACCGCTACCCAGTATTTCAATTACACTTCTTCCCTGAACATAAATGCTCTTGAATACTCCGGCATTGATCAAAGCGTCGCCGTCTTCAAATGTTGCAAAAGTATCGAATTCAATATCTCCGTTTACAGTTACCATTCCATAGGAATAAACGCCGGTGGCGTTTATAACTGCACGGCTGCTTCCGCTGTTTTCAAAGGTTACATTTCCGTAAACCGCTACTGCGCTTATTTCCTCGGTACCGACCGAAACATTCAGCGTATGACCGTTCATGTCGATCGTTTTATTGCCGTTTATTATTATGCCCTTAACAATACAATCTACATCGCCGGTCAGCTTTAATACACCGTCAGCCTCATTTTCCGCAATATTTTTAAACTGTGTTTCGCTTTCAATAAATGTATAAGTTTCAGAGCTTTGTGTTGTCTCGGTAAATATAGCAAGCGCACAAACGCCGCACGGACACTTGCCCGTTTCCACGTTGTATCTATGCTCATGCGCTACAACCATGACATTTGTAAGTCCGTCGCCGATTGTCTTCGCACTGCCGTCAACTATACTTTCGGGGAGAGTTGTGAATTCTTGTACGGTCGCAAATGCATAACCCTTTGCAAGCAGATCGTTTACAGGTGTGCTGTTGCTTTCCTCGCCGCAGATGGTGTTGTACCTTCCGCCGTATAAAGCTACACCGCTTGCGTGTGCAATATAAACATTCTCAAATATGCCGCCGTATATTTCGACACACTTAGCACTGTTAATGACTAAATTGAGTACATCTGCGGCTGAACTGCCGCCGTCTGCAGTACCGTTTATAAGCGTACCGCCGTTTACACTAAAAGGTGCGTCTATGCATCCGTAGTAGGTGCTTTTCCTGCTGTCCTTAAGGTACAGCACACCACCGTTATTTACACTTATATCTGCCTCTCCGCCGAGTGAACATCCGTTCACATCGACAGTAACCGTTGTATTGCCGATTTCTACGTTCTGTGTAATCTCGCAGTGCTTATACAATGTCAGCGTACAGCCGTTGTTTTCCGCCGATAATGCCGCAGTAAAAGCGTCGTCTATATTATCGAAATACTTCGCTGTTCCCACGCCCGAAATGCCCGCAGTAAACTGATATTTGCAGATAGAGCATACACCCGTTTTGCTGTCAACATCCGTATGACCGCACCGCTTACCGCAAATCGTACACTTACCCGTTGTGCTGTCGTAACTGTGACCTTCATGTGGTATTACAAAAACAGTTGTTGCAAAACCGTCTTTCAACAGTGTTTTTGAGCCGTCTATCGGCCCACCGGAACGCCACATAAACATACGGTTCTCAGCCAATAAAGTCAGTATTTCTGCGTTTGCTCTGTCCCCGCCGCCGTTATAGCATATTTTTCTGAAAGCTCCGCCGTGAAGAATTACGTCACTGCTTGCATCGTTTATATTGAGTATTATGCCGAGTGAACGATAGCAGTCAAATGTACCTGCACCTACCGACACAGTTCCCATAGCGCCGCAGTTTTCGTCAAATGTCAGCTTACCGCCGTTCGCTACATTGAAATCGCCATAAATACTATTATTTTTTCCCGATCCCGTAACGGTTATATCTCCCGAAACAGTTAACGTACCTACATTGGCTTTCTCAGCGATCCACAGCGTGAACTTACCGCTGAGTGTTGTATAGCTGCCTGTATAATTCTTGTATACTCTTAATGTACAGCCGGTGTTTGCGTCACTGTCAGCCGCTTCAAAAGCCGCTTCCATCTCAGTTTCCTTATAAACGGAAGCTACAGCCCCGTCCTTTACGATAACAGCCGCATACTGATATTCACACTCGTTACACTTACCCGTTTTGCTGTCAACATCGCTGTGAGGGCATACATATCCGCAGTCGCACTTGCCGTCAGTATAGGTATGGCTGTGGTCTTTGACTGTCAGCGTTACACTGCTTGATATTTCCTTAACGCTTGCATTGAAAAGAGTTCCGTCAGTCTCGAAGAAAGCCTTACCCTCTCCGAGCATATCATATAATGTCTTGCTGTCCCTGGCGTAAAGTCCGGCTGTATATGCACCGGCTTTCAATATAACCGTACTCGAATCATATACATAGATCGAAGTGTCTAAAACTACATCGCCGTCTATTATAAGCGTACCGCCGGCGTAGGAAGGGTCGCTTGTCGGATATACATTACAACCGAGCATAACCGGATTGCCGCTGTTTTTGATTGTAAGCTTTCCGTTTTTGCAAGGAGTAATACTCCGGATATTTAATCTGCGTCCGTTTAAGTCAATTGTAAGTTCTCCGTATAAGTCATACTGAGCTTTTGAATTATCATAATCCTTAAACAGCTTTATCGTACCGCTTCCGTTGTATTCATTCAGTAAAGAGTGAAGCTCATCGGTATCTACATACTGTAAGTTTCCGTCCCCGTCTGTATAGAGTGCGACAGACACAACCGCACCGCAGATTGAACAGATGCCGGTGTCCGTGTTTATATCACCGCTGTGTTCGCAGGGCTTTCCGCACTCCTTGCACTTGCCTGTTCCGGTGCCGTATTTGTGGTCAGCGTCAGTATGCTCAACAACAGTAAGCGCAACGGAATAACCCATACTTCCATATTCTTTATAAAGATCAAGATACTCGCCGCTTTCGTCATATCGCAGTGCCTGCCGGGTAACATCAAGAAGATTGCCTAATTTCAGAGCGCCGGAATTGTTTTGGCGATGATATGTCAGCCCACCTAACTTCATTCCCGTAGCAAGCTTTACAGATGTCGTTGTAGTTCCGTCATCATTCACGGATGCTATCACAGTCAACTGCTCTGTAGTTACTTTTGCGCCATCGTTTACAGCAAGCCGTGCACTGTCCTCAACAAAAATTGTATTAAATTCTACATTTGCTTCGCTGTCAATTATGAATGATCCGCCGCCTTTGCGAACATACACCTGCGTAACATAACTGCCCGCTGTGCCGGTTAATGCAAGCTTGACGTCTTTGTTGACCCCAAGCTTGATATTGTTCAGCTTGTGACCGTTAAGGTCGATCATAACATTGTGATTTACATCTATAGTATCTAAAGTTGCAGTTGCCGATGCATCACCGATATCCTGATAAAGCTTAACATAGTTTCCGGTATCGGCAGTAATACTGTCAAGGCAGTCTGCGAGCGTGTCATAGCCTGTCGGCGCATTGCCGTCTGTGCTGATTGTAGCAACAAACTGATGTGCACACTCGTTACACTTGCCCGTGTCAATGTCAATATTGCTGTGATCACATAACGCTCCGCAGTTTGTGCATTTACCGTCGGAATAACCGTTTTCATGTGCACATTCTTTATATGTAAATGTAAATTTTTCTGTAACAGTTTCTGTGCTGTCACCGTCTGAATAGGTTATATCACAATACAGAACATAATTTCCGGCAGGAATATTATCCGCAAGCTTGAATTCGCCGTCAGTTCCGGATACTGCCGCACCGAGCTCATCTGCACTGTATGCACTGTTCGTACTGTACCAGTTATAGCTTATGCTTTCACTGTCAACCGTATAGGTGCTTACAAGCTTGTAATTGTCCTTCTCTTCCTGCGAAGTGTTTGTATAGAAAACCGTTCTGTTTGTGTTGTCACCCTGTGTAACCTTGTTGAAACGGTTTGCATTCGACTTTACCTGAACGGTATTGGATACAATATCTCCGCACTTTATTGTAAGAGTATTATCAGTGTCGTATGTAAGCGAAAACTCGGTATCGCAGACCATGCACACCCAGCCGTAATCGGTCTTGATTATGCTTGCTAATAAATCGGGTTCATCGCCGCCGAAACAGCCTCTTGCGTCTGCAAACTCTTCATCGCTCATATTCTTCAGAGTAATATCAAAGTAAACCGTACCCTTGAGCTTGATATCAGTCATGTCTATGTCTTCAATTATTTTATACTCTTCCGTCTTGAATATTCCTGTCTGCTTGCCGAGTATTATACGGGGAGAAGTATCAGGCTTTATAACTACAGTCTTAGCGTCCGCTTCGCCAATATAATAATAGCCGTCGGGGATCTTGACCTCGCCTGTCACAGCACTTTCCGAAGCCTTGAACTCGGTCGAGCCCTTTACTGTAAATCTGTCCTCGTCTATTGTCGGTACAGTTTGACCGATAGCGTATGAACCGCCCGTAGTATATACCGAGCCTGTTCCGCTCATTATAAGGTTTACTTTGCAAATGCCATACTTAGTACCGTAAGCAGTGACCTTACCGCCGCTTATTTCGGCATCCATTCCGTCGCCGTTGTTTCCGCTGTAGTATATTCCGACTCTTGCTTTATTGCTTTCAGGCACAGTAATACTGCCGTTTCCGCTGACGGAAATTTTGTCGAAATTACTGGTAAGCAATATTGCACTGTTTAACGTAGATTCATTAGCACAACCTACTGCAGTAAGACTGCCGTTGCCGTCAACAGTAATGCCGCCGCTGACATTGACAGCCACACCCTCAAAAGATGCAGTTGTCGCATTTGCGTTCAGCTTACCGTCATTATGTATTTCAAGCGAATTTGTCTTTACAGTACCTGTTGCGTTTACTGTACCGCCGTTCAGGATTATTGATCCGCCGAGAGAGCGCGCCATACTGTCTGTAGAGCGGTTCTCTGCATTCAGCACACCGTCGCCGCTGATCGTCATTGTACCGTCACAGTTAACATCATTCGTATTTACGGCACTGAGAACGTATGTATCGCTGTCGCCGGTGTTCGTCTGTACGATAGTATTGTTACCGTTCAGCACTATCTCCGTACCGTCGGGGACTGTTACGACGCTCATCATATTCTCTTCTGTTGTCGCCTGAATGTTCACTCCGTTAAGCGTCAGCGTCTTTGTGTCATAATCCCAGCTCCAGCCGTCACCGTTTTCGTCCGCCGTCTTTTCTCTGAAATCAAGCGGTGTCGTGATGACATTGCTCTCGCCGTCATGCGTATGTGCCTCGCCCTCGGCAAATGCCGATAACGGTACAGCCGTCAGCGTCATTACCGCAGACAGCACCGCACTTATGAGCCGTACAAATTTTTTCTTCATGGTTTTCCTCCTGTAGATTTACCCGTGCTTACGCCATGCACCTGCACTTATGCAGTGCCTCCTTCAGCTTTTCAAGCGTTATCGGCTTCTTGTGGAAATAGGTACAGCCAAGTCTGTATGACTGCGCCCCGAATCCCTCATCGTCCGACAGCCATATTACAGGCGTGTCCCTATCGGCATTCTTCGCCGCGATAACGCCCTCCATACCGTCCGCTCCGTCGGCAAGCACGATTATAAGGTCAGCCGTCTTACACTCCTTCGCAAAGCTCTCATACCTCTGACATACCCTGTAGGCAATTCGTCGATATGCCGCCGTTGCGATCTGTGTTATTTTCGCTTTCAGTATCTCCGCCTCGTTTGCGGTATCGTAAACGCAGATGAGCATACCTCTCCCCCTTATAATTTTATAATTATATCATAACTCATTCGCTTGACATTTTCAACTTTTTGGGCACGAACGGTTGATATAGTGGCGCAAACGGTAATGATACAAAGCTTGATTTAGTTGCAACGGACGCAAATCGCAGTAATTTTGCCTGAAAAATAAGCACACCCGATATACCCCTCAAACGCAAAACCGGGCAACGATTTTCCCATCGCTACCCGGTCGTAATTATTGATTTTTGC
>OLHE01001676.1_pt1 | contig 14080 bp, 11 predicted proteins | sample 1605821 | NCBI WGS metagenome assembly OLHE01 (sample SAMN03283250) | human gut metagenome | biome: human-associated habitat; material: feces | host: Homo sapiens | place: USA | collected 2013
AGCATCTCGGTATTTTCGCTGAGTGCCTTTGCGTACAGCTCCGGGTAGCCGCCGGGCAGATACAGCCCGCCGATATTTTGAGGCAAGCTTTTATCGTGCAATGGGCTGAAAAAGACAGGTTCTGCGCCGGCTTCTTTGAACGCTTCAAGCGTTTCGGTATATGTAAAGCAAAAGGCTTCATCCCTTGCAACGGCGATGCGCACATTAGGAATCGGAAATTCCTCTTTCGGTACTTTGGGTGCCGGACACGCAAAGACGCTAAAGAGTTTTTCAAAATCGACCGTCTTTTCCATCGTCTCATGCAAAAGTGTGATCTTCTTTTGCAGATTTTCAATCTCACCGGCGGTTTTAAGCCCCAGATGACGACTTTCAATCGCAGCTTCGGGCATTGGGGGCAGATAGCCGATAACAGGTGCACCTGTCTCCTTTTCGAGCATCGGTGCTAAAATACGGTGCAAATTTTCTTTACAGTCATTCAGTATAACACCGGCGATATGGTGCGGTGTGCGGAAGGACATTAAGCCGCGTACCTGCGCTGCAAGGGTTAAGCTTGCACCTTTCGGACGCAGGACAAGCAGAACGGGTAGATTCAACGTATCGGCTAAATGCCACGCACTTGCGATGTCGCTTGTGCCGCCGAGACCGTCATAGTACCCCATAGCACCTTCGCATATAGCAGCACCATGATCGGCTGCGCTTTTGTTGTATAAATTTTGTACTATTTGCGGCTTTGAGAAAAATAAATCAAGATTGTGACTTTCAACGCCGAGCACACTGCGGTGAAACATGGGATCAATATAATCGGGCCCGGATTTAAACGCACAGGGGTTGAGGCCGCGGGCTTTGAGCGCCGCAAGCAGCGCAATGGTGACGGTCGTTTTGCCGCTGCCGGAGTTTGGCGCGGCGATGAGCATTTGCAGCATGTCATTCCCTCACAATCAAAAAAACGGGATTATTCGCCTTCATCAGATGCAAATTACCGACTGAACTGCTGCGGCTTATGGCAATTTGTGTGATTTGCGCAGTCATGCCGTGGGTTGCAAAAGATGAAAGCGCCGTTTGCAGCGTTTCAAGCGCGATAGCGGAAACACACAGGCGAGCACTCGGGTTTGCGGTCAATACAGCATCGATGATCTCGGGCAGATTGCCCTTACTGCCGCCGATAAACACGGCATCCGGTGCAGGAAGACCCGTTAATTTTTCCGGCGCTTTGCCCTCTACAAGTGTCAAATTACGTACATGAAATTTGTCTCGGTTTTGTTTTATCAGCGAACAGGCAGCTGCGTCACACTCCACGGCATACACGTATCCGAGCGGCGCAGCAAGCGCCATTTCTATGCTGACACTGCCGGTCCCCGCGCCGATGTCCCAGAGAATATCGGTCGGTTTAACGGCAAGCTTTGCGAGTGCCGCAGCGCGAACCTCCTGCTTTGTCATGGGTGTTTTGCCGCGGATGAAGACTTCATCCGGCAAACCCGGCACACGCTGCACGGGTACTTCACACGACTCTACAAGAAGCACACATAGCGGTGCAAAAACACTTTCAGATATTTTTCGTACTGCATTCTTACTGATTTTTTGCTGTGGTGTACCGAGATTTTCACCGACAACCGCCTGCACGTCTCCCAGCCCGGCTTCGGTGAGTTTCGCGCAGATCACTGCGGGAGTTACTTCGCCGCCCGTTAAGAAAAATGTGGGCTTGCCCATGCTGCACGCAGCAACAGGGTCACATGCACAGCCGTGCGCGGAGACGAGGTTCCAGTTCTGCCACGGTTCATGGATGGCAGCAGAAAGCAACTGTACGCTGGAAACGCCCGGAATCACGGTGTATTCGATGTGGCGTTCATCGAGCACGCGGCACAGTGCAGAGGCGCCGGAATAAAACCCGGTGTCACCGCTGTATATAAGTGCGATGTTTTGTCCTTTTGTTGTTTCAAGCACGGATAAAATCTCATCGATTTTATACATTGCGATACGATTTTGCGTACAGAAATCCGGCAAGTTTTCGAGTAAACGCTTTGCGCCGATGATGAGTGTGGCTTCATGCAAAGCTTCTGCTCCCTGCATTGTTACGCTGGCAAATGTGCCGCTCCCCATGCCGACTAAAGTGATTTTCATAGCAATTCTCTACACCTTTCAAGGATACTTTCAACTGTCTCCCCGTTCTCCCTCGGGCGGCGCAGTACAATGAGGCGTGCACCGCAGTATGCGCAGGCTTTTGCTTTTTCCATAAAGCCGCCTACTGCGCCGCCGTCTTTTGTAACGAGCCATTGAATGTTGAATTGTTCAAGGATCACGCGGTTGAAGTCAAGTGAAAACGGGCCTTGCATGGCGATGATGTTGCGGTGCGGAATATCGAGGGCTTCGCACGCGCGAATGCCGTCGAGCGTGGGCAATACACGCGGGAAAAGCCGCTCGGCATCTATATTTGTAAAAGCGGGCAACTCCTTTGCACCGGTCGTAAGCAAGATATTCCCGGCAGTACTTTCGAGATATTCTGCCGCTTCTGCTGCCGTTTCAAATACGATACTGTTCTTCGGCAATTCGCTTTCGGTACGGAGCAATCGATGGTACTCAACGCCTGTCGTTTCACACGCTTCACAAATGGTGCGCGTGGCTTCTGTTGCATAGGGGTGCGTTGCGTCCACACAGATTGACGCGCCGTGCAAAAGTTTCGTCATCTCTGCGGCAGTGCATCTACCTACATGAATTGTGATATTTTCATTCTCGTCTTGTTCTTCTGCGCCGATCTCTGTTGCAACACTGACAAGAACTTCTACGCCGAGATTTGCCAAAATTTTTGAAAACTGTCTGCCCTCTGTCGTTCCGCTGAACACCACAGCTTTCATACCGTGCGATACCCCCTTGGCGTTACCATTTTGTCTTCGATATTCTTTGTTGTTTTGTTGCCTATATATACAGTCGTGAACATATCGACCTGCTTGTTTTCAAGTTCGCGGAGCGTTATGATCTCACTTTGCTGCCTTTCTCTGCCAATGTTGCGTACGATGCCGCAGACGGTCTCCTCCGATTTGCCGTTTTGGAGCAAAATACGGACAGCACGCTGTAAATAATCGGGCCGACCTTTCGAGGACGGGTTGTAGATCGCCACGCAGAAATCGCCCATGGCGGCGCAGGCAAGGCGCTTTTCAATCATCTCCCATGGGGTAAGTCGGTCGGAAAGGGAAATTACGCAAAAATCATGCGCAAGCGGTGCGCCTAAAACCGCACCGCCGCTGAGCGCCGCCGTAAGTCCCGGAATGACCTCGATTTCGACGCTCGGGTAATTGGGTGCAAGTTCCAAAATCGGGCTCGCCATGCCGTATACGCCGGCATCTCCCGAGCAGACAAGCGCCACGGTTTTGCCGCTTTGCGCGGTCTCAAGCGCCCAGCGGCAACGATCGATCTCCTTTGTCATGCCCGTTGCGTGCACCTCTTTTTCGGGATAAAACGAGCGGATAAGATCGATGTAGACGGTGTAGCCGCATAGTACGTCGGCGTTTTCGAGCGCCGTTTTCGCCTGTGCGGTCAAAAACTGCGGGTCGCCGGGGCCGAGGCCCACGACATAAACGAGATTTCGCTTCATTTTACACGCTCCAATCCGGGGTAAAGGGTTTTGCGGCGACGGCGAACGTCACGCCGCTGTATATATGCTTTTCGATCACCAATTCGCCGCCCGACGCCAGCACGGCCGCACGGGCGCAGACGTTGTCAACGCCCGTTATCTGCTGCACAAATGAAGATGATGTGAATTCGCCGGACGCTTTTTTGAGCTCCTCGGCTGTATAAAAATGGATGTCAAAATCATGGTTTTGACAGAATTCCAAAAGCCCCGGTTCATCTTTTTTGAGGTCTATGCTCGCACACGCACAGATGCTTTGCGGTGCACAGCCTGTTTCTTTGCAAAATTGTTTAAATATTGCTTCGATATGTTCAGCCGATGTGCCGCGTTTGCAGCCGACGCCGAGCACGCAGATTTTGGGAACGAGGTGCAACGCATCGCTCTGCGGGTGGAGTGTTACGGAAAAATCGGCTTGATGGTTCTCGTCTGCCGGGAAAACAGTTTCAGGTTGAGTGCCTGTGATTTTCCACTGCGAATCATAATAAACCACTTTACCGGCGAGCAGTGTGCTGCTGACGGTTTTGATACGCTCAGGCTCGAGCACGTGGCAGTTCTGCGCTTTCGCCCACTCGTCTACGGCGAACACGCCTTCGACGTCGGTCGCGGTCGTGATGACCGGCACTGCGCCGCAGATGCTCGCGAGTTTCTTGGCAAGGTCATTTGCGCCGCCGAGGTGACCGGACAAAATCGGAATGGAAAACCGACCGCGCTCATCGAGCACAATCACAGCGGGATCGGTCGCCTTGCTTTTGCAATGCGGCGCAATGGCGCGCACGGCGATGCCGACAGCGCCGATGAAGATGAGTGCATCGGATTTTTGAAAGTTTTCGGCCGTCCAATCGGATAATTTCACGCCGTTTTTACCGCCGCGACTGATGCTGCCCGGATGTGAAAAAGCCAGACTTTCTGCGAGTTTTAGTCCGGTTTCGGTGAAAGCGATATATGCGCAGCTCATGCTTTGCTGCCTTTCCGATATTCCGTCGTGAACGTGGGATCGTAGAGCTTACTGCGGTCGTATTGTGTGCCGAGAAAATCACCGACGACTATAAGCGCCGTTTTGGTGATGCCCGCTTTATGCACGCTTTCAGCCAAATCACCGACAGTACAGCGCACAATTCTTTCCTCCGGCCACGTGGCTTTGTAAACGACTGCCACAGGAGTGGAAGCCGTATAAGCTCCCTGCAAAAGTGCCTGCTGCACCTGATCGACCAAACCGATTGAAAGGAAAATCACCATGGTCGCGCCGTGTGCAGCGAGGCTTTGCAGCTTTTCTTTTTCCGGCACGGGCGTGCGGCCTTCCATGCGCGTGATGATAACCGTTTGACTGACAGACGGCAACGTATATTCTGCGTTTAAAGCTGCCGCCGCGCCGCAGAAGCTGGAGACACCGGGGGTGTCGTCATAGGGAATGCTTTCTGCATCAAGCCTATCCATTTGCTCGCGGATTGCGCCGTAAATGCACGGGTCACCTGTGTGCAGGCGAACTGTTATTCTGTTGTTTTTTTCGTTCTCGCGCATGACGGAAATCACATCTTCCAGCGTCATTTTGGCGCTGTTATAGATCGTGCAATCTGCTTTAGCGAGCCCCAAAAGTACAGGGTTGACAAGGCTGCCGGCATAGATGATGCAGTCGGCAGTCTGTAAGAGCGCCGCGCCACGCTGCGTGATGAGGTCCGGCGCGCCCGGGCCGGCACCGACAAAATGTACCATGTTTACGACTCCTTCCACTTTTGCAGCAATTTTTCTGCGGTTTCGGTCTGCCCAAGGGGGCCGGTTTGATTGGAAAACAACACCGCGCCGACTTGGAATGCACCCGCTGCGCGGCGCTCGAGGTGCAGCTGCACAGCATTTATCAGGCCGTGCATGACGGGCTCGCGCAGACCGTTTTGATTCAAAATATCAAGGCAGGCATCGGTTGTGGCCGCCTGCATCAGCGCTTCGCACACCTCTTTTTTCGCGCCCGCAAGCGCCGCATACGTGCAGAAAAGCTCCGTGCGACAGTCCGCCATGCGGGAGTGCGTGTTCATAATACCGCCTGCGACCTTCACAAGCTTACCGATGTGCCCGACGAGTAAAACTTCTTCAAAGTGCTCTGTTGCGGCGGCATCGAGCGCGTCACCGATAAAATTCGAGCACTTTATGATGGGAATATCCAAGAGCGCGGGGTAGGTTTCATGCAGATAATCGAGGCCGTAGTTGCCGGGAGTCAGAATCAGGCGGCGCGCACCGTTTTTGAGCGCAGCCTGATGAATTTCCAGCTGCATCGTATCGACGATTGCCTGCTGACTCATCGGTTCCACGATGCCGCTGGTACCGAGCACCGAAAGTCCGCCAATGACGCCGATGTGTGGATTGAACGTCTTTTTCGCGGCCTCTTCCCCACCCTCGATGGAGACAAGCACGGAAAAGCCGCCTTTATACTCAAATGTTTTGGCTTCTTTTAAGAGGGCTTCGGTGATCATCTCGCGCGGAACGTGGTTGATGGCCGCCGCGCCGACGGGCTGGTCAAGCCCGGGCTTGGTCACACGGCCAACACCCTTGCCGCCGTCGATTTTAACGACGCCGTGTTCATTGGGCAAAAGCGTCACATTTGCGATGACGGGCAAGCCGTCCGTGGCGTCAATATCGTCTCCTCCGTCTTTGCGAATGGCGCATACGGCGCCGGTTTCGGTCTTCTCACAGTAGATTGGCGCGACCTCAACAACGATGCCTTTCGGTGTACGCAGACCGACCGTTTCCGGGGCCTTGCCGGTGAAAAGCAGTCGCGCCGCACCGGCGGCACCGAGTGCCGCGCATGTGCCCGTTGTGTACCCACAGCGCAATAATTTTTGTCCGCTGCGAATGTAGTGCTCAAACTTCGGCGGCTCCTTTTTACCAAACAGGAACGTGTATTCTTCGTCGGACATTTTATATAGCTTTTGTATGTTCTCTTTTTGAAACGCGTCTTTTACGGTCATAATGTCCGAGACACCGCTTAGTGAAACGCAGACAACGGCATCAGAGAGCTTCTGCGCGAGATCAAGCTCGTGCAGACTCAGGATAATTGCAGTATTCTTCTCTTTTGCAAGCCGACGCAGAATCGTCATGAGCTCCGCTTTACCTTTAACGTCGAGAAATGAAGTCGGTTCGTCCAAAAACAGAATTTCCGGCTCCTGACAGACTGCCCGTGCCAAAAGGACACGCTGGCGCTGACCGTCGCTAATCTTATCAAAATCGCGATCGGCAATATCGGCCGCATTTACGAGATGCAGCGCGTCGAAAACCTGCTTTTTATCTTCTTCGGAGAGGATTCCGAGACGACCGGTATACGGGTAACGCCCGGCTGCGGCGACATCAAAGCAGGTCGTGAGCTCTGTGCGGTTCGTGTGCGGCACCATCAGCGCCATTTTGCGCGCGCGGGCATTCGGTGCGTATACCGAAAGGGACTGCCCATCGAGCAAAACGGTCCCTCCCTGTGGCGCAAGCTGTGCGGCAAGCGTTTTCATCAGGGTCGATTTACCCGCGCCGTTCGGGCCGATAAGCGTCAAAATCTGTCCGCGCTCGGCGGCAAATTTTATATGCTCCAAAAGCGGCGAATTGTAGCCGACCGCAAGGTCGTTCGCTTCACAATAGCTCATGCTGCCGCCTCCCTTCTCTGCCTGCGCACAAGCAGCAAAATGACCACCGGTGCGCCGAAAATCGCCGTGACGGAGCTGACGGAAAGCTCCGTCGGCGCAAATATACTGCGCGCGATGAGGTCACACAAAAGGCAAAATGCTGCACCGCCTAAAACGCACCCCGGCAGCACGTGCAAAGGCTTTGCACTGCGGAGTGTGCGCTTTACGAGATGCGGCACCGCGATGCCGACAAAGGAGATCGGCCCCGCAAATGCCGTGACGCATGCCGCGAGCAGGCTGGATAATAACACAAGTGCGACTGAGAACGGACGCACGGAAACGCCGACACTCTGCGCATAGGCTTCGCCCATTTGGTACGCCGCCATCGGTTTGGAAAGCATAAACGAAAGCGCAAGGCATGGCAACACAATTAAAGCCGCCGTGAGGACATTCTCCCACGTCATGCCGGAGAAGCTGCCCATCGACCAGTTGTGTAGATTCACGATGTTGGAATCCTGCGCAAATGCAACAACAACGTCCGTGACAGCCGAACAGATATAGCTAATCATCACGCCGCAGATAACGAGCACGCCTGCGCGCTTTACGCGCTGTGAAACGGCCAAGACGAAACCCATAGCGACCATGGCACCGACAAATGAAGCTAAAATCAGCGTGAGTGAGCTTGTGAACAAGCCATGATTTAAAAGCACGACCATCGTGAGTGCAACGGCGAGCTTTGCGCCGCCGGAAACACCCATAACGAACGGCCCGGCGATAGGGTTTGCAAAAAAAGTCTGCAATAAGTAACCCGCAACGGACAGCGCCGCACCGAGCAAAACGACCATGGCGGCACGCGGCAGGCGTAAACCAAATATGATCTTTTGCGCGAGTGCGTTATTCCCCGCGCTGAAAAGCGTGCTTAAAATATCCTTCGGAGAAAGGGCCGTGCTGCCGCAGAAAATGTTCAGCATAAACAGCGCGAGCAATGCAGCCGCGAGCGCAAGATATGAAATTGTCAGACGCTTTGTGCCGTTTTGTTTCATGGTTTCCTCAGCTTACATGTGTCAGAAATTTCAGTTCATCTTCGTTGACCGCATTCGGGCTTTCCGCCGCGAACACGCGGTTCATGTCCAAAATCAAATCGGGCAGCTCCATGCTTTCCTGAAACAGGCTTTGCGTGGTACACCAGACGTTGCCGTTCTGCACGGCTTTGAAATCTGCCAGCATGGGACATTTTGATAAGAGCTGCTCGGTTGTTTCAATCTTGCCCTCGATGGTGCTGTTGTAGATTAAAACATCTGCATCTTTCGCGCCGGCGTAGAACTCCTCGAGCGAAAGATTGATTGTTGCGAGGTTGTTGCCGTTATCGGAAAGATTGGAGAAAACGTATTCGCCGCCCGCCATGCCAATCATCTTCGCAACGTAATCGTTCGATTTACGCACCGTGACGAGGTTATTCGACGTCACAGAGAAAAACGCTGCCGTTTTGCCTGTGGTATCCTGCCCCAAAAGCGGGCAGATGCGCTGAACCTGCTCGTTGAAGAACGTTTCGGCTTCTGCCTCTTTATCAAATAAAATGCCATAGAGCTTCACCCACTCCATGCGTGCCAAGGGGTCGGATTCATAGCTGGAGCGCTCAACAAGCACAGGAATGCCAAACTTTTCAAGCTGCTCTTTCACTTCCGGCGTGTGGTAGATCATTGTGTTTTCAATCGCGAGACCGCAGTTTGCAGACACGATGAGTTCGTAATCCGGCGCGCTGTACTTACCCGCGTAGGAAATTTCACCGTTTTCCATGGCTTCTTTCGCTTCCGGCAGATACCAGTTTTCGGCACTCGTGCCGGAAAGCGTGACGGCGCTTCGTGCATCGAGCTTCAGAATCGGGTCCATCGCAGACGTGGAGACGAGATAGACATTTTCAAGCGGTTTCTGCAAAACGGTGATGTCTTCCGAAAGACCGTTCGGCACGGTACTGTTTTCCGGCACGACGAGGTAGCGGGCATTCTGAATGGTGATGAGCCTTGTACCGCCGGTGCACTCGTCCACGGTGAACTCTTTCGCGTATTCAAGCGGATAGGCGCTTTCGACTTGAAAATCTGCTTGCGTTTCATCGGCCTGCGCCGGGCTTGATGTACTCTCAGGCTGTGCCGGGTTTGCTGCGCAGCCCGTGAAAGCCAGAAGCAAAAGCGCCGCTAAAAGCGCTGTAAGCCGTCTCATGCAGTAAGAGACGCGCTGTCAAACGTCAGGGTGTATTCGATCTCGTGCGGAGTGCTCATGGCGGTGGTATCTGCCGTAACGGCAAGTGCGGTATCGAGTGCGGCGACGGGAATTTCAAACACGGAGTTGCCTTCGGTATTGACGGGCAGATACTTTTCGCCGTCCACGATCATGTAATCGTAGTTTGGGCTGCTCCATGTGATCTCCGCGGTCATTTTGCCGTCCGCAACGGTGAGCTCCGTGGGGCTCTCGATTGTTGCACGGCCGGAACCGCCCTCAAGCGTGACGTTGCACGTATACGTGCCGTCCTCCGGCACTTCGGCCTCTGCGTCGCTTGCGGTGTCCTCAACGATCGGCTGCGGGTCACACACGCTGACCTTGTGGTCGTACCACGTGCCCTTCGTGCCGATGAGCGCAAGATCAAAATCTTTATCGACACTTTTCAGCGGGATGTCAAAGCCGTAGACTTCTTCCGATGTGCCGTCTTTATAGGTGACGGTATCGGTGGTCGGCTGAAGCCATTCGCTTTCGTTCTGCTTTGCGTCCTCTGCCGTACCGAGGTACAGATTTAAAATCTTCTTAGAACGCAGGCTGACGTGGAACGTCATCTCGCCGTTTTCAACTGTCAGCGTACCCATGCCCTCGCAAGCTTCGTTCGCCTGAAACATAGAGCTGTCCGTTTTGAACTCTGCCGTGTACACGCCGTCTTCCGGCACAACGTCCGGCTCTTCGGTGGGGGTGGGCTCTGCGCTTGAAACGGAAGTTTCGGAAGACGCACTGCTTTCATTCGTATTGCCTGCGCACGCGCTGCACCCGAAGATCAGGAGCGCTGAGAGCAAAAGGGCTGTAATCTGCTTCTTTTTCATTTTGTTATACCTCTTCTTTATTTTAAAAACAATCTATAAACATAAGCGCCCGAAGAGCGATTCTCTCCGGGCGCTGTGTTTACGGATTAGCCATTCAGGGAATCGATCGCTGCCTGCGCGTGGTCGATGTAGATCTGCTGAACATCCCCAATCTCACCGAGACCCGCAATCTGCGTATCAACGCTGTCGAAGCAGTCCGCAGCCTTGAACTGGCTCAACCAGGAATCCTCATCGTCGCCAGCCATATCGTTGTTAGCATGGTCACCTGCAACGACCATCAGCGGACGGAGCACAACCTTCGTAAAGCCTGCTTCCTTTACCTTTTCGATAACGGCTTCGCAGGAGGTGTCTTCCGGCTCACCCTCAACGGTGCCGATGAATACGTTCGTGTAGCCGAGTGTTTCCATGGTGGTCTGCATCTGGCTGTAACTGACCTTTGCAACATGCGCCGTACCGTGGCCCATAAAGACGAATGCGGTACCGTCTTCTGCAGCGGCAGCGACGTCATCATAACCGGCGGTTTTCACAGCTTCAGCTGTGATGGCCTTTGCAACAGCTTCCTTATCCGCGTTGATAACCGTTGCGTCGTCGCCCACTTCGCCGAGCAGCGGCTCTGCAACAGCGATGCCCTCAAATTTATCCTTATACTGGTCAAGCAACTCGTTCATCTCGTCGTACTCTGCGCCGTGCATAAGATGCGTCGGCTGCACAACGAGGTTCTTGACACCGTTTGCAACAGCGCGATCAAGCGCCTGCTGCATGTTATCGATCTTCTCATCATCACGCGCCTGCACGTGGTTGATGATGATCTGAGCGGTGAACGCGCGGCGGACAGACCAATCCGGGTAGGCTTCCTGCAGAGCGTCCTCAATGCCCTTGATATCCTTTACGCGACTGTCGTTGAAGGACGTACCGAAGCTGACAACGAGCAACTCGTTTTCACTGATTTCGTCTTCGTTGCGCGGGTCGTCTTTTGCAGCGTCGCCCGTATCGCGGCCGAAATAATCCGGGTCGGCGTTATCGCCTTCCACAAGCTCCTTCTGCGCATCGGTCAGCGCGTCCCAAGCTTCTTTTGCTGCTTTGCATTCTTCATCGGTATTGTCATTGCGCTCCTGCACATAGATTGCATCGATGAGATCCGCAACATTCTTCGCTGCCATTTCGTCTGTTTCCTCCTCGGTTGCGCTCGCCGCGCTGCTTTCAACTGTGGAAGAAGTGCTGCTCTCCTCAGAAGATGCGCTCGAAGACGCGTTATTGCCGCAGCCTGCGGCAGCGGTCGTGAGCATTGTAACTGCCATTACCAGTGCGGCGGTCTTTTTCCATGTAAGCTTACTCATGGGTTGTGCTTCCTTTCCGTGGGCAATATCGGCCCTTATCGTATTTTCGCTGAAAGAAAGGTACAGGAAACCAAAGCATATCTGAATCCTCTTCAAATACACCGTATGCCCATGAGAAAAGCCGAGGTCCTTTGTGCTGCTGAAACGTACAAAATGTATAGAACGGCAACACAAAAAGACCCCGGCGTATCGTCAGAGCATTTTCGGTACAACCAATTCCTCGTGATTTGGAGTGTGACACTCCCGTACCAACACACAGGCAGGTTTCCCGGCTGAAAGATCGTCATCTGCCGCCGCCTTCCCAAGCTATGCTCAGTGACCGGCAAAACGCCATGGCGGCAAACTCCCTTATCACGGTGACGAGATCGTGCGGGATTTGCACCCGCTTCCCTTTTACCCTTTTCTATGCGCTTTTAAAAGCACACGAAAGGCACCTGTTGTTTTCATTCAGTTTTCGCAGTACAGTATAGCACAGGAAATGCAAAAAAGCAAGAAAATCCGTCGCTTTTTGCCTTGCATGCAAATTTGCCCGAAACTTAAGTAAAACATCTTGCTATTTTATGCGAAACGTGTATAATATACCTAAAAATGGATGCGTGAATTGCCGAGTGGCGGCGATTTACTTTCATCAAGGAGGAATTCAATTTGGTCAAAGTTGCAATGATCGGCGTCGGCGCCATCAGCGGCATTTACCTAAAAAACATCACGAACGTATTTAAAGAGGTGGAGCTCATCGGCGTATGCGACCTGATCCCGGAGCGCGCGGAAAAAGGCGTGCAGACGGTGAAGGAATACATCGAAGCAGGCGCAAAAGCCCCCGTGCCGAAAATTTATAAGGATATGTATGAAGCGTTCAACGATCCCGAAGTGGAGGTTGTTCTGAACCTTACCCGCCCGTATGAGCACTACGGCGTGACGAAAGCCGCGCTGGAGCACGGCAAGCATGTGTTCTCCGAAAAGCCGCTTGCGGCGGACATGGAGGAAGGCACAAAGCTGATGGCGCTCGCAAAGGAGAAAAATCTCCTCATGGGCGGCGCACCGGATACGTTCATGGGCGCAGGCATCCAGACCGCACGCAAGGTTATTGATGACGGGCTGATCGGCGATGTCATCGGTGCGACATGCGCAATGATTCAGCACGGCCCCGAGACATGGCACCCGGACCCGGATTTCCTCTATAAAAGAGGCGGCGGTCCAATGATGGACATGGGCCCCTATTATGTGACGGCGTTCGTGCAGCTCATCGGCGAGGCAGTCGGTGTAACGGCTGTGACGAAAAAGTCGTTTAAAGAGCGTCTGATCACCTCCGAGCCGCACTACGGCGAAAAGATCGACGTGGAGGCTGATACGTACCTCACCGGTAACATCACGTTCGCGAACGGCGCCATTGCGCAGGTGTTCACGACGTTTGACGTGTACTATCCCTCGCAGAACTACGCACGCTTTGAAATCTACGGCACGAAGGGCACGATGATCGTGCCGGATCCGAACACGTTCGGCGGCCCGGTACTTTTGATGCGCCCCGAAGACGTGGAAGCAACGCACTCCGATCCCGGTCTGCGCACAGGCAATCTGCCCGCTTACGCCGGCTACAAGGAGATTCCTCTGCTGTTCGACTACAACGTGAACTCCCGTGCGCTCGGCCTCAGCGACATGTGCAAGGCGCTGCGCACCGGCCGCGATTTCCGCGCGAACTGCCAGCAGCAGTATCATGTGCTGGAGATTTTGACGAGCTTTGAAAAATCCAGTCGCGAGGGCAAATTCATCCCGCTGACGACGCATTACACGCGCACCGCGCCGATGAAAAACAACCCGATGCACGGCATTTTGGACGACTAAAATCGCATAAAAGCACAGCCCGCAGCTTGGGTTTTCCTGCTGTGGGCTGTTTGCTGTTTATTTATAGTGTTTTCAGCTCGTCTGAAAATTGCCGAAAGGCGGTAGGCAGTGCGAAATCGCGCTCAAGTTCCGCAAGACTTGCCCATGTAAACGCTTCGGACATCGCGTTGCAGCGGATCACATAGCCGGTCATCTCCCAGCGAATATGCGTGAAAATGTGCGTCTTGTGCGTTTCGAGCATCAGCTCCTTCGGGTCGGTGTGAAAGCTCTGCGCTGTTTGCACGGCGGTTTGGGCATCGAGCTTTTGAGGTACGTTCGGAAACTGCCATAACCCGGCGAGCAAACCCGTCTCGCTTCGCTTTTCCACGGCGAATCTGCCGTTGCATTCGAGCAAAAGCACGGTGCGCTCTTCTGTTTTCTTTGCGGCTTTCGGACGTTTTACGGGGTATTTTGTGACGTTTTGCGAAGGATGCGTGGTGGTTGCGGCAGCAATCGCAGAACATATGATGCTGACAGTGTAAAATGTATTGCCGGATAGAGTGGTGCAGAAGCACATTTGAAATGGGAGAGGGAAATGATATTAATTATTGGCGGCTTTGCTCA
>OLHE01001681.1_pt1 | contig 14062 bp, 10 predicted proteins | sample 1605821 | NCBI WGS metagenome assembly OLHE01 (sample SAMN03283250) | human gut metagenome | biome: human-associated habitat; material: feces | host: Homo sapiens | place: USA | collected 2013
AGGTGGCCTTTCTCGATGGAAAGGTCCAGCTGAGCAACGGCCTGCAGGCCGCCGAAAGCAATACCCAGGTTGCTTACTTCCAACAGTGCCATGTTAAGCCGCCTCCTTCTTGTTCTTCTTGGGTGCCCTGTCGGCCGCGTCCTTGCGGAAACGGGCAGTCAGGCGCTTGCGCATTGCGATCATCTGCGGGCTCTGGTTGAAGATCATCACAACGATCAGCACGATAGCGTAGATCAGCATGCGGTAATCGTTCATGCTGCGCAGCAACTCGGGCAGGACGGTCAGCACGGTGGCAGCAATGACCGAGCCGCGCAGGTTGCCGATGCCGCCCAGAACAACGAACACCAGGATCAGGATGGAGGTGTTGTAGTCAAACTTCTTAGCGACCAGAGAGGAGTAGTTCAGCGAGTAAAGCACACCGGCCATACCGGCAAACACAGCGGAGGTCACAAAAGCCATCAGCTTGTACTTGGTGATGGGGATACCGACCGAACGAGCGGCGATCTCGTTATCACGGATGGAGGTGATGGCGCGGCCTGCGCGGGAGTTGACCAGGTTGAGGATGACAGCCAGCGTGATGATAACCAGCACGATGCCGATGGTGAAGGTGGAAGCCTTCTTGATTCCGGTGATGCCCATGGCGCCATTGATCAGCACTTTGCCGTCGGCGTCGAGATTCTTGTCGCCCACATCGACCGAGCATACATACATGTGGTCGCTATCGGGGTGCGGGGTCTTGGTGAGCACCTTGGCGGTCACCACGTGGTCGAAGGACTCGCCCACGGTGTCGATCGCCTCGACCTCGGTGCCGGTACGGATGTATTCGTCCGAAAGGGTCTTGGGATCCTCCGGAATATCGATCATGGTCTTGAGCCAGTCGTAAGAAACGCGCATCTAACTGGTCTCCTTTCATAAATGTGGCTTTGAGCCGGAAACTGCAACTAAGAAGAAAGCGTTCTAGAACTGGTTCAAGAACCTCATGTCACCAGTCATCAACGTGCGCAGGTCGGGCAGGTCGTAGCGCAGGGCCGCGACGCGCTCGGCACCAATGCCAAAGGCGAAGCCGGTGTACTTCTCGGGGTCGATGCCGCAGTTGATCAGGACGTTGGGGTCGACCATGCCGCAGCCCAGGATCTCGATCCAGCCGCTGTGCTTGCAGAAGTTGCAGCCCTTGCCGCCGCACACGTGGCAGCTCACGTCCACCTCGCAGCTCGGCTCGGTGAAGGGGAAGAAGTGCGGGCGGTAACGCGTCTTGCGGTCCTCGCCAAACATGCACTTAACAAAGTAGTCGAGCGTGCCCTTAAGATCGCCAAAGGTGATGCCCTCGTCGACGACCAGGCCCTCGATCTGGTTGAACTGCGGCAGGTGGCAGGCATCGGCCGTGTCGGGACGGTAGACGGTACCCGGGCAGATCATGTAGATGGGCGGCTTTTGCGACTCCATGGTGTGGATCTGTACGCCCGAGGTCTGGGTGCGCAGCAGCACGTCGGACTCGCCATGGGCGTGAGCCTCGGGGTGTGCGACGCTGCCGGGCTTGTTGTCGACCACGTAGAAGGTGTCGCGGGCCGAGCGGCTCGGGTGATCCATGGGGGCGTTGAGCGCGGTGAAGTTGTAGTAGGAGGTGTCGACCATGGGGCCGGACTCGACGGTGTAGCCGATGCCGCAGAAGATGTCCTCGGCCTCCTCGATGATCTGCTTGATCAGGTGCTGGTGACCGATCTGCGGACGGATGCCCGGCAGTGTGATGTCGACGGCCTCGTGCTCGAGTGCGTGCTTGAGGGCGGCGGCCTTCATCTCGGTGGTGCGCTCGTCGAGCATGCCCTCGATCAGCTGGCGCATCTCGTTGGCGCGTTTGCCCATCATGGGACGATCCTCGGGGGCGAGCTTGCCCATCATACGCATCAGGCCAGTGATGCGGCCCTTGCGGCCGAGCAGCTCAACGCGCGCGGCCTCGAGCTTTGCGGCGTCGTCAGCGCTAGTGACGAGCTCCTTGGCCTCTTCCTCGAGTTTGACCAGATCATCAATCAGACTCATGTCTTCCCTTTCGTCTCTCGCGCATCTCGCTTGCCGGGGCGGCTGCCGCCGTCTGACGTTGCGAAAACGCGGCCCGGTTCGGTAACAAAAAACCGTCCTCGGGCATGTGCATTGCCCAAGGACGGTTGAATTCCGCGGTACCACCTTGTTTGACCCGGCGGATGTCTGGCCCGCCGCGCCCACTCTTTGCCCCTTGTCGCGAGGCTCACGGCTTCCCTACTGGGGCTTCGCCGCCGCTGGCCGCGTGCCCGTTGAGGTCGCTGCTCGGGAGTGAACGCTTGGCCCTTGCCACCGCAGGAAGGCTTGCAGCCCATGACCTTCCCTCTCTTGCCGGCGACGCGGCGGGCAAAACCCTCTCCGTCAACGCATTGGGCTATAGGATAACACATTTCGCGAGCGCATCGCCGCGTTCCGTTTTGTTCGCGCTGGGTACAAGGCAGGTAGCTGTGCAAACTGGCCGCGCACCCGCCTGCGGCGCTCGGCCTGCGAGATTAAGGATGCGGTATGGGAAAGAAACTCGATAAGAAGGCCAAGGCCGCCATGGCAAAGGCTGCCAAGAGCGTCAAGGCCGCTAAAGTCGACAAGGCCGTCAAAAAGTTCCGCAAACTCGAGGGCAAGCTGTGGACTCGTGAGTACCTGCTCAAGATTGCCGAGTTCGATGGAGCGACGATCGCTCCTGTCAACGGCGCTACCGCCCGTGCCGACGCCATGGGCACGCTTGCCGGCGAGCATCACAAGCTGCTGACCAGCGAGAAGTCCGTTGAGCTCGTACGCTCGTTAGCGCGCGAGACGGTTGCAGGCGGACACGTAGACGACCCGCAGCTGCTCGACGAGATCCGTGTGCTCGGCCGCGACCAGCGCGAGGCAAGCGTCATCCCCACCGAGGAGGCCGAGGCCTGGACCAGGCTCACCTGCGAGGCCGATGCCGTGTGGCACAAGGCCAAGACGGCCAATGACTGGGCGAGCTTTGAGCCCTATGTGGATAGAATCGTCGCCCAACTTAAGCATCAGGCCGAACTCATGGACCCCAAGCGCGACCCATACGACGTTTGGCTCGACCAGTATGAGCGCGGCCTTTCCGCCAAGAGCTTCGACGCGTTTTGTGACGAGGTCAAGGCCACGGTCGTGCCGCTCGTGCACGCCATCGGCGAGCACGGCCAGCAGCCGAGTGCCGACTTTTTGCACGCCCACGTACCCGAGGCTGCCCAGCGTGCCATGAGCTTCGACCTGATGAGGCTCGTCGGCCTGGACCTGGACGACACCACGCTTGCCTTTACCGAGCACCCGTTTAGCGAGGGCTTTGCCGTGGGTGACGCGCGCATCGCGACACACATCTACGAGGACGATTGCATCTCCAACGTCTACAGCATCATCCACGAGGCGGGGCACACTATGTACGAGCTGGGCGTCAATCCCGCCTATGCGCGCACCTGTCTGGAGGGCGGCACCTCCATGGGCATCCACGAAAGCCAGAGCCGCTTCTTTGAGAACACCGTGGGCCGCAGCCGTGCCTTTATGGGACCGCTGCTCGAGGTGCTGCGCTGCCACGCACCCGAGGTCTACGGCGACGTCGACGAGGACACGCTCTACCACGCCGTGAACATCGCGCAGCCTTCGCTGATCCGCACCGAGGCCGACGAGCTCACCTATCCGCTGCACGTTATGGTGCGCTACGAGATCGAGCGCATGCTGTTTGCCGGCGAGGCCACAGCCAAGGATATCCCCGCGCTTTGGAATCGCTTCATGGATAAGTACCTGGGCATTTCGGTTCCCGACGACACGCGTGGTTGCCTGCAGGATACGCACTGGAGCGGCGGCTCGTTTGGCTACTTCCCCACCTATGCGCTGGGCAGCGCCTACGACGCCATGTTTGTGCCGGCCATGTGCCGCGACGGCGTCGACCTTACCGGCGCCTGCGCGAGCGGCGACCTGACACCCGTCCGCGCCTGGCTGGGCGAGCACATTTGGCAGTGGGGCCGCGCCAAGGACGCGCCGGAGCTCATCAAAGGCGCGTGCGACATGGCGTTCGATGCCCGCTACTACTGCAGCTACCTGCAGGACAAGTTCACCACGCTCTACGAGCTGTAAGGCATAACCGACACGCCAACGCAAAGGGGACGCCGCGGAACCAATCCGCAGCGTCCCCTTTCCACCTAGTCGTTTAAGAACGTCCCCAATGACTACCTTACAGAGCTTCCAGCGCGTTGGCGATGCGCTTCATGGCGGCGTCGGCGGCGGCTTGGTCGGGGGCTTCGGCCAAAACGCGAATAACCGACTCGGTTCCGCTCTTGCGCACGAGCACGCGGCCCTCGCCTGCCAGCGCAGCCTCGGCCTCGGCGATGGCGTTCTGCACGCCCATGTTCTCGAGCGCGGCGTCCTTGTCCGCCACGTGCACGGCCACCTGCGCCTGCGGCAGCAGCTTGCACGGAGCCGTGAGCTGCGAGAGCGTCTCGCGCTCGGCACGAATCACTTCCATCACGCGCAGCGAAGTCATAATGCCGTCGCCCGTGCGCTCGATATCGCCAAAGATCGTATGGCCCGTCTGCTCGCCGCCCAGGCTGTAGCCGCCCTCGCGCATCTTGGCATACACGTGACGGTCGCCCACGCCGCTGGTCACGGCGCTCAGACCGGCAAGCTCCAGCGACTTGACCAGGCCAAAGTTGCTGGCAATCGTCGGCACCACGGTACCGCCCGAAAGGCGACCGTGCTTGTTCAGATACACGCCGCACACGTACAGGATCTGGTCGCCGTCTACCACGCGACCGCGCTCATCCACGGCCAGGCAGCGGTCGGCATCGCCATCGTAGGCAAAACCCACGTCCAGGCCCTGCTCCACCACATGGCGCTGCAGGCGCTCCATATGCGTGGAGCCGCAGTCGACGTTGATGTTAAAGCCATCGGGCGCGGCGTTGATCACGCGCACGTCGGCACCGAGCGCGTCAAACACCGGCTTGGCCACCGAAGAAGCCGAGCCGTTGGCGCAGTCGATACCGATCTTGACGCCCTGCAGCGAAAAGTTCGCACTTGCAATGAGCGAAGCAATGTAGCGGTTGCGGCCCTGCATGTAGTCCACCGTGGCACCGATGTGGTTGCCCGTGGCCAGCGGAACTTCGCTCTTGCCATCGATGTAGTCCTCGATGAGCTCCAGCACGTCCTCGTCCATCTTAAAGCCGTCGCTGTTGACGAGCTTAATGCCGTTATCGCAAAACGGGTTGTGGCTCGCGCTGATCATGATGCCGCAATCGAAGCAGCCTTCCACAGTCTGATGCGCTACGCCCGGCGTGGGGATCACGTGCAGCATATAGGCGTCCGCACCGCTCGCGACCAGGCCGCTCACCAGCGCCGCCTCAAACATATAACTCGAGCGACGTGTGTCCTTGCCCACGATGACGCGCGCCTTGCGCTCGCGGTTGGCGCCGTAATACCAGCCCACAAAACGGCCAATCTTATAAGCGTGCTCTACCGTCAGCCCAACGTTGGCCTCACCGCGAAAGCCGTCGGTGCCAAAGTACTTCATGCGCTCTCCTTACAAAATAGGGGCGAACAGATTGCCTGTCCGCCCCAAAATGGTACTCGATTATCTGCGCTACCAGAAAAACCCCCTACGCCGACGCGCTGTCGCGAGCCGCCTGGCATGTAGGAGTCTGACGCAGCGTAAGCGGCTTGTCCCCCGCCTCGGCCGACGTGGTCAGCGTATACGTGATCGTCGTCGTCTCGCCAGCATGCAGGTCAACGGTGCCCGAATAGAAGGGGATTCCATGCCACGTAGCGGCGCCAAGACCAAACTGGGTGCCCTCGACGGTCAGATCAGTAATGTTGCCGCCCGTCGGGGCAAACAACGAGACATTCAGACGCTCGTCGTCACGCGCGGCATCGGGTGCGCTCGCCGCAACGTAGTCGGGCAGCTTGCCAGCCTCCTCCTGCGTCATGATGTTCGTCAGGGTAACGGTGATGCGATAGGAGCACGTGCCGTCGCCGTTCTTCACGCCCTGACCAATCTGAGTGTCGGCGTTCAGATACCAGTCGAGCTTGGAGAAGCTCAGGTTGTTAAAGTAAACGCCGGCAACGGGATCGGCACTCGGATCATCCGGATCGGGCAGCGAAGCGTCAATGCCCGTCTCTTTGATGGCATTCTGCTCATCATCGTTTCTCATCCACGCGATCAGGCGGCCCTCTTCGGCACCGCGCTCAACGGCGCTGACAAGCTTCGTAACATCGACATCGCCGATACCGCCAAGGATCTTGTCGAAGGCAGCGCTGGCGACGGATGCAAAGATGCCGTCCGACTCCTCGACCGGATAGTTCCAGTACACATCGTGCATGAGGACCTTTGCGGCGTTGGTGCCGTCGACAACCGTTCCGTCGGGCAGTGACACGTTACCGACCAGGCCCAGCAGATACTGCAGGAACACCGGGTCGATACCGATGACGCCATCAACGTCCTGTCCATACTGGGACTTCCACAGCGCGGCGACACGCTGCGAGTTGCGGGGCCAATCAGGCGAATAGGTATTGCCCGAGTTGTACAGGTTGCTGTGGTTGCCGAACAGCGCCTCATCCTCTTCGTCGACGCTCTCGACCGCCTCATCCTCGCTGAGTCCAATGCGGGGAACAAACTCGCCAATCGACATCTGACCGTCGGTGACCGAAATCAGGCCCTGCGAACCGCCAAAGCCGCCGCAGGCACGAATCTCGACGTTGTTCATGGCGTACATAAGGTAGTTGCGCGTCTGGCCGTTGGCGCCGAGCATCTGGGGAAGGACGGGGGCGACCTTCTCCGCCGCGTCAACCGCACCGTTGAGGGTGGCAAAGCCGTCCTTGGCCTTATCGACCAGCTCGGTCACCTGGGAAATATGAGTATCGCCAATGCCCTGGACCTTCTCGTTGGCGCTCTTGAACACCTTCGAGCTGCTGGAAAGCGAATCGGCGACCGCCTGCAGCGCAGACACGTTAATCATGCCGTCCTGGAACAGCTTGCCGGGCGTAGCCTGCGAGAGGTTGTCGGCCATGGGAACCAGCGCATTGCTCGAGACATCGGACAGGGCGTCAATCATGGTGCGGGCCGCATTGATATCGCTGCCATACACCGGGATAAACGAAGCCGCCGCCCACAGCGGGCTCGAGGTCTCCGCCTTCATGCTGTTACAGAGCTCATCGATCTTCTTCGCGTCGTCAGGCAGCGTCGAAAAATCGCCCGACGTGACCTTATCCTTAAGGCCACCGACGATCTCGACAGCCTCCTTCGCTTCGCTCTTTACGGTCTTTGCCGAGTTAAGCAGCATAAAGCCGCCTGCGCCAAGCACAACGAGAAGCACCGCGACTACAGCGGCAATAATGGCGCCGGTGTGACGCTTTTTGCGCTCGCCCTTGCGATGGCGATGACGGACCAGACCGTCAGAGGTCGAACTCGACGAAGCGTCGCTACCGTAGTTCAAGCCAAAATCGTAATAATCTTCCTTGGAACCCGAGCCCGCAAACTCGGCACCGCTATCATCCAGGCGGGCGAACGTGCCAGTCTCGGAGGCGCCGGTGTAAATCGTGCCAAGGTTACCCGTAAGCCCCGCGCCACCGGCAGAAGGAGTATTGTTGGCGGCCTTGCCGGCATTAACGTTGCCGGCAGCATTCGCGGCGTTGGCAGCACCTGCGTTGTTCGAAGGCACCGAAGGAGCCCCGCTCGGCTGCGACGCGGAGGTTGCACCGCCCGCAAAGACATTCCCTTTTGCACGGCCGGTCTTTTTTGCCTTTTGAGACTGCTCGTACAGAGCGGTAAACATCGCCGTCTCGCCCGGGGACACGCGCTTACCGGAACCGCCCTGTCCAGCGCCGCCCGGCGTGCCGGCCTTACCAGCCCCGTTCGGACGCGGCGGAACTGCAGGACGGCCGCTATCGCTGCCCTTAAAGTGATTACCAGCCATAAAGAAATCCTCGCAATTGAGTCGCAATGAAAAAGTCCATAACGTTACTAGTTTATGGCATTTTGAGCATCGACAGCTAAACTCCAGACACGGACATCAATTGGCGAAAATGCGGCACAACACCTTTTCTGTCTTGGCGGAGGCGCCAGCTACACCGTGAGGAACATCATCACGATGATCATGGCAAAGCCGATAAGGTCGGTCGGCAAAAACACCGTGCCCAGCATAACGGCGCTGGTGATGGTCGCCGAAACCGGCTCTACAGTTCCAATGAGGCTCGCACGCACCGAGCCGATGTCCTTAACGCCCTGCATATAGAGCATGTAAGCAAAAAACGAGCCGATAACCACGAACACCGCGAGCGCCTCGATACCGGCGGCGTCGAGCGCCGGCATATGGGCCCAAGGCTGCACGATGGTGCAGGTGATGATACCAGCCGTGAGCATGGCTGAACCCGTAACGATGGGACTGCCGTATTCGGGCAGAATCTTGGCGGGAATCACCGCCATGCAGGTGGCGCTCACCGCGCACATAAGACCCGCCACCAGACCGAGCGGCGAGATGCTCAGACTCGTGGGGTCGCCGCCAGTGGCGATCAAAAACGTGCCGCCAAGGGCCAGGCCGATACCGATAACCTCGCGCATGCGCGGTTTGCGGCGATCGGTGATGCAGGTGTAGCCCATGATGATGACCAGCTGCAGGCACTGAAGCACCGTCGCGGTTCCGGCATTGGTCAGACGCACGGCCGAAAGATAGCAGAACTGGTTGAACAGCAGGCCAAAAGCGGTAAAAAGCAGCAGTTGCCTACGGTCGGCAGGCGTGGTCCAGAGCTTGACCAGACGCTCGCGATCGCGCGTGACCACCACGGCCATAAAGAGCAGGCCGGCGAGAATCTGGCGCACACTCATAAGCCACAAGGTGTCGACGTGGTAGGTATCGAACAGAAAGCTCGCGCTGGTGCCCGAGAAACCCCAAAACGAACCGCCCACCAACGTAGCCAAGACGCCCGTGATCATCTTGCGCGACGAAGCATCGTTAAGGCGGTCGCGCCAGGCGCGGCGGGTGCTACGGCTGAGCTCGTCGGTGCCCTCGGGCACATCAATGTTCGACATATCGGTCATCGGCACCGAAGCCCCTGCGCCTTCGACCTGCTCGACACACTCTTTGCTCATTCCACTCCCCCGAAACAGCCTGGAAACAATTCGGCTTACCTTACCACGGCGAAGTCACCAGCTGGAGGCTTGTCCGCTTATCGGTAGGACAATTCCGCAGGCGTCTTTCCATAGCTCGATACCGCAATGGCCTTGCATTATGCGACAGCCAAATCGCGGCAGCAGGCTCTTTTGAAATGGATATGGCAAAGCCCCCGAATTCCACAATGTAAGCGATTTTTAAAAATGTTCTTGCCACCGAGTTCAGGCTCCGTTATATTATCCCTTGCGCGCTTGCGCACCCTTGATCGGGCGTTTAGCTCAGGGGGAGAGCGCTTCCCTGACACGGAAGAGGTCAGAAGTTCAAATCTTCTAACGCCCACCAAATGTTCGCAGCTCAGAGGCTATGTCCTCTGGGCTGTTTTGTTTTATGTCGCCAAATCCGCCGGCAGTTCCAACCGCCCAACTAGCCAAAAGCCGACCATCTACTTGCCGATCTATCCATCGGCATAACCAATCAGTCCGCACCGCAACTTCTCAGCAAAACGCCGCGATGTCTGCGCCCTGCGGTATCCTTGGGCCACTTGCACCTGCAGCACCAAGGAGCCGCCATGCGCACCGAGCTCGATGTCCCCTTTTCGCACAAAGAAGAAGCCAAGGCGCTGGGCGCCAAATGGGACCGGACCAAGAAGGTCTGGTATGTACCCAGCGGCGTCAACCCCGAGCCCTTTGCCGAGTGGCTGCCCGGTGTTGACCGATCCGACCCCTCAGCGCCGTATATATATCTAGTACTGGGCAAGCGCGAGTGCTGGAAGTGTCACAAAGAGACCTCGGTCGCGGCCTTCGGCATTCCCTATCGAACCGATAACGACGAGAGCGTCGCCATCGCGCACGCGCCCAACGAATCCGGGCACATTGCCATCGACACGGCCAACGCCAACGCACTCGCCATCGTGCCCGCTCTTGGCTGCGTGCCGGGCGAGATCCGCGACTACCTTCATAAGCGCTGCGGCTACAAGCCCGTAGGCGCGCGAGCCTCCAAAGCCCCGTCGCTCGGCAACACGTGCACCAGTTGCGACGCGCTGCAAGGCAGCCGCTATCTGTTCGAGGAGCCCTCGTCCCCGTTTGCCCTCACTGCCATCAACAAGCTGCCGGCACTGGAGTTTATACGCGTCGAAGTTGCCGGCGTCTTTGGCGTCCCGGCCACGCGTACCGACTTTGACCAGGCGCTCTTTACCTGGGCACGCGACCATCACGCCGAGTTCCACAAGCAACTCGGTGAGGGGATTTATTTGTAGAGACGGAGAAGCCTTCACAGCCAGCTCCTCCGCATCACCTATCCCTCATCGCCGGCGTCATACACGATATCGAGGCCACAAACAGGGCATTTCTCCGGATACACCGGCATATGAACGCCTGTCTGTTTTCTCACTTCGTCGCTGAGTCTGTCGCGCGCATCGATGAACCGAATGTCGAGACACGGTATTTGCGAGCCGCAGCAAGGGCAGGTGACGACAAACGACCCGCAATCAACCTCTACGCTCGGAAACATATTGTTGTCTATAAGGGCACACGGCAGTTTTCCGTACTTCTCCATCGCAATATCGCCTCGCCAGCTCATACACGCTCCCCTCTCGCTATACAAAACAGGAAGAGCATGCACCGGCGGGCGTGCGCGAGATTGTATCGCCACGCGATCCGATCAAACAACACGATCGTCAAAGAATGCCAAAGCCAAATACGCTAATACGGCAGAAGCCCCGCCTTTTCACGCTTCTTTTCCGAGCGATCGAACTCAATGCGATGGGCCTCAAGAAACACCGTATTGGGTCGCCACTGACGCTCATTCGGCTGCCTTAGCGTCGCACCCGCAAAGGAAGCGTAGTCGGTCTTATCCAGCAGGTACGATCCGCACAGCCGATATTCGCCGCAAACAGGCTCAAACGAAATCAGGTGAGCATCAAATAGGGAATGAAGATCGCGCCGAAGCAGAATGCCATTGCTGGCAACCTGCGATTTGGGTCCCGAGTAATTCTCGATATGTGCAGCCTCCAGAGCTTCGCTGACGCCGCAGTCCGACACCGCGCAACGGCCGTCATAGGCGGCAACGAGCTGCTTGCGGAACCATTGCTGCCCCAATCGCTCGCGCCTTAACGCATAGCGGACCTTTTCGTCGTCGGTCGCACCCTGTCCGGCAAACTCAATATCGACGGGCATGTGCTTCAGATAACTCATGTCGGGTGCAAAACGAGGGTCCGGTCCGCCTTTATGAACAGGACCGTGCAGAACAAACCATCCGTTTTCGGGCTCGAACCGCTCAACAAACGCAAGGCCGAGCACCTTGTAGCCCACCTCAGTTGCAAATATGACTCCGACCGGAACGCCACATTCCATGCAGTTGAGCATTTTACGGTTATAGTCTTGGTCTCGAGAACCAACGGCGCCTGGCGCTTGAACCGAATACTTAATGACCCACGTACCATCGTCCAAATAGAGCGGAGGCACATCGGTGTAGAAGCTCTTTTTAGAGTTATGGACCGAAAGCGCAAAGATCTTATTGGGATCTTGCTTCACCCGATCCTGGCCCGGCCAGAAGATCCCTGAATCCCGCGTTACGGGAAAGAAGTCCGAGCCAATTCTCAAACGATACTGATACTGAGGGCTATCTTCCTTGGTGTGGTGCGGAAGGCTGGTCCAAACGCCGCCGCGCTGTTCCTCACCCAGAAACCACTCCCATGCCTCAACGTATTCGGAAGGCACGAGACTGCAGGCGCGGTCATAGCTTGGTCCATCCATCAACGGAACAGCAAGGTCAATGTCGTTCATCGCCAGCACCTACAACCATACGAACGCGAGTCATGCCCCTCAATAATATGGCCGGAAGTCAATTATTACGAGATCTCATTCCGCGATCGGCACATCGTTGATGCTCTCGGTTTGCCGCTGGCGCGCTTGTACCCCGCTACCCCACTTCCCTGTATACTGATGTAGCACGTGTTTCATCCGGGCCTGTTGGGCCGGATTGTTCATGGGAGGGTCTTATGGCTGCTTCGAATCCGCCTAAGGGGAGCGTTTCTTCTTCGTCCATCAAGCCGGTTACACGCAAGGCCGTGCGTTGCCAGCGCGAGGTCGCTTGGCTTGTCACGCAGGCGGCGGGCAGGCTCGTGGCGACCACTCAGGACGTCAACGCGCCTACGCCGAGCTTTGTGCTGGCAGCGGCGCTGGATTTCGTGCGCCAATTGGAGCTTGCCGAACAGGATGCCGGCGGCCACCTCGACTACCAGAATGTTATGGCGCCCGACCTGCAAACGTTCTGCCACATGGCCAAGTTGCCCGCCGCGCCCAATGCGCTTTCGGACGCAGGCTACATGTTTACGCTTTCGGGCGCGGACCTTATCCGCAACATCTATGCATACTGCAGCGAGCTCGCCGAGCGCCACGTCTTTGACGCGGCTGAAGTCAAACCGGGAAATGTCATCAAGCTGGTTCTTAGGCTGTTCTTGATGGACGGGTTCGGGGCCATGCCGGCGTAAGCCGAGTCTTTAGCATCACCGTCGACTGAGTAACAACCGCTTTACCTTAGTGGGCGCCAATTGAGGGTCGATTATTGGGTCACCTCGTCCACTAACGCATTTATTCCACGCGCTCTGACAGTCGATACTTGCGGTTGCGGCTCGTCGCCGGCGCCGTGGGCTCAAGCTCGCCTTGAGCAATGAGCGCGTTGACGCGCGACCTTACCTGGGAAATTGTAAGCCCCGTACGTTCTGCCAGCTCACGCGTCCCCAGCTCGCCGTAGTGTTTGAGTGCCGTCACAATTAAGCCCCCGCCATGATCGACCGGCTCGATCTTTGAACGGTAAAGTACGACCTTGAACCGATCGAACCCCGGGCAGAACAGGGGCTCGGCCAGACCATGCGCGCGCATGGCATCGATCATCATCGGGATGCCCGAGCCATTGCCCTCAGCCGGCGAACCTGCGCCATCCGGCAGCGGGACAATCGACATGAGTTTCACGAGCGTCGCGTTACGGCATCGGGAGCTGCCGTCAAACAAGTTCTCGCGAGTCTTTCCCCCGTAAAGGCCGCCAGGATTCGTCACCTCGACACGATCGTCAAAGACGTCGACGGCAATTGATTGTCCACAGAACCGATCCCCGTATTCTCGATGGATTACGGCGTTGGCGATTGCCTCGCGCAGAACCTCCTCGGGAATCTCCAGCGAGTCGACACGCGAGACGCCTTGGACGGTCGAGGTTCGCCGCAAATTCTTGGCGACGGCCGCGACAGCATCCGAGATCATCTCGCCCAACGTTCCCTCACAGATTGTGCGGTCCATGAACCTCAGCGACCCCGCCGTGCCTTTCCGGGTCCCCGCATAGACAGCCATGTCGATAAAGAGCTTGGGATAAAACTGCTGAGGGTAGGTGCCCGCAACTAGGAGTCCAGCCTTGGTGACATTGCCCTGGGAATCAAGGAAATTTAGGCGCTCCAGCTTCGTTTGTTTGTCCGGCGCGCCGCGCATCGCCCGGGGCGTCAACGAGAAAGCCAGATCTATCGTACGGTCGACCAGCGTCTCGTCGAGATCGTCCGCGCCCGCGCCCGCCACCGCGTCGCGATCGCTCGGAGTCGCTCGACCGTATGACGCCAATGCGAGCACCTCGGTCGACGAAAGCGGGACATCTTTGTCATCGATGCGTTTGTAGCTGCCACCTTGAGCGCCCCGCTCTATGACATAACAAGGCTTGCTCGACGGGTCGAGCTCCTCAATCGTGATGACCAGAACCACGGTGCCCTGGAGCTCCACGCGCTCAATGGTGTATTTGGGCGGATTGGCCAGCTTTCCGCGACCGCCGGCATCGCCCATGCGGCCATCACGGCGACGATCCTCGACCTGCCGATGGGGTACGTGCGCAGCGGTTCGAAAGACCACGGCCGCGGCAACCGGATCGAAGGCAAACTGGAG
>OLHE01001684.1_pt1 | contig 14048 bp, 15 predicted proteins | sample 1605821 | NCBI WGS metagenome assembly OLHE01 (sample SAMN03283250) | human gut metagenome | biome: human-associated habitat; material: feces | host: Homo sapiens | place: USA | collected 2013
ACACTGTATATTTGATACTTCGTCTTGTATATGTACATGCTCTAATTCTGCATCTACTTTATCAAGTTCTTGCTTAAATGGTCCATAAAATTCTCGTATTACTTGTTTCCAATCTTCTTTTCCGTCTGCGATTTTATCAAATTGATTTTCTATGTCTGCTGTAAATTCTACATTTATTATATCTTTAAAATTTTCTGTTAATAGTTTGTTTACTACTTTTCCTAATTCTGTTGGGACTAATTGTTTTTGTTGTCTTTCTATATATCTTCTGTCTATTATTGTTGAAATTATTGTTGCATACGTACTTGGTCTTCCGATTCCTTTTTCTTCAAGTGCTTTTACTAAACTTGCTTCTGTATATCTTGCTGGTGGTTCTGTAAAGCTTTGTTTTGAGTCTATTTTCTCTTTCTTTACTTCTTCTCCTTGTTGTAGTTCTGGAATACTAGTTTCGTCATCTTCATTATCTTTTTCATCTTTGTCTTCTACATATAATGTCATAAATCCTTTAAATTTAAGTGTTTGTCCACTTGCTCTAAAGTTGTATACGCCATTTTCCGTATTTGTATCTATATTAGCTGTTATAGTGTCATATACTGCTGCTGACATTTGACTTGCTATAAATCTATTGTATATTAATTTATATAATTTATATTGTTCTGGTGTCAAATACTGTTTTATAGTTTCTGGCTCTAAGTCTATATATGTTGGTCTTATTGCCTCATGTGCATCTTGAGAATTTTGTTTTGTTTTATAATATCTATTCTCGTAGTAATTTTCTCCATAAGTTTTTACTATATGTTCTTTTGCATATGCTCTTGCCTCTTCAGATATTCTTGTAGAGTCTGTTCTCATATATGTTATTAATCCTACTGTTCCCTTTGCTCCAACATTAACTCCTTCGTATAATCCTTGTGCTATGCTCATTGTTCTTTTAAGAGTAAATCCTAATTTTCGTGAAGCTTCTTGTTGCATTGTGCTTGTTGTAAAAGGTGGAGCTGGTGTTCTTTTCTTCTCACCTTTTTTTACATCTGTTACTATATATTGCCCTTTTTCTATTTGCTTTATTATATTATCTACATCTTCTTTAGAATGTAATTCAAGTTTTTTTCCTTCTTTACCATAAAAATTTGCTTCAAATGTTTTTTCTGTTTTCGGTTCTAATAACTGTGCTGTTATATTCCAATATTCTTCTGGTATAAACTTTTCTATTTCTTCTTCTCTATCAACTATTAACTTAACCGCTACAGACTGAACTCTACCTGCTGATAACCCTCTTTTAACCTTTTTCCATAGTATTGGACTTATTTTGTATCCTACTATTCTGTCTAATACCCTTCTCGCCTGCTGTGCATCTGTTAGGTCTTTGTCTATTTTTCTCGGACTTTTTATAGATTTTTGTATCGCCTCTTTTGTTATTTCATTAAATGTAACTCTACACACTTCATCTTCTGGTATTTCCAATATATATGCTAAGTGCCATGCTATTGCTTCTCCTTCACGGTCAGGGTCAGTTGCCAGATACACATATTTTGCATTTTTTGCTTCTTTTTTTAATGTTTTTATTAAAGCTCCCTTTCCTCTTATATTTATATATTCTGGAGTAAAATCATTTTCTATATCTATTGCTAACTTAGATTTTGGCAAATCTCTAATATGTCCCATAGACGCTAATACTTTTACATTGCCACCCAAAAACTTTTTAATTGTAGTTGCTTTTGCTGGTGACTCAACAATAATTAATTTGTCTGCCATTTTTAATTTTATGCCCCCTTTTATTAATCTGGAAAATTTTTCTTGTTACTTATCTATATAATAATAGCCCAATTTTTTCCTTTTGGCAAGTAAATTTTAAATTTGTATCATTTTATTTTTAATTTACTCTTAACATTCATCCTTCCTTTTTGATCTATTTTTATAATTATTTCTCCCTGTAAATCTGTTCTATAAATCCTGCACTTAATGTTTTCTAAATTTTTAATTGTTTGTTGATTTGGATGACCAAAAGTGTTATTTTTTCCAACTCCTATTAATGCTATCTTAGGTCTAACCGCTTTTATGAATTCTGGTATTGACGATGTTTTTGAACCATGATGAGCTACTTTTAATATATCTGCTCTTATTTCTGCTTTTTCTGTTTTTAATATTTGCTGTTCTGCTAACTTCTCAATATCTCCTGTAAATAACATTTTAAAATTATTGTAATTAAACTGTGCTACTATTGAATTATTGTTTAACGGATTTTCTGATAATAGTCTACTTGTTGGGAATAATATTTTAAATTCTGAATATCTTCCAATTTTTATTTTATCCCCTTTCTTTACTTCTATTAACCTAATTTTTTTATGTATCATCAACTTTTTAAATCTTTCATAATTTTCACTATGTTCTGCTTGCTCGGAAATAATTATATTTTTAACCTTCACTTTTTCCATTATAGTAAGTATTCCTCCGCAATGGTCTGTTTCAACCATTGATGCCCAAAAAATATAAGGCATATTTTGTTGAATGATATATTCAACCTTTAATGCCCAAAATAATATAGACATAAAAGAAGAAATAGCTTTTAAACTATTTCCTCTTTTTTATCTATATTCCATATAATCTTTATCTCTCGGCTATTACTTGCTTCGTTGTATTTTCCTAAATATATCTTCTCTACAAATTCATTTAAAATCTCTGGTGTCAATGCTTCAATTCTTCTATACTTTTCAAATAACTCATTTTGTTCAAAGTCATTTTTCAGTCTTTGTTCTTCTAATTCCTTAATCTGCAAATCTATATTGTTTCTTTCATTACTATATTTTAGAATTTCATTATCTATGTTTTGTTTTAATGTTTTAAATTCTTCTAATGTTAATGTACCATTTACCCTGTCTTCATATAAAATACTTAATCTATTAGTTTTTTCTGTTAATGTATATTCTAGATTATTATATTGCATTTTTAGTTTTTCAATTTGATTAGCAATATTACCATATTTTATATCATTATATTTATCTTCTACTATTTTCTTATCATAATATTTATCTAATTGTTCATTTATCTTATCTAATATAATTTTTTCTAGAACACTTTTAGCAATTTGTTTTCTGTTATCGCAAAATCTTCCTACCTTATTAACTGTTCTGCAACTTATGTAATAATCCCCTTGTCCATTTCTTGTATCTTTTGATTTTTGCATTCCTCTACCACAGCAAGAGCAATATAGTTTCTTTGCAAATAAATTTTTTCCTGTTGTTCTTGTATTATTTGTATTGCTCAATAGCTTGTCTCTTACTTTTTCCCACACATCTCTTTCTATAATCGCTTCATGACAGTTCAAAACTTTATTCCATTCCTGTCTTGATATTCTTATTTTAGTTCTATCTTTGTAGCTTTTATTTACAGTTTTACCATAAACTAAACAACCTGTGTATATCTCATTTCTTAATATTTCTCGTATCATTCCGTCATCCCATATTATCTTTTTTGGTATTTTTAAAATATGTCCTTCTATAAGTTCTTGTTCTGATATTTCTTTTTTCATTATAGACATATCTAAATGTTCCATAATATTATTTGTTTCCATTATTTCTATTGGAAATAAATTATATTTTTCTGCAATACTTTTTAATGTATCACCTTTTTCAGTTTTGTAATTTATAATTCTAGGAGCTTTACTCTTTCCAATATTAACTCCTACTTTCTTCATATGTTCTATTCTAGTTGGAATTAAATCTTCATTTAACTTTCTTGCTATGCAATGACAATTTACTCCATCTAAATACTCCTTATAAATTCTTCTAATAACTTCTGCGGCTTCATTGTCTATAACTAAATGTTCTTTGTCTTTCTCATCTCTCAAATATCCATAAGGTGGATTAGCTGAAATAAACAATCCATTTTGTCTTTTATTTTGCATAATTCTTCTAACATTTATAGATTGGTCTTCTATTTGCCATTCATTTGTTAAACCATTTATTTGTCTAGTTTTTTTATTACCTTTGTTATTAGTATCTGCTTTATCAACTATTCCAACAAACCTTATTCCCCACTTTATAAACTCGGTGTGCAAATATTTTTCAATCATTTCCATACTTCTTGAAAATCTTGATTGGCTTTTACAAAGCATAATGTCAGTTCTATTGCATTCACAAAATTTTAATGATTTTTTCCATTCTGGTCTATTATCATCTCCTCCTGAAATACCATCTTCACAGAATATTCCAACAACTCTCCATTTATTTTTATTACATTCATCTAGCAATAAAAGTAACTGATTTCTTATACTTTTGCTCACATCTCCATCAATCAAATCCCCATCTTCCACAGATAATCTTAAATAAAGTATTACTCTAAATGAAAAATCACATTTTTCTTTATTTACCAAATAACTTATATTATTCTTTTTTATTTGTAGTATATCTTTTATAACAGGAGAAGCATATTCTAATTCTTCTAAATTTAACAATTTCTTTATTTTTTTAATTTCTAAAGGATTATTATATTTATTTTCACTATTTAATTCATCATCTTTTCTTATTTCTACATTTACAATCATAATATACCTCTCCTTAACTTTCTTTAATATTCCATATAATTTTTATATTTCTGCTTTTAGTAATTTCGTCATATCTTCCAACATATATTTTTTCAATAAACTCATTCATTATCATTCTGTCTAGTTTTTTTATTTTTTTATATTTAGTAAATAATTTTTTACTCTGCATTTCAATTTCTTTTCTTTTGTTTAATGAGTTTATTTGCTCATCTATCTTTTGTATTCTTTCATTTGCAATTTCTACTTCCTTACTATTTTTATTTTTTAAAATAGTAAATTCTTCTACAGAAATTACTCCATTTAACCTATCTTCATATAAAAGATTTAGTAAATTTGCTTTTTTATTCACTTCAATACTAGCTCTGTCTTTTTCCTTTTCTAATATATCAATTTCACTATTTATATCGTCATTTACTTTTTTGTCGTAATAATTTTTCTCAACCTTTGACTTATCATAGTATTTTTTTATTTGTTCGTTTATTTCCTTTAGTACAATTTCTTCTAATTCACTTTTTTTAAATGTTTTCGTATTATCACATATAGCATATCTACCCTTATCTTTTTTTGCTCCTCTGCATCTCATATAATAATTATCTTTTTCTGATTTTATTCTTGTAGATATTGAATAAATGCTATCGCAACATTCACAATATACTTTTTTACTAAATATTGATATATTTCCATCATTTTGTGGTTTTACTCCACTATTTCGTTTTTTAGCCTGTATATCCATTTTGTTATTCACAGTTAGCCATACAGTTCGTTCTATAATAGGCTCGTGGCAATTGGGTACTCTTATCCATTGTTCCTTTGGCACTCTTACCCTTGTATGATCTTTATAACTTCTATTTTGATATTTTCCTAACACTAAATAGCCAGTATATGCTTCATTTCTTATAATATTGCTAACTGCTCCCTCATTCCATATAGGTTTTGTTCTTATAGTTAAAATCAAGCCTTCTTTTAAAATTCTGTCTTTCATTTTTTCATTATTGCTAACAAAATAATCTTCCAAAATGTTATTATTAGTAGCAATGTCATCAGGTTGAATATAAAATCTATCGGATATTGATTGTAAAGTTTCGTCTTTTTCTGTTTGGTATCTTACTATTTTTACAGGATTACGATTAGTAATTTTAAGTCCGATAGATTTCATATGTTCCCAAGTTGTTGGAACTCTATCTTGATTTAGTTTTTCAGCTATTTTTGCACAACCTATTCCATTCATATATTCTTCAAAAATTCTTTTTACTACAAGAGCTGCCTCTTCATCTACTATTAACTGGTATTTATCATTTGGATTTTTAATATATCCATAAGGTGTCCAAGCTGTTGCATAAAGTCCCAAACTTTTTTTATTTTTCAATATTTCTCTTGTATTTATAGATTGGTCTTCAACTTGCCATTCATTTACAAGTCCATTTATCTGTCTAGCTTTTTTATTTCCTTGTACTGAAGTATCTGTACTATCAACTATACCAACAAATCTAATTCCCCATTGCACAAATTCCTTGTGTAAATATTTTTCAATCATTTCCATACTTCTTGAAAATCTTGATTGGCTTTTACAAAGCATAATATCAGTTCTATTACATTCGCAAAACTTTAATGATTTTTTCCATTCTGGTCTATTATCATCTGCTCCTGATATGTCCTCTTCACAAAAAATTCCGACTACTTTCCAATTTTTCTTTTTGCACTCATCAAGCAATAAAAGTAATTGATTTCTTATACTCTTGCTTACATCTCCATCAATTAAATCTCCATCCTCTTCTGATAATCTTATATATAAAATAACTCTATACACATTTCTAATTTTTGATAATTTTGTTTCCACTTTGAAGCATTTTTCTGAATTTTCCTTTGTAATTTTCAATATATTTTTAACATTATCAGATATATATTCTAATGATTCAATATCTATCAGTTCTTTTATTTTTTTTAATTCAAGTGAATTTAATTTGTCATCTATTATATTTTGAAATTTTTTGTTGGTTTCTTCTTTATATACATTCAAAATCATAATAATCTCTTCCTTTCATATAAAAATATAAAGAAATTATTATTGATTTTCCAATGTGTAAATTTTATTTTCTTCGTTAATTAGTACATTTGCAATTTTGGAGCATATTATTTCTTGCATTTCATCATCTGTGATTTCAGTATTGGTAACACATTCTACCTTCCAATCACAAATCATATATCTTTCTCCTCTACTAATTATTCTTTTTTTTAATTTCATCTTTTAAAACTTTTTTAGCTTGTTCTTCTATTTCTTCTAGGCTTATATTATTTTTTAAATTCATATCATTTTTAACTTTATTACAAGCTGAAAGAAAGTCATAATTTTCTACTTTTACAAGATAATCAACTGCATTTTTTCCACCAATACCTTCTTTAAAATAATGCCATAATCCATTAGAAATTTTTAAGCTACTATGTGTTTTTGTAGTATAAGTTCCATTACAAAATAATTGTAATTCACTTGGAAAACAAGTCTTTAGATAAGTGAATAAATCAACACTTTTTATTGATAATATCTCATCTTTTGGTAAAAACTTGCTCATTTTATCTCTCCTTTTCTTTGTGTTTTTTAGACTTTTGTTCTTTTTCTTTTGCAAAATCATCTGATACTTTATCTATTGTGTCATCAACTGAAAATTCAAGTTCACTCCTTAAATTTCCATCACATTTTAACCACCCATCATAGCAATCTTCTAGTAAATTTTCTCTTGATTTTAGAACTTTATATTCTTCATTTGATAAATCTTTATCATATTCAAATATGTCTATTATCTCCTGTTTTACTGTTATTTCATAAGCCCTATCTATTGCATAATCAACTCCACTTTCTCTTATTTTTTCTTTAAATTTTTCCATTTCTGCTTTTAATTTTTTTATTAATTCTTCTTTCATAAATTCTCCTTTCTTCCCATTTTTAGGCACAAAAAAAGCAGAGATTATATTTCAAATCCCTGCATATTTTTTTATATTATTGAATTATAGATTTTATTAAATCCACAAATTCATTCTCTGTTAATTTAGTAGTAGTTTTTTCTTTGTTGCCTACATACTTTACAACTAGATCTAATCTTGAACATATACTCCAAAGTCTTGTTGTTGCCATACTGCATTTCCTCCTCACTCAAAATTTTTATAACATTCAAAAATCATTTTTGAGATTTGTTCTGCAAGTTCTTTTGCTTTTAACTCACTATTGGAAATTTTATTTTCATTTATTTGCCTTAACTCTATTTCTAATTTTCTAACATCTTTTAAAGTTTCATAAAACTTTATATCTGGTTTTTCTTTTATTTCTTTTTGAGTAGCACATAATCGCATATAGGTTGATCTGTCCATTCCTGCTTTTTGTGCATTAGCATCTATAAGCTCTAAATCATCATAACTTACTCTTATTCCTATTACCTTAACTTTGGGATTTTTCTTATATGGTTTTCCTGTTCTTCTTAATTTCTTCAATTTATTCATCCTCCGTTCTATTAAGTTGTAATAAGCACATTAGCATAACTCCTAAAAATGCTCCTACCATCATACCTATAATAAATAACAATACTAATTTCATTTCTACATCTGCCTCCTATGTTTTATTTTATAAAAAGGGGATTGGGGAATTTTCCCCATAACGAATTTGTTGTATATACAAATTCATTGCTTGTTACTTCAAAATCATTCAAAAATTTTGAATTTGATTTTGATTTATTTAGATAGAAAATTAACAAAATTGTTTGTTATTTTTCTCTCATTTTTAAATATATTATTCTACATTTTCTTGTCTGCTATCTCCAAATTTTCTATTACTCTGTTTTAAAAAATAGCATAAATAATCGTTATAGTCTTTTCCAATTTTAGGTCTATGATCTATCACTTTGTACTTATTTTCTAATAGCATTTTTAGAGCTTTTGTTGCATTTCTTCCTGCTTCATCATTATCAAAACAAAGCACAATTTTTTCAATTTGCTGATTATTCTTTAAATAATTTTCTATTGCTTTTGGTATTTTTGATTTTGAAAAGTCACTAGCTGTTTTATATATTCCTGCAAGAGAAATCAAATTATAATCTTCAAAGTTTTTACCACTATATCGTAAAAATGTTGCAAAAGATAATGTGTCAATTGCAGATTCAAATAAATATAATGTATTTGTTTTTTCTTTATCTATTGCTTCCATTTTGAATGAATATGCTTTATCACTGCCGTAACTTTCTCTTTTAAAATTGCTTGTATTTGTTGCTCTTATTGCACAATATCTAGGTCTATTTTCTAAATCAAAGCCTAAAAAAATTGCATTATTATAAGGATAATCTTCATAAATCATTCCTTTTTTTATGCAATTTTCTATTATTTCTAAATCAATTCCTCGTTTCATAAGGTAACAAATAACTTTATTGTTTGTTTCATTTTTAGGTGGTAAAACTAACTTTGCTGATTTCATTTTTTCTTGTTCTTCTATTTCTTCTAGGCTTATATTATTTTTTAAATTCATATCATTTTTAACTTTATTACAAGCTGAAAGAAAGTCATAATTTTCTACTTTTACAAGATAATCAACTGCATTTTTTCCACCAATACCTTCTTTAAAATAATGCCATAATCCATTAGAAATTTTTAAGCTACTATGTGTTTTTGTAGTATAAGTTCCATTACAAAATAATTGTAATTCACTTGGAAAACAAGTCTTTAGATAAGTGAATAAATCAACACTTTTTATTGATAATATCTCATCTTTTGGTAAAAACTTGCTCATTTTATCTCTCCTTTTCTTTGTGTTTTTTAGACTTTTGTTCTTTTTCTTTTGCAAAATCATCTGATACTTTATCTATTGTGTCATCAACTGAAAATTCAAGTTCACTCCTTAAATTTCCATCACATTTTAACCACCCATCATAGCAATCTTCTAGTAAATTTTCTCTTGATTTTAGAACTTTATATTCTTCATTTGATAAATCTTTATCATATTCAAATATGTCTATTATCTCCTGTTTTACTGTTATTTCATAAGCCCTATCTATTGCATAATCAACTCCACTTTCTCTTATTTTTTCTTTAAATTTTTCCATTTCTGCTTTTAATTTTTTTATTAATTCTTCTTTCATAAATTCTCCTTTCTTCCCATTTTTAGGCACAAAAAAAGCAGAGATTATATTTCAAATCCCTGCATATTTTTTTATATTATTGAATTATAGATTTTATTAAATCCACAAATTCATTCTCTGTTAATTTAGTAGATTCAATAAAGAATTTATATCCTTTATATTCAAAAAATGCTTGTTTTCCTAAATCATTATTACTTTTGAATAAATATATATCTTTTCCATTTATAGTTGAAATTGGAAGATTTTCTGTTTTAAGTGTATTACACGCAAGTATATAATCTTCCTTCGTAAATACAATGTTAATATTTTTTTCAATTTCACTATCGTTTGAATTACTTGCTAAATAATGCAATTCATATTGCCATAATTTTTTATATTCTGTATCATTTGTATTTTCTCCTTTGTATAATGATAATTGTTCTTTCAACTCATATTCTTTAGGAATACTTAAATTTTCAAGAAATTCAAAGTCTGATATTACATTCATCTTTACAGATTTTGCTTTTATAGCTACAGATGAACGCATATTATTATTGCTAAATGTTATATTATCTTCTTTTGCAATTTGTATTTGATTATCTTCAAATTTATTATCTTCATTTGATTCATTATTCATTGGTGTTTCTATTGTTTCATTATCTTTGGCTATTTCTAATCCTGTTTTATTGTCGTAATTATTTATCATTACAATACCTGTTAATACAATTGAGAAAGCAATAGCTGGAGTTAAAACATATTTTAATTTTACATTCCTCATCTCATTCATCCTTTCTTTAAAAGATATTCTATATCTTTTTTTTAAATTAGGCTGATATTCTTCTGTTAAAAACTTTTCGTCAATGTCATTAAGCATTTTTAGTAATTCAACATTTTTCATATTAAATCAACCCCTTTCAAATATTCTTTTAAGTCTTTTCTAGTTCTTGATAATATCATTTTGACATTACCTTTTTTTAACTGATATTTATTGCTTATATTTTCTATTGAATTCAAAGACCAATACCTATCTCTAAAAATAACTCTCTTTTCTTGTGATAAATTATCTAAAAATATATTTATATTTTTAAGTATTTCTGAATATTCAATTTCATTATCAATACTTACATTTGAAGTACATTCTGATAATTCATCTAAAATATCTTCCATTACAGATTTATGTTTATTTTTACGATATATATCAATGGCTAAATTTCTTGTAATCTTTGCTATAAATAGCTTAAATACTTTTGGTCTTTGTGGTGGAATTGAATTCCAAGTTTTCAAATATGTTTCATTAATACATTCTTTTGCATCTTCTGAATTTTGCAATATATTATAAGCAATATAATTGCAATACTTACCATATTTTTTATCAGTTTCTGAAATAGCTTTTTCATTTCTATTCCAGTAGAGCTCTATTATCTGATTATCTTCCATATTCAACTCCTTTCATATAATAAGACGAAATAATATTTAAAAGGTAACAATTTTTTTATATTATATCATTATTTTTTTACAAAGAAGCAGAGATTATGTTTCAAATCCCTGCAATTTCATTAAGATAAGTTTCCCTCTTTAATGCCAAGTCTTACACCTTCTTTAAATCTAATTTCATCTATCTCATTTATAATCTGCATTAGTTCAAATATTTTATAAACTTCTTTTGGTGTAATATTCTCTATTTTGCCATTATCTAAAAAATCTTCAATTCGTGGGTTTTCCATTAGAAAATCACAATATTTTTTATTTGCAATTTTATATTCTTCGCATTGTTTCAAAATTTCATCTTCTATAATGCAAAGAATATCACTTGTGTAATTATCATATAAAGTTCTATAAATGCTTTCATTTTTACTCTTTTCTCTATATTTTTGCATTGTTCTTAAAAGATTAAGTCCAGCTATTCCACCCATTTTGTAATTTACTTCCGTCCAATATGTTGAGTCCTTTGAATATGCTCCTTCTAGCTCTAAAAAGTTCGTTCTTAACTCTTCAATGAACTCATCATCTGATATTTTAGTTTTTATTTTATCAATAATGCTTTGTTCCTTACTTCTAATAAATTCTTCAATTTCTTTCTCTTTGTTTAAATCTCTAAATTCTATTGGATCTTCCAATACTGTATTTGCTTCAAATAATTCTTCAAATACTTGCACATAATTATTGCTCATAACTTTTTCCTCCTAAAATATCATTTAACTTGTTTCTGTTTTTAAATCCATCTACTACACCTAATTTATAATAATCTGAAACTGTTTGTTCCCACTCTTTCGCATAAGCCATCGTTAAATCTCTTACCCTACATTGCATTTTTTTAGAAATATCTTTATTATTAATATGCTGTTCTATACTCTTATACAATATTCCTGCACATTCAAGAGTATCTTCTGCATACTGTTCCCATTTTTTATCATTTTCTGCAATCAGTTCTTCATACTTTCCTTTCTTCTTATTATACATCTCCTCAATAAATGGATTGTTTAATATTTCTTTCACAATACCACCTCCTTTGATAGTATTTTATGTTACCGACAATATATTAACAAATGTGCAAATTATCTTATAGGTTCTTTATCATAGTCTTGACTTTTTTCTTCCTGTTCTTCATCTTCAAAATCTTCTATAACATTTTCGCCTTTTTCGTCTATTTTTAATAGTTTATTTACTTCTCTTAATTTACTCTCCAATTCTTTTAATTCATTTTCTTTTGAAAATTCTTTTTGAGATTCTATCTTTGCGTCTTCAAATTGTTTATTAGTATTTTCTAGTTCATTTTTTTCTTTTTCTAATACCTTTGATAAATTCTGTATTGTATTATCAATTCTCATAATATTTCCAAATTTATCATCTCCGAGTTCTACATTATAAGATAATTCATTTTTTAATTGAAGTGTAAATTTGTTAAATATACCATCAAATGATAATACAATATCAAAGCCTCTATATGTGCCTAAATATCTACTATCTGTATTTGTCATTGTTTGACATTCTGCAATTAGTCTTTCTCCTGCATCTGCTTTTTTATAATAAACAATATCATTTATCTTCATAGGCGAAAATCCATCATCATTCAATTTTGTTTGTTCTTCAGCTTGTTTTATATCTTTTTCTAGCCCTACAATTCTATTTTGAAGCCTTTTTATCTCTGCTGGGTAGTATGTTGCTATCTTATCTTGAATATCATATATTTCATTCCAATAGCTCTGTTTTACTATTTTTAATTTTGATATATCTGCTTCAAGTTGTGTTTTTTCAATAATATGTGGATTACCAACTGCCAAAGCCTTTATTTCTGCATAATTTAATACACTTTCATCTATATCTTCTGCTGACCTCACAGGAGTTCTACTTGTCATTATTTGTGAGATGAATTTTTGTTTTCCCTCAACTAGCTGATATAAATAAGCATCAAAAGTTTGCTCAGTAACATATCTTATAACTTTAACTTCATCATTTTCATTTCCTTGCCTTTGTATTCTTCCAAGTCTTTGTGTTAAATCTGCTGGTCGCCAAGGACAATCTAAATCGTGCATAGCTATAAGTTTTTTTTGCACATTAGTTCCTGCACCCATTTTTTGAGTAGAGCCTAGCAGAACTCTTATTTCTCCATTTCTAACCTTTTCAAATAATGCTTCTTTTTTAGCTTCCGTATCTGCATTGTGTATAAATTCAATTTCATTTTCTGGTATTCCCTTTAAAATTAGTTTTCTTTTTATATCTGTATATGCATCTGTAAATTGTCTATCTTTTAGTTTCCAAACGCCATCTATTTCTTCCATTTCATAAGGATTATCATCATTTCCAAGAGTTTTAGGAGTAGATAAATCGCAGAATATAAGTTGAGTCAATTTTTTCTGTTTTGTTTCATTCCATATATTATAGACATTATTAACACAGGTCGATATTTTAGAATTTTCATCATCTGGTAACATACTGTTTATCATTCTTTGATCTAGTGCAAGTTTTCTACCATCATTAGTTATTTTAAGCATATTATCTTGTTTTGGTGTTACTTGTTTATTTCTAATTTTTTCTGCTCTTTCTCCTAGTCCTTTAACTAATTCTTTTTGAAAATTCGTAGGCTTTACAACTTCTGTTTTAAAATCAACTTTTGGTACAGGTAAATTAAGAGTATCTGCTGTTTGAATATCTGCAACTTCTTTAAACATACTCATAAGTTCTGGTAAATTATAAAATTTTGCAAATTTGGTTTTTGGTCTATATCCTTTTCCCTCGGGAACGAGTTTGTCAAGATGATTTTTGTAAGTTTTCTAAATTCAAATATTTATCCGCTGAAAAATCTCCCAACATCTCGTGTCTGCATATTTCTTGAAACACCGTATTCAAAGGCTTCTTCGCACTTTCCGATTGCTTCACATTGACAATAAAAGTTGTTTTGCCTATTCGTGTTGTAT
>OLHE01001686.1_pt1 | contig 14028 bp, 24 predicted proteins | sample 1605821 | NCBI WGS metagenome assembly OLHE01 (sample SAMN03283250) | human gut metagenome | biome: human-associated habitat; material: feces | host: Homo sapiens | place: USA | collected 2013
CTCAATAATAGTCAGAGTTTATACAGTTGTATTTTACTACAACTCCTAATAGTATCTAAAAGCTGTGAAACTTTTTTTGTTGCTTGGCAATTTTACACCTCCGTAAGTATATTGGTTAAAGATTCATTAATGGCATCATTATTTCCCAATATACTTCCATATCGGATACTTCAAGATTTTCTATGTCATCTTCCCCATTGAGGAATAGTGGTACTTTGTAGCCTACGCACTTATTAATTGGTAAAACAAAATTATTATTTGCCTCAAACCATTCATCAAAGTATTCAGATAAAAGACTATCTTCATGAAATTCAACAATTTCCACATTATGAAAATCTACAATATTAGCAGGTATATCAAAAACATCTCCTGTTCCCGGTTCAAATAAAAGAACAGTATTGCTCACCTTATTAAGAGCAAAAATTCTTCCCAACCAGTCATACCCAAAGACACTTATTTGATTTTTGTATTTTGGAAATGATTTTCCAACTATATCATTCCATTTCGGTATACTTTTTTCATCAAAAATTCGATACATACCATTTAGGAAAGATTTTCCCCCCATCGTTTTTAAAAATTGTTCACTACTCTCAAAATCATATTGTTTTTCCTCTTTTACAAAATCCAAAAATTTTCCAAACATATTTCCTCCTTATTTCATACTGAAATCATCATTAAGATATTTGTTAAGTATCGATAACCCACTTTCAAAAATCTCCCAGCATTTATGTTTTTCATCAACATTGAAACTAGGATGATATTCTTCATTTTTCAAAAGTTCCAAATTACTTCCATAGAACAACTTGTTATAAATATCGATGATTTCTTCATCATTATAGTCTCCTATAAATTCTTCATTTAGCGATTTTGATAAATCACTAAAAAAATGCCATATATCTATTAAAATTCGACAATTTTGCGATATTTCCACATTATTTATTAACTCGATAATTTCAGATAGATCAAAAACTGTTATTCCCTTTTCAAAAATAATATGTTTTTTATCCGCAAATGTATTTGCTTCTTCGACACTAAAAAAAACTAACAGTTGTTGATCAAAAAGTAAGAACCCATCTTCATCATTGCTATACCATATCAAAAAATAAGTTAATCCATTATAAATGATTTTTGTCAAATAATATTTTGCCATAACTTTGCTCCTATTTTTTTGGATTAGTAAAGGCTCTGTCGCCATATTTTTTCAACCTATTATAATCAGATTTAGGACCAGTATCATAATTGCCTTTACCAAATGCTTCATCACATAAACGTTTTGCAAAATCTTTTCCAGATTCATTTATATAAGGACGTTCACCTTTAAATCGGCTAGGAATGTCTGTTGCTTTCTCTTTCCCTGTCCCAGATTTAGAAATTTTATATTCTTTCCCAGCATTATGAACAAGAATATTGTTTTCTCCGACATAATAAGTATGAAAATCCTCCACCTGGAAATTATACACCTTAACAGGTTCGCCTGTCAACTTGACATTAAATTTTTCAACTAAAAGAACATTTCCGTTTACATCAAGAAGTTCATCACCAACTATTAGTTCTCCTGCTTTGATAAAGCCTTGATTTTTTACATAGAACGGATGGTCGGATGGTCAACAGTTGTAACGACTTCTTCGCTGTTCACAATAAGGTGTCATTTAGATGATAGACCTTCGATACAAATCATATACCTCAGTATCATTGCTTTCCAACAAGTCTTCAAAAGCGTCTACACCATTTTCGTTTAAATAATCCAGTTCATTGTCCGAGATAGGTATTGCAAACAGCCAGTTTACTATATGACCGTCAATAAGATGGCCTTGCAAATCCTCCCAGTATGACGGGATAGTGTAATAAATATGCCTCATTTCTAAGTTTTTATAATAATCATCAATAACATTCATGTTCACCATCCCAGGAGTGTACGAATAATGATCCTTGATAATATTGAACGCACAGGACGCTAATATATTAGGAAAACTTTTGAACTCACTCGTGCACATACCTATAAATTCCACCCTGATTTCTCTTCCTTGTCTATCCACAATTTCTATTGGATACTCTGACAAACCAATAGTTGAATATGTTGTAAGACCAACATCTGGCCTATTTTCACCAATGTATATATCGATCTTATGACTTTCGGTTTCATCAGAATATGAAATAACCTTCGGTGTTAGTTTTACGGCCTCGTGAATAATTTTAAAAATCTCTTTTTTGTTTTGCATATTTTCCATATTGCACCTCCAAAAATTTATGTTGTTATATACATACTTTAAATACCAACTAATGCAATAATAGTTATTTAACTACCAATTCAAGCTTATGACAAATAATCTAAAATCATGGTCCTAAATATTGATCTGTCATATCTTCACAAGAATGACTTCTATTTGAACTTGGAAGTTCTGGGCGATAGTGGGACGAATCATTGTGTTCATCTAAAAACTGTTTTCTGTCTATACCACGTTTCTGTGCACTTGCTCGATGTTTTCTAAACTCATAACCAGGTTTATACCCCATATTCCAAGGCTCATTGGGGTTAATTGGTTTTCCTGTTTTAGGATCACGAACAATTCCATCAGGAGAATTCGCCTTTGCTTCTTCCCATGTTTTATCCCTAACGCCTTTACGATAACCCGATGGACGTTTATATGCATCCCCTGCATTATGTACAAGTATGCGAAAGCCACCAACATAATAAGTATGAAAATCTTCAACTTGAAAATTGTATACAACAGTAGGTTTTTTGTCAACTCAATATTACTTTTTTTCAATTGACAAATGACTGCCATGTGTATCGAGAAGCTTATCACTAAGTGTCAATTCACCTGCATTGACAAAGCCACGATCATTCACATAAAACGGGTGGGTTTCAGTTGTAACAATTTCTTCGCCGTTGATCACCAAATGAACAAGCTTATTATCTTCTCTTATGTATGTTTCAAGGACTGTTTTTTGTAATAATACTTTCATCCTTTTCATTTAAAAGCTCAATTATATCATCTCCGTCAATGACTACTATATAGTCATACGGCAACATAAGCGCCTTTAAGATGGAGGGACGTATATTTAATAATTGATAAGCATAAATTGATTCGTATTCCGTAGTATCAACGTTAGAGAATTTACCATCTTTATTTTGAAATATCTCATTCACACACCAACCTGAGCCACCTAAATCTCTAAATCTTTGTAAACAAATTTTAGGCTTAACTATAGAACCTTTAGCAACAGCAATTTTATCATCAAATCTAATTGTTTCACCATTAATATGATATTTTTGTAACATATCCAACTGTTCCATTTGAATCCAAAAAGCAAGTGTTAAATCCTCAGTAACTTTTAAGAATGGTGTTGACTCATAATCAGGTGTAACTATACAATAACCACTGATTGCCTTTTGCAAAATATATAAGGAAAAACCAATTTGAATTTTAAATCCGTCTTTTAATCTACCAACAGGAATATCATATATTGCTCTCCATAATGCTTGTGATTGAAAGTAAAGCATATCATCAACTTTAATTGTATACTTTATTCCGTTAATCTCTTTGGTATAAGTATTCATTTCTTTCCTAACCTTTCACTTATTGCTTTTGCAATAGCTGCACGAGCAGCTTCATCTTTTTGATTTAAAAACTGTTGTGCTTCTTCGGCGATTGCTCCTAACTTTGAATGTCCCGACCAAGCACTGATAGATTTAGCACCTTTAGATGCATTTGTTTGTTTTCCAAGTCCCATAAAGTTTTCTTCTAAATTTGCAATTGCTTTCTGGTCTTCAAAACTCAACTGATCAAGTCCTGACTGTTCAGTTATTTCTTTTAGAGGCATAATATGATCAGCTTCCAGCGTATCAACTTCATATCCATATATCGGGTCAGTTTTTTGCCATATACTGAATTAACAGCTTTTTTCGCTTTGGCATCTGGTGAAACTTTTTCTTGGTTGCTTGGCAATTTTACACCTCCGTAAGTATATTGGTTAAAGATTCATTAATGGCATCATTATTTCCCAATATACTTCCATATCGCATATATCAAGGTTATCCAGTTCGTCTTTACCACCTAAAAACAGAGGCACTTTATAACTAACACAATCCTTATAGGCCAGAGGTTTGTAGTCATTTGCTTTATACCAATATTCAAACAAGTCCGACACAAGACACTCAATAGGATTTTGGGAAATGAGTTCATCATGGAATTTTATTATATCGGCATCGGTATCATAAACATCACCTGTGCCAGGTTCAAAAAGTATTACCATATTCGTTTTCTTTTCCAAAGCAAATATACGACCCATCCAATCATAACTTAAAACTGAAAAAGTATCTTTATATTTAGGAAAACAGTCACCAACAATATCATTCCACTCATCAATATCATTTTTTTCAAAGAATCTGTACATTCCGTTTAAATAACTTTTACCAGAGACAGCATTGATAAAGTCTTTAATTGAACGGCAACTCTTGTTTTCACCAACAAATTTAAAAAACTTTTTAAACATTTCCTTTTATCGCCTCATCACATTCTGAACATCGATTGATTATTTGCCATATTTCTCTTTAATTTCTTCATACCAACTCATCAATTCCGACACAGGTGATATTCCACTCTTGGTATAGTTATCATAACGGTAGGATGCATCGAATTTATGAGTAGCAACATCAAACTCCAACTTATATTCATTAGGACCTTTGCATTGATACATATCGCACAATTCAACCAGTTTGTCAATATCTTTTATTCCGATCGATAAAAACTCGTCAGAGGCCTCATCATCGGCAAAATTCCCAGCAGGTATAACATTCTGTCCTTTAACAAAAATAGCGTTGAACATTTTCTGCGATGTGTCTTGATAAATATAGATATATATTTTATCAACACTTCCGTTGGTGTATTCCATACATAGCGAAACAAATTCTGACTGTAAATCAATGAATGCGTCTTCAAAACCTTTGATCATAATTTTCTCCTTTATTGTGTAAAGTGTGTTATAATTTTTAAATCATCAATTTTATAACTTACATCAAAAACAGATGGTCGTGATGAACCATTTTCGTATGTAAGCTTAATGTCTACATCAGTAACTTTTTTACCACTCTTTAATGCCTTCGACCACTCTCTTTCCATACTTCGATAATTATCTGTATTTTTTACTGCTCTATTTAAATCACTTTTCTGCGAAACGAGGTTATCTAAGTCTGGAGAACCTCCAAATTGATCTGCAAACAAATGACCTGCATCGTCACCAGAAAGCTTGCCTGGTGTATTTGATTTATGATTTAGCCTTCCATTATGCGTTTTTAATTTTAACTCATCAGCATGAGCAGAACTAATATTTCCATTAGAGTCAGTTTTGTATGTATATCCATTTTCACCTGTCGTATATTTCTGATTTGGTTTTAATGTTCCATCTTCATTCATATATGAAGGACAGTTTTTATTATGCACCCAAACCGCACAATCACCAACAAAGTATGTATGATAATCCTCAACTTTGAAGTTATAAACGTCAACAGGCTCGTCAAGTTCTTCAACCTGATGCTTCTTGACAAACAAGTCCTCGCCGTTTATGCTGATAAGTTTATCTCCTACTAGAAGATTGCCAGCCTCAATAAAGTCTCTGCCTTGAACATAGAACGGATGATTATCCGTTGTGACAATTTCTTCATCATTAATCGTGAGATGTACAAGCTTATCAACCTGACGGATGTATGTTTCAAGAACAGTTTTCGGAGAAGTTTCCATTGTTTCAGGGTTTGTTGAAATGACTTTATCTCCTGACTTTATCTTTTCTATGGCAACCATTCCGGCAACCGCCATGACAAGCGTTCCTGCCACAAAACATGACGGTTTAACTCCTGCACTGTTAGCTGCCTTGTTAAATCCGCTGTTCATTCCGCCGATAAAAACAGCTACACTTGCTATAGTCGTCTGAGCTACATTGTATATAGAACTCTCATGCAAAGCCGCATTAAAGTCACTAAACCAGTTGTCACCAAACAATATCTTTGAACCTAATGCGAGAGTGTCAAAGCCTCCTATTACAAATGTGATAGCTCCACTGATTTGCGTTCAATAATAAAGCCTAAGTTCATAAATAAAAACTAGATTCACTCATCATCTTCTAATAATGCTTCTCTATCCATTTCTTCCTCAACTTGCTCTTCTGTCTGCTTGTATGATACAAGTAAATTATTCAGATATTCTTCACTTGTTAGCTTTCCCTCTACATAAATATAGCTATTTATTCCTTCTTTGGACAAATCTTTTTTTACGTGTAAAAGTGTCTTTATTCCGTTTGCACGTATAATATCACACTTATACACATAATCGTTGTTTGAAACAATTTGTTTGATTTGTGAAATGGGTAATTCTTGATATTTACGTATAATTTTAGCCATAGTAGCTGTGAATACTGAACTCTCCAGTTTTAAGCCTACAGTTCTCATAGTAATCTCCTTAAAAATCAATTATTGTTTTAATGGGTTCTCCTTGCAAACTATTACGGAAATTGCCACCAAGCCAGCCATTAAAATGTTCATTAAAAGTGGCAGTATATATTATCTCTCCCTTATCAGCTAAGTGAGGATATTTGGATACGCTATAAGAATGGTGCCCTTGTATAGTTTTCCCACTATGCTTTGGACGTTTACCTTTAAGAATATCAGCCTTTTGTTTAGGTGACCAGTCCGAGTACCATTTTGACCATTTTGAAGCCGGACTCGTTCCTGTTTCCAAAACTTATTTACACCATTTCGATGTTTGGTAGCAATCTTTTCATTCCAACGTAATGTTTTATATTCATCTTTAGTTATTGTTCTATCTCTAACCTTAGATTCTAACCTTGACTTTTCTTTGGCACTAATCTGCTTATATTTATAGGAATGTTCCCGAGTGTCCAAGCCCTTAGTACGTTCAGCCATTATTTCCTTAGGCGATTGATTATAATCAGCATTATGCACCAACACACCAAAACCACTAACGTGATATGTATGGTAATCCTCCACCTGAAAATTATACACCATTGGAAACTTTGAGTTATCTGCGTAACTAATATCTAATCACTGTTACATAATTCCCACATATCCATAAACAAAGCATTTCCCACAGTCATTTGGTTAGTTTCTTCTCTGTCTTTAAACTTTTTTATACCTGGATATACTTCGTCCATATCATTAATATATAATCTTGAATAACCTTTTTCTGTGAGAAAATTGCAAATCGTTTCATCAACATCAAATTGCTTTTTACTATACGGCTCATTCCTGAATCCATCAAGATATAAATCCATTCTGTCAGTATCAGGATTGGCAATAGAAAATTCATCTTGAAGGTAGAAATACTTAACTATCTTGTTTATTTGCAGTAGCGAAACATATTCAATTTCACCTTCTGAAAAAGAACACCTATTTACAACAATTCTAATCTCTGAAGAAGGCTCGTTTGAATCAAAAAACTTCTCAACATTTTCAGATTTGGTCTTTATTTTTTCCAATAGTTCATCAAGAAAATCAACTGTGTCCCTGCACTTTGAAATAAATAATTCTGTATTTCCGTTTATGTATATATCTTCTATCGCTTTTTTTATATCATTTTGCATAAAATATTACCTCGTTATATCATTACTTTACTATTAAATCGTGTTGACCCGATGTATCAGCAGGTTTTGTATTATTAAAATCAAAATCTACCCCTCTTAAAGTCCTTAGCAGGAGAATATTTTCTACCAAAATTATGTACCAGCACACAAAAGAAGTCAACACGGTAGGTGTGAAATATTTTAATTAGACGTCTTACTGTAATATTTTTTTGCATCACTTAGGCTGACCTTTTTGATATAACGTAACTGTCAGTCCTTCCTCGCCCATAATTTCTTCGCCAATTTCTACTACGATATCTCTGCTTGGGAAAAGCGAATTAACTCTGAGTTGCCAAAAATACTGAATTGCCTTTGCAAACTCCTCAATATAGTAACCTGAACTATTTATAACGTCACATTCTTTGACTAAACTTTGCAATGACCAACTATTGACGAACATCTCAATATCTTTAGTATTTTTATAAAGTTTCCTTAATTCCATGATATTTCCATTATAGAACTCAGAAATAAATATACAATCATCAACTTCAATGATCTCTGGACAAAACAAACTAGCAAAACTAATTGCCGTTTCAATATCGTATGAATTAGCAACATGATTCATTAAAGACCTTCCCTGTATTTTAGAGAAATCATGTAGTATCCTCTCATCAACTATGCTTTTATATATTTTCATTTTAATCACCGATTTTCTAATAATTCTCTTGGAACAGGACCAATTAAATTCATATCACGTGGATATAAGTGCCCGTTCGGAGCAATATCATAGCCTCTTGCTTTGACTCTCTTTGTAGAAATATCCAAATTTAATCTACCATCCGCCCCATAAACCAATTTATGTCCATTCTCTGTATTCACATAGGTATTCGGCTGGCCTTCAAGAGGTCTTGAACCTCCACTTCTTCCACCAGTTCTTATTGTTCCATCATATTTAGTTTCCTTGATTTTTTTGAATATCCAGATCAGATGTATTTTGTGTACGAGGATTTGCATAATCATTTGCATTATGCACCAATACGCCCAATGTACAAACATGATAAGTATGGAAATCTTCTACCTCAAAATTATAAACCTTAACAGGTTCTTCTGTCAACTCGACAGAATGATTTTCAATTTGTTTTCACAGCAGATACTACAAAATTTTCTATGCCGACTTTTTTATAGAAAAAAGCATTACTTTGCAGAATCTGAATAGTTTCTTAATTGTTCAATAGTCTTGACATACAACCACTTTATTTCCACATTTTGAACATTTAAAAACAAATGCAGCAGTTTCATATCCTAAATCCGCCCAAAGTGCTTCGTAACTTTCAACATTATTCTTTAGTTCATCAATCAAAAGTTCTTTTAGTAAAGACAATCCATCACCGTTTGTAGAATTTTTGATAAAATCTTCCCTTTCCCACTCACCTATATATGTCATATAATCATCACAGCAAACAGGCCAATCGTTATTTTGAATCCAAGGTACAGGTGGACAAAAACTCAATTCAGTTACTTTTTCATTTTGTTTTTTTACAACTCTGTCTGCTATATAGCTAGGAATATCTACACTTACTTTTCGTTTATCAAAGCAATTGAGACATATAGATACAAGATTGTCATCTCTGTCAAAAAAAGATCCTTCAAGACAATGTTCAGAACTTCCACAAAACTGACATGGTGTTTCTGTGAAGTATCCATTCTTTAAGACATCACTAAAATACTTATAATTATTCATTTATTTCCACCTTCCCGAATTCCACTCATTTTTCCAATAATTTTTCTTTTGCTGACGCCATTGAGCACGATTAATTTTACTTCCTTCATTATAGTGAGGGTGTTTTTTTATAATTACCACCCAGTCGATGATCAGTTTGATTTTTTTCATAAAATGGTCATTGGGATTTTGATTATCATGATGTATTTCAATTTATAACTAGGTGAATTAGTTTGGAATCTTCTCTTATGTATGTTTCAAGAACAGTTTTCTGAGAAATTTCCATTGTTTCAGGGTCTGTTGAAATGACTTTATTGATTGCAACAATTACTCTACTTTAACCTTTTTATATACTCATCTATTCCCATAACAAGCACCTCTTGCAACATTTCTAAATAACTTTTTTCCCCACCACTTTTTTTAATCATAACATCAAACACTTGTTTTAATTTACCATCAATCATAACTGTAACACCAGTTACCTTTTCACCAGTATTTGTATTTTCAAATTCTTCCGACATAATACGCATTTTATTATCCATTACGCACTCTCCTTAGATTTCACTCCATAATTTTTCCGTTAGTGGCAACTTCTTCTATCCATTCAGACCATGGTGCTGGTAATTCATAACTTCGACCAGGTGTAGATATATCAGTTAGCTTTGGAGCAGTTCCCCCTTGATTCAACGGATTTGAGCGATAACCATCTTGGCTTATTGTATTTTCTTGTAATAAGTCATCAAACCACTTTGGTACCTCAAATTCAACTGTATATGCTTCATTTCCTCGAACTTCATTTTTAAAATAAGTTGAATGTTCTCCGTTATCTATGCTAATATTTAAATTTTTATCCTTGTTAGCAATTGAAATTGACCCGTTTTCATTTACCGTTATTTTTTGTTGACTAGAATTACTGCTGCCATCTCCTCCTTGAACTCTTCGATATTTAACAGCCTCTTCATTTTCACCAAATGAAATCGTGTCATCTTCACCTATTTTGCGATACTCGGTTTCACTTAAGTTATAATCTGCATTTGCATTATGAACCAAAACACCAATTTCACCAACATGATATGTATGAAACTCATCTACCTGAAAATTATACACCGTAACAGGTTTATCTGTCAACTCAACATCAAAATTTTCAACCAAAAGAATGTTTTTGTTTGAGTCAAGCAATTCATCACCGACTGCAAGTTCACCTGCATTGACAAAGCCACGATGATTCACATAAAACGGGTGAGTTTCAGTCGTTATGATTTCTTCGCCGTTGATCACCAAATGAATAAGCTTCGGATCTTTTCTTATGTAGGACTTTTATGATGATTTTAGTTAGTCTTCCTGCGGATCATATATCCATACCAAATCACATTGTAATTCGTTATAATATTTTTTTAATTTATTTAAATATTTATCGACAACATCTGGGCATTTTTTGGAAAAGAAAATTTTAATACAAGGCTGTTTATCAAATTCAGGATATTGTTCAAACAATTGTCCTGATTTTATAAAGCCTATATAGTTTTTTAATTTATCTTGAAGCAATTGCCAATGAGCTACTATTGCTTCTTCCTGCCATGTTAAATGGTCACTTATACCCATAATTATATGATTATCTTCAACATAAATGTAATCAATACTGTTTTTCTCAAGTACAGACATTAGTTACCTCCTATTAATTTCATATCATCTAGAATGGAGCGAGTTATACCATTCCTTGTCGTATATCCCTTTAAAGGCCCAAGTATAGTGCCGCCTAAAAAGCTGTCTTTTCCTTTTCCTCTTATCATGCCACCATTTTATTGATTTTGGGTATATGGAGCTGTATCTGATGCTTTTACCTCATAAAAAAAATCATTTGTTATTTCATCTGCTCTAACATTATAATCCACCAAATTGCCATCGTTATCGAATGGTTTTATAGTGATTTCCTGTTTGGTTTCGTGGTGTTCTTTAAGCAATTTTTGATGTCTTTTTAAATCTGATTTGAGCTGATTGATATATAATTTTTTCTTTGTCTCTGAGACCTCAGTTCATTTGCCCTGTTTTCATAGTTATTAACTTCAGAACAAGCGTCATAATATCTACTTCTAGATTCATAGTAGTAATCTTCATAATCCATAGGTATTAACACCCCAATCACGAATATTTGCTGAGTTTTAAATTCCCAATGACCAACATTAGATATTCCGTAAACATAACAATAGGAATAGTTTTTTCTATGGGCTGAAAAATCACTGATACTGCTAGCCATATGAAAAATTCTATTGATAAGATCAAATAGGCTCTTTTTTTAAATACGCTAATTTCATCTCTGTCTAAAGGCTTGTTTTTATCTTCGACAGGGGCAAAAGCAAAGCATACCACCATACTTCTTAAAGAACTTAAGCATAAAAGACTTCATAATTTCACTTTCTTTTACGATTATTGTGATATTCACACCATTATCATATCATATTAACATATACAAAGGTAAAGCAATGGTACGAATTATGGTGTTTTTGGGTACAAAAAAAGCAGTGCCCGTATCGGCACTGCCATATTTTTTATGATTTTTTCACTACATTATATAAAACTGCTTTTACAACATACTTGTCATCAACAATGTTGTTCTGGAGTTTTCCATTGTATTTTTCCAACGATGTCCTTACACTTATCAATCCGTATCCATGTTTTTCTGGATCATCATATTTGCTACTTATATTTGCAAATGTATTTTCTATTTTTATTACTATCATGCCTATTGAATAATTTATGTCAATATTAAGTTGCTTCACCTTTGCTTCTTTCAATGCATTCAGAGCATTATCTAACAAATTTCCTAATATCACAGTTAAATCAAATGAATTTACCTGTAATTCTTCAGGCAATACAATATGGCACGAAAAAACAACATTCATTTCATTGGCAATCGATAATTTATAATTCAACAAGCAATCAAAGTCTATATTACCTGTATTTACGAATTCTTTTTCGGTAATTAAATTATTGGTCATATTATTGATATATTCATCTGCCTTTGTGTAATTGCCGTTTTCTAAATCATATTTTAACTTTAACAAATGATTTTTCATATCATGCTTTAATAAGCGTATTTTCTTTTGTGACTCGTTCATTAATTGAATTTGATTTTTGTAAGCTTGATTAGAAGATTCAACAGCGTTAAACATGATTTTCATTTGCATATTTTCTATATATTTATCATACAAATAAAAATTTAAAAAGTTGATTATCAATAATATAACTGAAATTACAAAACATTTTGCATTAGATTCAGGCCCGGAAAGTTCGGCTATAATAATCGTTCCGATAGAAATTATCACTAAAAGCATAACATAGTTGGAAGTGACTATGATTTTTTCTTTTCTATTAAAATAATGTCTGAACAGAAAAACAAATCCAAGAAAAGCAATACTTTGAGGAGTATTTGACTTTAAAAGCATTGATTCTGGGAAAATGCAAAACATCATCCAATCTAATATCATGCCAACCGCACAAACGCCGATAGTTAGAAATATATAAGTTTGTATGGGCTTTTTATATTGTAACATTATCACAAACATAGGCAATATATTGCTGAGCAAATTCAGCATTATGTTATCCATAAAAAGATACACACCGCAATTTATTAGATAATAAACAATATAAGTCAAGATCTCAGCAAATTGATGAAGTTTACTCTTGCCCAAAACCGCAGTAAAAAGTATGTATACAGCATACATATGCACCGCATTAGAGACTAAATATACCGTTGGCTGCATTTACGATCCTCCTATCTTGTCAGATAATATGTCCATTACGCTGTAACGATATCCGTCGCTGATCTTTAGCCTTGTTCCGTTTGATAATACAACAGTTTCAAAATCTGTATCAACAATGTGATTGATATTAACAGCCAAGCCACGTTTTATTACAACCATATCATTTTTCATTTCATTAGTTACAGCATCACTAAATTTATGATAACAAATTATCTCTTCACTTGATGTAATCAATTTAAGCTTTTTTCTTTCACTTTGTATATAAATTATTTCGCTGACGGCTATTTTGTGCTTAATATTTTCCAATGTATAAGTGAAGAATACATTACTGTTCGAATATAATTTGATGAAATTAGAAATACAAGGATAAAGTCGTTCTTTACTTACCGGTTTAATGATGAAATCAAAAGGGTGGACAGAAAATAACTCCATTGCGTATGAATCTTTAGCCGAGATGAATACTATCTGAGTCCTTATATCCCCAATCCTGCCTCTGATTTTTTTGCCCAAATCCACTCCATTCATATTAGGAAATTCTATATCCAAGAAAATTAAATGATAGCCCATTGAGGACTGCAATCTTTCATATAAATCTTCGCATGTTAAAAATATATCAACGTCAAAGTCCAAATTGTATTTGAACTGATAATCCAGCAATGATCTTTTGAGTTGGGCACATACATATTTTTCGTCATCTACTACCGCAATTCTAATCACGACGCTCACCTGCCTTAATTGACATTGTACCAAATATTTCACGTAAAATCAATACATAATTTGTTAAAATCGTGGTATAATACATTAATACAGATAAGACAAACCTTTCGCAAAATCTGCACCTACAGGCAAAAAGGCAAAAAAGCAACGTAAAATCATGCATTATTTACTACCAATCAGATGTTTCTGACGGCTAAAAGCTTTTAAGCTACAAAATTGAGTTTTTCAACATATTTCTTTTTTGTATCAAGCGAT
>OLHE01001695.1_pt1 | contig 13989 bp, 11 predicted proteins | sample 1605821 | NCBI WGS metagenome assembly OLHE01 (sample SAMN03283250) | human gut metagenome | biome: human-associated habitat; material: feces | host: Homo sapiens | place: USA | collected 2013
CTACCACGACTTCGCCGACCACCGCGCCGACATAGCGCTCTTCGATATAGGACATTATGAAAGCGAAAATTGCGCAAAAGACATTTTTTACAATCTTTTGTGCAAAAAATTTCCTAACTTTGCAGTCCTAAAGTCAACCAAGGAAACAAATCCAGTAAAATATCTGTAACTGCACTTATGGCAACAGAGAAAAAGAATACATCCCGCACCGTCGAGGAACGCCTGAAAGCCCTCTACGAGCTCCAGACCGTACTCACGGAGGTCGACCGCATCCGCAATATCCGCGGCGAGCTGCCTCTTGAGGTCAAGGACCTCTCCGATACCGTCACCGGCCTCCACGCCCGCGTGGCGCGCTATCAGGAGGAAGTCGAGGAACTCAAGGCCCGCAAAACCGCCGAAAGCAACAAAATCGCCAACAAGCAGCTCCTCATCGAGCGCTACAAGCAGCAGCTCGACAACGTCCGCAACAACCACGAATTCGACAATCTCACCAAGGAAATAGAGTTCGAGACCCTTGAAATCCAGCTCGCCGAGAAGAACATCATGGAAATCGAGCGCGAGATGGACATGCACGCTTCCGAAATCGCTTCCACAGAGGCTGAAATCAACGACCAGACCCACATCCTGGATGAGAAGAAGGCCGCACTCGAGACTATTGTCGCTGAAACCCGCGCCGAGGAAGAGAATCTGATGATCCGTGCCAAGGCCCTCGAGCCGCTGGTGGACAACGAGCGTCTGCTCTCCGCCTTCAAGCGCATCCGTGCCAACGCCCGCAACGGTCTCGGCGTCGTTCTGGTGGACCGCAACGCCTGCGGCGGCTGCTTCAACCGCATTCCGCCCCAGAAGCAGATTGAAATCAAGATGCACAAGAAAGTGATTGTCTGCGAGTACTGCGGCCGCATCATGGTCGACCCCGAACTCGCCGAAGAAGCAATCGCCGAAGTCAAGAAAATGAAATAAGCGCCTCAGCGCCAACCCGCGCCACAGCGCAGAAAACAGAGCTAGGCCGCGTCGGAACACCCCCGGCGCGGCCCCGCTATTTTATTGCCAATCAACTGATCCTGAACGGGAACCCCGCGGGCTGGACGCTATTTTTTGCGCAGGGGATATAGAGCGCGCGGTTTTCGGTCCAGCCGCAGGTGGCGTTACGCAGCGTGATGGTGAGGTATCCGACGACCGACCCGGCGGCGGCGCGCACGGCGCGGAGCACGTCGGCCAGCGTCTCGAAGCCCGAGCGGCTGAAGCTTGATATTTCACGCCCGCAGTAACTGATGCGGGCCATCATTATGTCTTCGGGGTGGATGGAAGTTGCAGTCATAATCCGGAGAGTTACTTTTGATTACACTGCAAAATTACCGCCCCACCAGTGCAATAATCCTACCCACCTGAGTTAACAAATACGAAATAGATGGCGCGGCCCGCAAATCATGGAAAGGCGCTTTTCAAGCGCCGGCTTGCGAGCCGGGCCGTTGAGATCGGAGCCGGCGGATGGAATCCGCCTTTCCATGTTGCTGTGCTTACGGCGCTACGCGCATGCGTTTAGCTGAAGGTGACTTCTTTGCCGTCGCGGTCGATGAAGAATTCGCGGTTGCCTTGGAGGACGAAGGCAAAGCCTCGCTCGAAATAGTCGGCAAAATCATAGACGCAGGGGGCTAACTCTTTGCCGCCGCGACTGAGGTCGATGAAGCCGAATTTGCCGTTCTTTCCGATTATAGGATAGTAGCTATCCATATAGTCTTTTGGTGCTTGCATGAGACTGTCGTATTGTGGCGCTACGATTTCCCTGCCTGATTTGTCGATTATGCCCCAAAGTCTGCGGCCCGGTTCGTTAAAGACTCGGGCATATCCGTCGACGAAGCAATCGATGTAGTCGTATTTAAACGGAACAATCTGATTGCCGTAATCGTCGATAACGCCCCACTTCTTGTCCTTAGCGACCGGAGCTCGGCGACAGTCGCCGAAAGGCCTCGCATTGTCGTAGCGGAAGGGGATGCGGGTTTTGCCGTCGGTGTCGATGTAACCCCATTTCGGTGCGTTGAGGGTTATCAGGCCCTTTTTGCATACGGGCGCAAGATCGGGCAGGAACTGGAGTCTGCCGGCTGCCTTGTACTTGAACGGTATGCGGACTTTGCCTTTGGTGTCAATATAGCCCCATTTGCCGTCTTTCTTCGCGCAGGCAAGTCCATTGGGAAAATATTCTTTGGCCCAAATGTCGGTATCGAAAGTATCATATTCCAGGGGTACGACCAGTTTTCCGGAGGTGTCGACTATCCCAAATTTATCGTTCTTTTTTAATATGGCATAGCCGTCGCGGGAAAATTGACCGCCGCCGTTTATGTTGGGCTCGTCGTAGATAAGAGGTATGACTACGCGGCCGGTTTTATCGACATAGCCACATTTGAATTTTTTTAGCACCAGTGCGAATCCGTTCTTGAAATCCTCGGCATTGTCGTAGGTTATGGGCACGACTTCTTTGCCGGTCTTGTCGATGAATCCGTATTTGCCGCCGTTTTTGCGGACTCGGGCGAGGCCTTCCCTGAAATTCCACGCGGCTTCGTAGATTAGGGGGATTACTTCGCGGCGGTCGGCGTCGAGGAAGCCGTATCTGCCGTTCTTGCGGACTTTTGTAAGGCCGTCGATGGCGGGCCAGACGAGGTCGTAGGCCTTGCTGTTGCTTGCGTGGGCTTTTACGGTGGGGTATTCGCGTGCGTTCCAATGCTCCGTTTCAGAGGTGCGGGCGTCGTAAATCATCCCATCGAAGGGGTTAATGACCAGTTTGGGTTTGGCGGGTTCGACTGGCTTTGCCGGGGTTTGCGCGGGAGCCGGTTCCGGCGCGGCCGGACGCGTGGCGCCCAGCGAGTTCAGGAAGGCGTCGGCGTCGGCGGTGCGGGTGGCCAGGTCCAGGCGCATGGCCTGGTCGACGGCGCGGCGAGCGGCCTCGGAGACGGCGGTCGGCAGCGGGTCCAGGGCCTGGCCGAAGGCGCGGTTCACGCAGCTTGCGGGTATCTTGCCCGTCAGCAGGGTATAGAGCGTGGCGCCCAGGGCGTAGATGTCGGTTGCCGGCAGGAATTTACCTACGCCGTTGGCAACCTGCTCTGGCGGGGCGTAGTTAGGTGTCACGCCCATCAGGGTCGAGGTGTTGAGGCCGTTGACTTCGTCGTATTGCTTCGATACGCCGAAGTCGATGAGGATGGCGTTTCCGCCGCCGTCGACCATCACGTTGGCCGGCTTGATGTCCAGGTGCAGGCGGTGGCGGGAGTGGACGTAGCGCAGCGCCTCGGCGACCTGGCGGATGTAGCCGGCGGCCTCGCGCTCGGGCAGGGCGCCGCGGCGGTCGACGATTTCCTGCAGCGACTGCCCGACGATGAACTCCATGGCATAGTAGGCCGTGCCGTTTTCCTCGAAGAGGTCCGAGACGTTGACGATTCCGGGATGCCTGAGGTTGCAGAGCACACGCGCCTCCTCGAGGAACTTTGTGCGGATGCGGTCGATCAGCGCCTTTTTCTCCCGGTCCAGCGGCTCGACATGGCCTGTCGCCGCGTCGCGCCTGCTGAGGTCGCCGACAAAGAGCTCTTTCAGGGCCACGTGGCGCCCCAGGAGAATGTGCTCGGCCTCGTAGGTGCAGCCGAAGCCGCCGCGGCTCAGGAAGCGGGTTATGCGGTATGTTTTGCCGTGGAGCAGGGTTCCCGGGGCGAGTGTGCTTGCCATATTATAAGTTTTTTGCAAAGATAGGCAAAAACAGCCACTCAGCCTAAAAGAATATGAGCTTGATGAGGGCCATAAAGATGGCGGCGCCGAGATAGCGGAGCATGTGGACGTACCATGGCGTCGGCGCCGGGTAGAGTCGGATGGAGGTGGCGCGGTCGAAGAACTCCTTGTGGAGGCGTTCGGCTTCTTCCTCGCGGCGGTATTTCTCGCGCTGCTCCCGGTCGTCCCACTCCTCCTTTTCGTCGACGGTGAGATAGTCGGCGAAGAAAGTTGCCTCGTCGACGTAAGGGTCGCAGAGCTTCCGCAGCAGCGGTATCTCGGAGTCGTTGCGCCCGCAGAGGGTAAGTACGATTTCGCGCAGAACGGGCTGCCGGACCGTACGCTCGGCGTCCCATTGCATCGATTCGGCGCTCTTGCGGCCGGTGGCGACGCAGTAGACCACTCCGGCGTAGTCGCGGTGGTTGCGAGCGCGGACATCGTCGTCGAGTTCCTTTTCGCCGCACCAGTTGATGAAGAGGCGCCCGTTGGGGGCGACTTCCACGTTTTTCCAGGTGAAGTCGCCCAGGCCGGTGCCGGTGCTGTGCCTGCGGGCTATCTGGCCGAACATGTCGACGAGGATTGCCGTGAGGCGCTCGTCGGGCAGCTGGCCGAGCTGTTTCAGTTGATTGAGGTCCATAATGCCTGCTGTCGGGAATCGCTTACTGCGCGGGTATCGTGCGTATTATTTCCTCCATCAGGCGGTAGGCGTCCTCCATCTGCTGCAGGTCCGCGTACTCGCGCACCGAGTGCGCCTCGTTCTGGCCGGAGAACAGGCATAGGCCGCCCTTGAGGCCCTTTGCGGCCATCATGGCGGCGGTGGTGCCTCCGCGCTCGTCGGTGAACTCGATTTCCTTGCCTATGGTCCGTGCCGCGGTCCGCACCAGGTCCTCGATGCCGGGGTAGAGGGTGTAGGCCACGTTCTCGTACTGGAGGTCATCGTAAATCACTTCGCTCCTTACGTTCGGAAACTTGCGGCCAACTTCGGCTATGGCGGCGCTGACGATGCTGTCGAACAGCTCGCCTTCGCGGCGGTCGAAGTAGCGGATGCGCGTCATTACCGTAACGTCCTGCTCCTTCTCGACCTGCTTGAGGCCCCAGGGGTGTATGTAGCCTTCGAGGCCTTCGGTATTCTCGGGGCGGTACTCGACAGGAACGGCGGCGATAAAAGTCGCAGCCGCGGCCACGGCGTCGCCCAGTCCGAGGGCCTTTGCATCGCCGGGATGGACGTCCTTGCCGATGAAGCGCACGTTGAAGCCGCGCGCCGTGAAATTGCTGCGGGTGATGCCCGAGCCGCCGGGACCGTCGATGTCGAAAAGGATGTCCGGGGAGAAGACGGAGGAGTCGATGTTGTCGGCCGCGCGCCCTACGTCCTCGTTGGGACAGAAGGCCACCATCACTTCGCCATGCGCGAAGCAGCTGTCGGCCAGGAGGGTGCGGATAAGTTCCATGGCTATGGCGCAGCCGCATTTGTCGTCGGCGCCGAGGAGGGTCGTGCCGTCGGTGCGGACAATGGTGTGGCCGTCGCGCTGGTCGACGATGGGCTGGATGTCGCCGCCGGGCGCCTCGGGAGTCACGTCGAGGTGACAGCTGATACCGACGCTCGGACGCGCTTCCTCGGTATTGGCCGGAATCTTAACGTATAGGTAATTATCGGGCGAGAGTATGCACGAGGCGCCTCGCACGGCCGAGCGGGCGATGGCCTCCTCGGCGTCGGCCTTGAGTGCCAGGGCCATCGTATGCTGGCCCGCGGTCATGAGGCTGTCGTTGGACGACTGGCTGTCGATGCGGGCGTATCGGACGAAGGTTTCGAGCATGCTGTCCTGGAGCGGCGAACCGGCGGCTCCGGCGCATATGGCGGCAGAGAGGGCAATTGCGGCAAAGAGCTTTTTCATGATGAGAGAAGTTTGTTTTTACAAAGATACGCTGTTTTTGGCGAAATTTCCGAGAAGTACGGGTTTTTAGACAGAAAGACAGACAGAAGAACATAAGGAAATATAAGGCAGAAGAACATAAGGAAATAAAAGGGCGCGGAGCGCAGTGGAGGTCGGGTGTGTCAAAATGTGGAATTGTTAAAACAGAGGAAAATTTGCAAAAGGCTGCACATTTTAACATGATTTAGCACTTGGGGGGGTAATTTGTGAACAAATATTTAATTTTGCACCAGCATAATGCCGCGCACTGTGCGGCGCAGCATCTATTCCTGTTAAACGGCTAAAAATAAATCAATTATCCAATCAAAACAAACAAGTCTATGAAGAGATTTCTACTCTTTCTAAGCGTGGTATTCCTCGGCCTCGGAATCGCCGTAGCCGCCGAATCGCCATACACGTTCACCTATACGAGCGGGTTAGCTCAATGGAAAAACAATCAACCAACTACTATAAATGGCGTAGCATGGACGTTCTCTACAAATGCCAGTAACCCCTACTTCGGAGGTGGAGATAGAGGTTTCCAATTCGGAAAGGCAAATGCGAATGTAGTGCCTTTTACCATTACTGCGCCAGGCAATAATGATGTATTCGGCGGGGCTTCTATCACGGAAATTAAAGTAAAGGCATCCTCAGGAAATGCGAATGTCGTGAATATTTCGGTAAGCGTAGGAGGAACGGCATTTCTGCGCAATGGTTCTGCAACGGCAACCCTCACTACTACAAGCACGGAATATACTTTTACGGGAGAAGCCGTAGCTGGCGATGTAGTTATATCATATACTATGGTAAATGGTAAAACTACGACTAAAGCCTCATATTTAGAGGCAATAACTATAGTGTATAAAAATGCCGGCCCGAAGGACTACGAGCAGACTTTCGCTGACATGACTCTCGAAGTAGGCGAAAGCAAGGTTATCGACCTCGGTGAAGAGCATCCTGAAACTTTCGTAATAGATGCTGAAGATACCGCCATCGCTGAAGTCGTTGAGACCGAAGGCGTGTTTACCATTACCGGTAAGGCTGTAGGCACTACTAAGGTATCCGTAATGTGGGAAGGTGAAGGATGGAATGGCGGAGAGACTGAGTTCAACGTAACTGTAAATCCCGTTCTTCCCGCTCCCGAACTCTCGTTCGACAAGACTGAGATTACCGAGTATATCGGTTCTCTTGAGCAGGACCTGCCCGTTCTGACTGCTACCGAAGGACTCGCAATCAGCTATAGCTCCAGCAATGAGGCCGCGGCTACCGTCGACGCTCAGACTGGTGCAGTAACCCTCGTAGCTGCCGGTACTACCACTATTACCGCAACCTCCGAGGCTACTGCCGAATATAAGGCCCGCGAGGCAAGCTATATTCTGAATGTCAAGGCTGCCGCGACAGGCGCAGGAGAGTTCGTGCTGCTGACGGATATTGGTAACCTTGATGGTAAGCAGGGCTTAATAGTTGGTGCTGCTGATGAAACTTACTACGGCGCAGGAGGTATCAATAGTAACAAGAAACTTGCCGGAGTTAATATAATTGTTGAAAATAATACTATAGCAGAAAAAGGAAACTGCGTAGAATTTACATTTACCAAAATAGGTAACGCAACATATGCATTGCAAAATTCCGACGGTAGCTATCTGGCTAAAGGTAGCGGAAACACTGATATGGCCTGGTCTGACACTGAAACAACAGCAACAGTTGCCATAGATGCCACCTCAAGTCAAGCCACTATATCTTACACCAATGGCCGCAGAATTCGTCTGCAGAAGGATAATAATGGATTTAAGTTTAGTAGCTATAGTAATAGCGCAAGCAATGTGACAACTGGCTCTAATCCGCAAACATACTACCCGGTACAGATTTACGTAAAGGAAGCTGGTGAACCTGTTGTTATCGATATTCCTTCGGTTTTTGCCGATGGGAATCAAATTACCGGCACTCTACTTTTCGAGGGCGAAAAGGAAATCACGATGACCCACTCTTCAGAAGGTGCTCGTCTTTACTATTCCTTCGTAAAGAGCAGCGCTACGCCTATGGAGGCGCCCGCGCGCGTACAACATGAAGGTAAGGAGTTCACTCGCTATACAGAACCTATAAAAGTCACTGAAAGCGGCACTCTCCATTATTTTGCCGAAGTCAATGGCGTTAAGTCTGAGGTTAAGAATGTACTTATTTCCGACACCACCGGCGTTGAGGATATCACCGTCGGCGCCGAGGAAGGCGAAGCTGTGTACTACGACATGACCGGCCGTCGCGTAGCCAACCCGAGCGCCGGCCTCTATATCCGCGTGGACGGCTCGACCGCCACAAAGGTATATCTCCGTTAAGGCTAATCAAGCATATTAGCATATAAAGAACATTGATCCGCTCCCGGGGCTGTGTGAACAGCTCCGGGAGTTTTATATGCCTTTTTGGACAGAAAGACATAAAGACAGTGGAATATAAGAGGAAACAGGACAGAAAGACATAAAGACACAGTCCGTTAAGCCCGCGGAGCGGGCGATGTGTCTACAACCGACTGCGGAGATTGCATAGCAATCGGAGCTGTTGGACAGCTCATCATCAACAATCTCGCAACAAGCCCCGGAGGGTGCGCAGTTGCGGGCTAGCGATAGCCGAGGCTGCGCGAGGTCTGCGCTATCGCGTTTCGAGGCGGCGCACGCTCCGCGGCTTGCCTCGAAGGTGAGTGGGTGCTCCGTTGTCCAACGGCTACGCTTGCTACGCAAGCTTCGCGGTCGGTTGTAGAGACATCGCCCGCTCCGCGGGCTTATCGGACTATGCTTCAGGTCCAGGAATGGGAATAAAAAATAGGCTGCGCCCCGCGCAGCCTATTTTTTATGGGGAGGGGTTGGATTAGAGAGCTACTTTGCTGACTTCGGTGCCCTGGCGACGGATGAAGATGCCGTTTTCGGGGTTGGCGACGCGGATGCCCTGGAGGTTGAAGTATTCGACGGGGGCATTGCTGTTGTCTTCGACGATCATGTCGTTGACGCCGGCGTTGAAGCCTTCCTGAGCGAGGCGATAGAGAGCCAGGCCGTTACCGGTCTTGAAGCTGAGGATTTCAGCAGCCTGCTTGCCGCTTTCGTCGGTGACGATGCGGCTCTGGAGGACGTGGGTGCGGCGTCCGTTACCCTTGAGGGTACCCATACCGATCTGGGGGAAGTCGTACATGTTCTCGAGCTTGCTCATGTCGCCGGGTATGTCGCCGTAACGGGCTATGCGGGCGCGGTTGGCGCAGGGAGCGGGTTCGTATTCCTCGTAGGGGTACATCATGAAGGTGTCGTCGCCCAGGGAGAATTCGAATGCGCCTACGGGCATGGTCTTCGGAACCAGGACGGGGTTGTCCTTGTCTTCTTCGGTGACTTCCTGGAAGCTGGAAACCATGTTGCCTTCGAGGTCGTAGAGAGCAGGGCAGGTGGTGAAGGTATCGATGTAGTACAGGGAAGCGCTGATTTCGTCATCGGGCAGGATGGTTATCCATGCGCAGCCGCCCCAGGGACCTTCGATTACGGGATAGCTTTCTTCAATGTTGAGAGCGGAGTAGTCGCCGCCGGCGAGGTGGCCGGTCCATTCGGTACCGCCCTGTTCGCATTCCCAGCCGTAGACATACTTCTGGTCGGCGGGTGCGGAGGGAACTGCCATTACTACGCAGTGTGCCTGTTCGCGGGTGATGTCGCCTACGAGGTCGATGTAGTCGATACGGCCGGTGGTGTAGCCTTCCTCTTCACCGAGCTGAATGCCGGGAACGTAGGTGCAGGCGCCGGTTTCGGGATCGACGATGTAGAGCTTCAGGGGAATTGCCTTGTTGTTGGTGGCGTCCCAGGTGTTCTGCTGGTAGCCGCATACTACGAGGTGACCGAAGTCGTCGACGTCTACGGTGTTGGCGCAGAGGAGTTCTTCCAGGGGCTGGCCGTCGACTGTCAGGGCGATGTTCTTCTCATAGGCGCCGGTGGCGTAGTCGAACACGTGGAGCTGGCCCTGATTGAGCAGACCGGTGGTGCCGTCGGGGTTGAGGCCGGTGGACTTGGAGTCGGCCACGTAAATCTTGCCGTTGAGGGCGATTGCGGTAGCCATGTAGTCCAGGGTAGGTATCTTGGCGTCTACCAGGGAGTTCCATTCGCCTTTTGCGGCGCAGTTCATCCAGACGTTTTCGAATGTGTAACCGCCCTTGGCATCGTAGGTAACACCTTCGGTTTCAGCGAAAACCGGCATTGCCACTGCTGCGAGGGAAGCAAGGAGTAAAGCTTTTTTCATGGAGAAATTACTTGGTTAATATTAGTTGTTTTTTAGTTGTTGTTCAGTTGTTTTCTCAGGTCGGGCCGGGAGACGGAGGCAGGAAATAATGCGCCGCGAATCCCGGCAAGGATTCACGGCGTAAAGTTAGCCAATATTTTTTGTATCGTGTTAAGGCGGATTGCTAAAAAATCTATTGACGACTGTTAAAGATTGCTAAGCCGTGGCGCCTATTTCTCGCGCATGAAGACGTTGATGGGCGTGCCGGTGAAATCCCAGTGCTCGCGGATCTTGTTCTCCAGGTAGCGGCGGTAGGGTTCCTTGACCCACTGCGGCAGGTTGCAGAAGAAGATGAAGGTCGGCACCTGGGCGCCCTTGAGCATGGTGATATATTTGATTTTCACGAATTTGCCCTTGTTGCTTGGCGGCGGGTAGGCGGCGATGTCCTCCTGAAGCACGGTGTTGAGCTGCGAGGTCGGCACGGTGCGCTTGCGGTTGTTGTAGACCGCAAGGGCCTCCTCGAGGACCTTGTAGATGCGCTGCTTGGTGAGAGCGGAGGTGAATACGATGGGGAAGTCCGTGAAGGGCGCGAAGCGCTCGCGGATGGCGTTCTCGAAGTGCTTGATGGCCGCGGTGGACTTGTCCTCGACAAGATCCCACTTGTTGACCACCACGACCAGGCCCTTCTTGTTGCGCTGGATGAGCGAGAAGATGCTCACGTCCTGTGCCTCGATGCCGCGGGTGGCGTCGATCATCAGGATGCAGACGTCGGATGCCTCGATGGCGCGGATGGAGCGGATTACGGAGTAGTACTCGATGTCCTCGTTTACCTTGTTCTTCTTGCGGATGCCGGCGGTGTCGACGATATAGAAGTCGAAGCCGAACTTGTTGTAGCGGGTATAGATGGAGTCGCGGGTGGTGCCGGCGATGTCCGTCACGATATGCCGCTCGGCTCCGATGAAGGCGTTGATGAGGCTGGACTTGCCGGCGTTGGGGCGCCCGACGATGGTGAACTTGGGGATGTCGTCGAGTTCCTCCTGGTCCTTTTCGGGTTCGGGGAGTTTCTTTACGATTTCGTCCAGGAGGTCGCCGGTACCGTAGCCGTTGACGGCGGACACGGCATAGGGGTCGCCCAGGCCGAGGCTGTAGAATTCGGCTATGTTGTAGATCCACTCGTTGGAGTCGACCTTGTTGGCCACCAGAATCACGGGTTTGCGGCTTTTGCGCAGGATTTCGGCTACGTGGTCGTCGAGGTCGGTTACGCCGTTCATGGCGTCGACGACGAAGAGAATCACTTCGGCCTGCTCGATGGCGAGCTCAACCTGCTTGTTGATTTCGGTTTCGAATATGTCGTCCGAATTGACGACCCAGCCACCGGTATCCACGATGGAGAACTCACGTCCGTTCCAGTCGACCTTGCCGTACTGGCGGTCGCGCGTGGTGCCGGCGGTGGGGTCCACGATGGCCGTGCGGCTCTGTGTGAGCCGGTTGAAAAGTGTCGACTTGCCTACGTTAGGACGGCCGACTATGGCTACGAGTTGTCCCATATTATAAGAGATGTATTTGGTCCGGAGCCCGGAGGCTCCGCAGGTTTATTCGATGTATCCGAACTCGCGGAGTTTGTTCTCGCGGTTGCGCCAGTTTGGTTCGACCTTGACGAAAAGCTCGAGGTAGACTTTCTTGCCGAAGAAGGTCTCGATGTCCTTGCGGGCTTCGGTACCGACGCGCTTGAGCATCGAGCCGCCCTTGCCGATGAGGATGCCTTTCTGGCTGTCGCGCTCGACGTAGATCACGGCCATGATGTGGATGGCGCCTTCCTTCTCGTCGTATTTCTCGACAACGATTTCGGTCGAGTACGGCACTTCCTTGTCGTAGTTGAGCAGGATTTTCTCGCGTATGATTTCGGTTACGAAGAAGCGGGCGGGTTTGTCGGTCAGGGCGTCCTTGCCGAAATAGGGTTCGCCTTCGGGCAGCAGCTCGACGATGCGCTTCATCAGGGGCTGGACGTTGAAGTGCTCCGTGGCGGATGTGGGGAAGATTTCTGCCTTGGGCAGCATCTCTTTCCAGCGGTCGACAATCTTTTCAAGCTCGTCGTTGCCCTTGAGCAGGTCGATTTTATTGATAACCAGCAGCACGGGGATGGTTTCCTTCGCGACTTTGGCGAGATATTCGGCGTTTTTGGTCGGGTCCTCGACCACGTCGGTCACATATACCAGGATGTCGGCGTCCGTGAGGGCTTCCTCGCTGAAGGCGCGCATGCTTTCCTGCATCTTGTACTTGGGGGCCAGGACGCCCGGGGTGTCCGAGAACACAATCTGGTATTCGGGAGTGTTGACGATGCCCATGATGCGCTTGCGCGTGGTCTGGGCCTTTGAAGTTATGATGCTCAGGCGTTCGCCTACCAGGTCGTTCATCAGGGTGCTCTTCCCGACGTTGGGGTTGCCTACTATGTTGACGAAACCGGATTTGTGTTTCTGATTCTCTTCCATTATAGTGTCTGTTAGTTATGTTGCGTTTGGTATATAACGCTCGGGAAGGGCTTAAAGATTGATGGACGGCGTCCGAAAGATTGACAAAGGGCCGCGGAAGTACCGCAGCCCTTGTATATGGGGAGCCTTGAGGCGGCTGCCGCTGCCCCTGGTAATTGCCGGAATCAGAGATCCCAGACCAGATAGAGCGCGCCCCAGGTGAAGCCGGCGCCGAAGGCGGTAAGGATGAGCTTGTCGCCTTTTTTGAGGCGTGCCTTGTATTCGTCCAGGCACAGGGGAATCGACGCGGCGGATGTATTGCCGTAGTGTTCGATGTTGACGAGCACTTTCTCGCGGGGGAACTTGGCGCGGTCGCTCACGGCCTCGATGATGCGCAGGTTGGCCTGGTGGGGCACCAGCCAGTCGACGTCGTCGGCACTGAGCTTGTTGCGCTTCATTACGTCCAGGGTCGAGGTGTACATGTTGGTCACGGCATGCTTGTAGACGGCGCGGCCATCCTGGAAGAGGTAGTGGTCGCCGGCGTCGAGGGTGGCCTGCGTGGTGGGGTGGGCGCTGCCGCCGCCGCGCATCAGCAGGTGTTCCAAGCCTATGCCGTCCGTGTGCAGTACGGCGTCGCGCACGCCCATGCCTTCTTCTTCCGTCGGCTCGACGAGCACGGCGGCGGCACCGTCGCCGAACAGGGGGCAGGTGGCGCGGTCCTTGTAGTTGACCATGGACGACATCTTCTCGGTGGCCACAATGAGAATTTTCCTGTACAGGCCCGAGCGGATATAGCCGTTGGCGTCCTGGAGGGCGACGATGAAGCCTGCGCAGGCCGCCTGGATGTCGTAGGCGTATGCGTTCTTGAGTTTGGTCTGGAATGCGATTATGGAAGCCGTCGCGGGGAAACGGTAGTCGGGATTGGAGGTCGCGCAGATGACGAGCTCGATTTCCTCGGGTTTGGTTCCGGTCTCGGCAAGCAGCTTTTCGACGGCCTTTATGCCCATATAGGACGAACCGCTGCCGTCCTTGTGGAGGATGCGGCGTTCTTTGATTCCCACGCGGGTGGTAATCCATTCGTCGTTTGTGTCGACCATGTGCGAGAGCATCTCGTTGTCGAGAATGTCCTCGGGAACGTATGAGGCAATGCCGGAGATTCGGGCGTTGAGCATTATGCAGTAGAGGTTTCGCTGTTAGACAAATCGGGGTCCCTGAATTTTCGGGAAAATCATAGCAACATATGCCTCAAGCCCAGCCGGCGGTTTTCTGGCGGCTGTGGCTTAAGGTATGCATTGCCGGTTCACGACTGAGGTCCGCGGATCAGACTGCCGTGTCTTTGACGATGGCCTGCTTGCCGCGGTAGTAGCCGCATTCACCGCATACGGTGTGGTAAACATGCCATGCGCCGCAGTTGGGGCAGAGTGCCAGGGTGGGGGCTACGGCCTTGTCGTGGGTACGGCGCTTGGCCGTACGGGTCTTGGACTGTTTGCGTTTAGGATGTGCCATTTTCTTTGGTGTATTCTAAAGTTTTTTTGTTTTATTCGTTGTCGTCGCCGTCGCTGAGCTTGCGGAGCGCGTCCCAGCGCGGGTCGGTTGCGGGTTCGTCGGGTTCGCTGTCGGCGAGG
>OLHE01001699.1_pt1 | contig 13970 bp, 12 predicted proteins | sample 1605821 | NCBI WGS metagenome assembly OLHE01 (sample SAMN03283250) | human gut metagenome | biome: human-associated habitat; material: feces | host: Homo sapiens | place: USA | collected 2013
GCGGCCTTGAGCTCCTTGACGAGCTGCCAGGAGTTGAGCGCGTCGAGCAGGTTGATGTAGCCGGGCTTGCCGTTGAGGACAGCGAACGGCAGGTCAGACCCGTCGCGCATAAAGACCCGGGACGGCTTCTGGTTGGGGTTGCAGCCATATTTCAGTTCCAGCGCATTCATATCGTTACGGCCTCCTTAATCGCCCAGATTTTTGTTGAACAGGCGTACCTCGCCGTTCACGTTCGTGTAAAGGGACACCTTGTTGTCCGCGTTGAGTGCCTGCCAGACTTCCTCCGGCGTCGGCACGGTGACCTCCAGCGGCTCGCCGGCGAAGGTCAGCAGGGGACTGCCGTCGCCCTGATAGGTGCTGATGAAGTATCCCTGTCCGGCGTCGACGCCCTCATAGCAGAAAAATTCGCGCAGGCATCGTCCGTTTTTGCGCTTGAGGATCGACAGCTCAAACGAGCCGTCGGCGTTGAGGATGGCGGAGATGCGCGGCGTCCAGTTCGGGTCGTCCGGCTCGTATTCGCGGGTCATGAGCCCCTTGCGGAAGTCGCCGTACCGGCAGACGGTGTCCGTCTGGTCGCCGTTCGTGACCACGAGCGCGCTGCCCATGGTGCGCACGGGGTGGTAGATGATGAGGCTGGGGTCTTCCAGCTTCGCGGGGTCATACGCCTCGGTGCGGATGCCGTCGCCCGTCGTGACAAAGATGCGGTTGCGGCTGTTGGCGCTGCGGCCCATGATGAAATAGTAGACGAGGTCACGGCTGACAAGAATGCCGCGGCCGGGATAGGGATTTTCCCGCAGAAGGGTGAGAAAGTCAAGCATTGCGCTTCTCCTTTACGATTTGTTCCGAGACCAGCTCCGCCGCTCGCGGCAGGAGCTGCCATTCCGCCTGCTCCATGACCCGGCGCTGGAGCGTTTCCGGCGTGTCATCCGGCAGGACCTCCACCGCCTTTTGCAGCAGGATGCGTCCGCCGTCCGGGATCTCATTGACAAAATGCACCGTCGCACCTGTGACCTTCACGCCCGTTCGAAGTGCCGCTTCGTGGACTTTCAGACCGTACATCCCCTTGCCACAGAACGCGGGGATCAGGGAGGGGTGCACGTTCAGGATGCGCGACGGCCAGCGCGCGGTGAAGTCCGCGCTCAGGATGGTCAGGAAACCGGCCAGCACGATCAGATCGATCTCCTGCTGCGCCAGAAGCGCCGACAGTGCCGCCTCAAAGGCGGCCTGACCGCCGCACTGCTTCGGTGAGATCGTCTGCGCGCGGATGCCGGCGTTGGCTGCCCGCGTCAGCGCGTAAGCGCCCTCGTTGGACGAGACCACCAGCGTGATCTCACCGTGGGCAAGCGTGCCCGCTGCCTGTGCGTCGAGCAGCGCCTGCAGATTTGTACCGCCGCCGGAGACCAGCACGGCGATCTTCGCTTTGTTCATAATCAGGTCTTCTCCTTTGCCGGCATGCTGTTTCAGCATAGACTGATTTTTTCCTCGCCGGTGACGATCTCGCCGCAGACGTAGGCGTCGATGCCCTCGGCCCTGAGCGCGCCGAGCGCCGCCTCGGCGGTCTCGTGGCTGACGACGACGACCATGCCCACACCCATGTTGAAGGTGTTGAACATGTCATGTTCGTCGATGCCGCCCTTGGCCTGCAGCAGACCGAAGACGGCGGGCGTGCGGATCGCGGCCTTGTCGATCTTGGCGCACAGGCCATCAGGGATGCAGCGCGGGATGTTTTCGTAGAAGCCGCCGCCGGTGATGTGGCTCACGCCGCGCACGTCGGCAGCGTCGATGCAGCGCAGAACGGGCTTGACGTAGATCACGGTCGGGCGCAGCAGCGCCTCGCCCAGCGTCTCGCCGAGCTCGTCATAGTAGCGGTTGAGATCGGTGTTCTCCACGTCGAACACCTTGCGCACGAGCGAATAGCCGTTGGAGTGGAAGCCGGACGAGGGCAGAGCCAGCACCACGTCGCCCGTCGCCATGCGGCCGGAGTCGATGACCTTCGGCTTGTCCACGAGACCGACGGTGAAGCCGGCCAGATCGTAGTCGTCGGCCGCCATCATGCCGGGGTGCTCGGCCGTCTCGCCGCCGATGAGGGCGCAGCCGGCCTGCACGCAGCCCTCGGCAACGCCGGAGACGATGGACGCGACCTTTTTGGGCACGTTCTTTCCGATGGCGATGTAGTCGAGGAAAAACAGGGGCTTTGCGCCGCAGCAGATCACGTCGTTGACGCACATGGCCACGCAGTCGATACCGATGGTGTCGTGCTTACCCATGAGCTCGGCCAGACGCAGCTTCGTGCCGACGCCGTCCGTGCCCGAGACGAGCACGGGCTCGCTCATGTCGGAGACATCGGGGGCGAACAGGCCGCCGAAGCCGCCGATATCCGACACCACGCCGGGGATGCGGGTGCGCTTGACGTCATCGCGCATGAGCCTGACGCCTTCGTAACCGGCCGTGATGTCCACACCGGCTGCCGCGTAAGCGGCGGATCGAGAGTTTTCCATGTCGATTATTCCTTTCCGTTCCAGCAGTACGTGCAGACCTTATCCCGGTCGATGCCGATGGCCTCCAGCACGCCGTCAAGAGATTGGTATCCGAGAGAGTCAAAACCGAATTTTTCGCAGATAGAGCTCAGCAGGCACTTTCCGCGCTCGGTAGAGGCGTCGGCGTATTCGTCGAGATGCTTCTGCCCCTCGTCGCCCTCAAGCTCCTGCACCACGCGCCGCGCCAGCAGCTCCATATCGGAATTGCCACGCGAGAAGTTCAGATACTTGCAGCTGTACATAATGGGCGGGCAGGCAGAGCGCATATGCACCTCTTTTGCGCCCGACTCGTAGAGGAAGTCCACCGTCTCGCGCAGCTGTGTGCCGCGCACGATGGAGTCGTCCACAAACAGCAGCTTTTTCCCCTCGATGAGCTCAGACACGGGGATTTGCTTCATCTTGGCCACCTGATTGCGCACCTCCTGATTGTCCGGGGTGAACGAGCGCGGCCAGGTGGGGGTGTATTTGACGAAGGGTCTGGCAAAGGGCTTGCCGCTGCGGTTGGCGTAGCCGATGGCGTGCGGCACGCCGGAATCCGGCACGCCCGCGACGTAGTCCACATCGGGCAGGCGACCCTGCGCAAGCTCCTGCCGCGCCATGATGTCGCCGTTGTGATAGCGCATGACCTCGACGTTCACGCCCTCGTAATTCGAGTTGGGGTATCCGTAGTACGTCCAGAGGAAGCCGCAGATCTTCATCTCCTCGCCCGCGGGCGAGACGGTCTCGTAGCCGTTTCGCGTCAGCGCCACGATCTCACGCGGACCGAGCTCGTAGGCGTCCTCGTAGCCGAGCTTGTGATAGGCAAACGATTCAAACGAGACGCACAGGCTGCCGTCCGGATGCTTGCCGACCAGAACGGGCAGCCGTCCCAGCTTGTCGCGGGCGGCCAGAATGCCGTCCGGCGTCATCAGCAGGATCGTGATGGAGCCGCGGATCATCTCCTGCGCGTACAAAATGCCCTCCACGAGGTTTTCCTTCATGTTGATGAGGGCGGCGACCAGTTCCGAGACGTTGACCTTACCGCTGCTCTGCGCCATGAACTGATGTCCGTGGTCGGAGAAGTAGGTGTCGATCAGCTCGTCGATGTTATTGATGATGCCCACCGTGCAGATGGCATACAGACCGAGATGCGAGCGCACGAGCAGCGGCTGCGGGTCCGTGTCGCTGATGCAGCCGATGCCGACGTAGCCCTTGAACTCGTGCAGGTTGCCCTCAAACTTTGTGCGGAAGGGCGTGTTTTCAATGTTGTGGATCTCACGCACAAATCCGTTTTCGCGCCCGTAGACCACCATTCCGCCCCGGCGTGTGCCGAGGTGGGAGTGGTAGTCCGTGCCGAAAAACACATCCAGTCCCACCTCACGGTGGGAAAACGCTCCGAAATATCCGCCCATTACGCGAAAAACAGCTCGGAGAGCGTCATGGGATCCACGTACTGACCGTCCTTGTAGACGCGCATATTGCCGCTGGCGACCTCGTCGATGAGCATGACGCTGCCGTCGGGCGCGTAGCCGAACTCAAACTTGATGTCATAGAGCTCCATGCCCTTTTCCTTCAGGTCATCGGCGACGATCTTCGTGATCTGCTGGGTCTGCGCTTTCAGATCCTCGTACTGCGCGTCGGTCATCACGCCCAGCGCGACCAGCGCGTCCTTGGTGATCAGCGGATCGCCCTTGGCGTCGTCCTTCAGGGTCGTCTCGACGTAGTAGGGCAGGTCGGCGCCGGACTCGATGAGGTCGCCGTAGCGGCGGATGAACGAGCCCACGGCCTTGCGGCGGCAGATAACTTCCAGGCCGTGGCCAAAGACTTTGGCAGGGAGGACTTCCATGGTGGTGTTGTTCAGGTCAGCACTGACATAGTGGGTCTTGATGCCGGCGGCATTGATCTTCTCGAAGAAGTAGATGCTCATGCGCAGGTTCACATCGCCTACACCGTCGATGGTCAGGCCCACGGCGTTCTCGCCGGGATCGAACACGCCATCCTTACCGGTGCAGTCGTCCTTGAACTTGAGCAGGAAGTTGCCGTTTTCCAGCGCGTAGACATTTTTGGTTTTGCCTGTATAAACGAGTTCCATGATGATACCTCCAAAATAATGGTTGATCGGGTTCGTGTGGATCTTTATCTATTCAAAAGGAGTGTTCTGCCGCGTTGCCGCTCAGCAGGACAGCTCCGCCTGAAGCCTGGCTTCCTTCGCGGCGATCTGCTGCGCCATCTCGACACGCTGCGCGTCGAGCTTTTCGGCCAGCGTCTCGTCGCTGACGGCGAGGATCTGCGCCGCGAGCACGGCGGCGTTTTTCGCGCCGTTGATGGCCACGGTCGCAACCGGGATGCCGCTGGGCATCTGCACGGTAGACAGCAGGGCGTCCAGCCCGTCGACCGCGCCGCCCTTCATGGGGATGCCGATGACCGGCAGGGTGGAGTTGCCGGCGAACGCGCCCGCGAGGTGCGCCGCCATTCCGGCTGCGCAGATGAGCACGCCGAAGCCGTTGGTGCGGGCGTTTTTGGCGAAGTCCGCCGCAGCGACCGGGGAGCGGTGCGCGCTGAGGATGTGCGCCTCGTAGGGGATGCCAAAGGCGTCGAGCTGCTGACAGGCCGCCTTGACGACCGGCCAATCAGAGTCGCTGCCCATAATGACTGCTACTTTTTTCATGAGATCCTCCTTAAAAAGATGAAATGAAAATAAAAAAAGGGTAAACCCGTTGCCCATGGAGTCCCATGGTCACAGGTTTGCCCAGACGGTCGACAGTTCGTATTACAGCAGGCTCCCATGTGGTGTGCTCCACGTTCCGTCAGTTGCCTGTGCTTTCAATGTGTTCATTATCTCAGACGCGACAGGAAAAGTCAATTCCCGACGCAGCATTTTCCATGGGAGCACGGCACAAAAATTCCGACCGATCGCGGTATTTTTTCGCTGATATGTGAAAAAGTACCGCTTCGCGGCGCGCGCTCGCACACTTGTCCGGCGTGAGCGCACAAGAGCGGCCGGCTCGTGCAGATTTCGGCCGGGCCATGCACTGCGTCCTTTACCCGCACAAGGAATCGGCGGAATCCTTCCTGCGCCGCAGGGAGGAGTGCGCGCAGCTGCTGCGTGCGCATCTGCCGGAACAAGCGCCGCAGATTTGCCTCGGTGCGGAGGTGCTCATCTGCGACGGGATGGAGCGGCTTGAGGGCCTGCACCGTCTGTGCCGCGAGGGCACGAATGAGCTGCTGCTCGAAATGCCGTTTTATGCGTGGCCGGAGTCTATCTGGGACACGCTGTATCAGCTGCTGGATCTGCAGGATATACAAATTATCCTCGCACACGCCGAGCGCTATCCGGCTGCGGACATCGAGCAGCTGGCGCGCGACGGTGTGCCGCTGCAGCTCAATGCCGCGTGCCTGACAAAGCCGCTGCACCGCAAGCGCTATCTCACCTGGATCGAAGGCGGCTGCGTGCGCTATCTCGGCAGCGACATCCATATGCTCGGCAGCGGCTATCAGGATTGGGAGAAGTGTGCAAGGCTGCTGGAAAAGAGAGTGCCATGAAACAAGATGCTCTGACCGGCGCGGCCGACAGGCAGCCGCTGGTTTCTGTAATCATGCCCGCATACAATGCGGAGAAATACATAGGAGAAGCCATTGCTTCCGTGTGCGCCCAGACGTATGAAAACTGGGAGCTGCTGATCCTTGATGACGGTTCTGGTGACCGCACAGCCGAGATCGCGCAGGCCTATGCGCAGCTGGATGCACGCATTCGGGTCTTGCGCAATCCGCAGAACATGGGCGCGGCGAAAACGAGAAACCGTGGTTTTGATATCGCAAAGGGCGAATGGATCGCATTGCTCGACAGCGACGATGTGTGGCACAGTGATAAGCTGGAAAAGCAGCTGGCTGTTGCCGGGCGTGCTGGTGTGGATATCATCTACTGCTCCTACGCGCTGGTTAATGAAAGCGGAGCGCATTTATCGGACTATATCGTTCCGGAAACGACATCGTATGATGCCATGCTGAGGGAAAGCGTGCTGAGCTGTTCTACCGTGCTGCTCCGTCAGCTTATTTTACGAGAACATCACTTTTCTGCGGAGCACTATCACGAGGATTATGCGCTCTGGCTGGAACTGATGAGATTCGGCTATCGCGCGGTGGCCTGTAGAGAAATTCTGGTGGACTATCGTGTTGTGAACGGCTCTCGTTCAAGTAACAAGTTCAAATCGGCCAAGTATCGTTGGGAGATTTACCGTGATGTCGAGAGGCTCTCGCTGCCACGGTCGGCGCAAGCGTTTCTGACATATGCACTCCACGGCATGCGCAAACATAGGAGATTCTAGCATGGAGGTTGTAAAGGACATGACCGCGCACCAAGCGCTCCTGCTGGAGATGCTCAAGGACTTTGACGCCGTGTGCCGTAAGCACCATATATCCTATCAACTCTTCGCCGGAACGGCGTTGGGCGCCGTTCGTCACCACGGCTTCATCCCGTGGGACGATGATGTGGATGTGATCCTCATGCGCAGCGAATATGACCGCTTGCTTACGGAGGCGGCGGGGGACTTTGATCCTGAGCGCTACTATGTGCAGCGGGAAAACAGCGCGCACTGGCCCATGCAGTTTTCCAAGCTGCGCAGAAACCACACGGCTTGCATCGAAAAATATCATCCGAAAGACCCGCTTGTCCATCAGGGCGTCTACATAGACATTTTTCCGTGCGACAATCTTTCGGATCGGCCGCTGATGCGGCGGCTGCAATTTGCGGCGTCCAAGGCGATCATTGCAAAGGCGCTCTATGCGCGCGGCTATGAGACGGACAGCGCGGCGAAAAAAGTGTTCATGCAGCTTTGCCGCCTGCTGCCGCGCCGGGCGTTGGAAACGCTCTGTATACGCAGAGGAGACGACCGGACCGCACTGCTTCATTCGTTTCTGGCGGCCGGAAAACGGTATGAAAAAAATCTGCTCCCGCGTGAGTGGCTGACAGAGTCGGTCGAGCTCCCGTTTGAGGATGGCGTGTTTCCGGTCACGGCGCATTATGACGCGCTGCTGACGCAGCTGTACGGCAACTGGCGTGCGCTTCCGTCTCCGTCGGAGCGCAGGTGTAAGGAGCACGCGGCAATCATCGATCTCGAGCGCTCCTACACGCATTATCTTGCCGCACAGCAGGCAATGCGTATTGATGTCTACACGCGGAGCATCCGCTGACTGCCGGAGGAATGTATGGATAGAGTAGAGGTTGTCTGCGTCACCATGGGGCAGAAAGACTTAACGATCGCGGATAAAATGCACATTACCGGCGATGCCGTGTTTGGAAATCAGGCCGACGGATACCGCAAAGAGACACAGTTAAACGCTGGGCGCACGTTGCGCATGATCACCACGGACACGCGGGGCGTCGGCTTCAACCGCAACATTGCGCTGCTGCACGCTGCCGGAGATATCCTGCTTTTTGCCGACGATGATATCTGCTATGCCGACGGTTATGCCGATGGTGTGCGCCGCGCCTATGCGCAGCATCCGGATGCGGATATGATCCTTTTTTCCCTGGACATTACGCAGGGCGGGCGTGTGATCCGCCAGGTCAAAAACCGCGATGGTCGTCTGCGTTTTCATCGCGCTCTGCGGTATGGGACGTGCGTTTGCTCTATCCGCCGTGACAGCCAGCGCCGTGCGAACATTTGGTTTTCCACGATCTTCGGCGGCGGCACGAACTATGCCCACGGGGAGGACACGCTGTTTTTGTGTGACGCGTTTCGTCGAGGGCTTCGAGTGTATACGAGCAGCTTCTGCCTCGGCACCTGTGCCAAGGACGCGTCCACCTGTTTTCACGGCTTTGATGAAAAGTATTTTTACGATCAGGGCGTTTTGTATCGGGCGGCATTCGGTGCGGCTGCAGTGCCGCTGTGCCTGCGCTTTTGCCTGAAGCGGTACGGTGCATACCGGGAAGAGATGACCTTTTCCCAAGCTTTGCGGGCAATGCGCCGGGGTACCAGGGAAACGCCAAGAGAAAGAAACCCATAACGTTTCTGATGTTTTGGTTCGATCGATTCAAATGCAAAGGGGGGAAACCGTTTGAAACAAGAAAATCAACCGGTCAAAAAAGCATCTGGTGGTGGTGTAAAACCGCTGCCGATCGTGATCACAGTGATCGCTGTGATCGCGCTTGCCGTTCTCGTTGTGGTGCTGGTTCGCGGCCATAAGCCTGCGGACACGCTCACACCGCTGCAGAGCGCAGAGCCAATACCCGTATCCGCGGATGCAAAGCTGTCCACTCCGGTCGGAGAGCTTGTGCTGCCGCAGGAGTTGGCAGCGGTCTGCCGGATCGAGGATGTCTCTGCGGATGGGCAGTATGCCGTGCGCGTATCTGCGCCGGTTGGAACGGATGACGTGCTGCTGTTTGTGCTGTCCGTCGGCGAAAACGGGAGCGGTTATGCTCTTGGCAGTGCACCGGATGCATCCGGTGCGCAGACGGCTATCTGGCTGGATATCCACGAGATCCCGAAAGACGCTGCGTGGACGGCGGACGAATACGCTCATATCAATGCACTGCAGAGTTTCGTCAATGATCTCATCGAGCAGATCAACCATCTGGAAGGCTTTCAGGGAGGTGCGGGATGACTATCCCAAAGTTAAAGCGCAGACTCGGTGCTTTGCTGTATCATACGGTTGCGAAGCACTTACCGCCTTCCTATAGCAGCTTAAAGCTTGGCCAGACGGCTTTACGCCGGTTTTGCGGAAGATGGATGCTGGCCGATTGTGGAAAACGGGTAAATATTGAGAAAAATGCTACCTTTTCTGCAAAAGTGACTCTTGGTGACGATTCCGGAATCGGCATCAATGCCAAAATTTATGGTACTTGTCACATTGGCTGCTGTGTGATGATGGGGACGGATGTCACGATTATCACAAGAAATCACTGTTTTGAGCGGACGGATGTTCCTATGATGGAACAGGGGTTTGAAGCCGAGTTGCCTGTCTGTATCGGAGACGATGTTTGGATCGGAGACCGTGTTTTGATTTTGCCGGGCGTACACATCGGAAATGGCTGCATCATTGCGGCGGGCGCGGTCGTGACAAAGAATGTCCCGGACTATGCGATCGCTGCAGGAGTGCCTGCTCAGGTGATCCGTATGCGTAAGCAATGCGGCGTCGAGGTGCAATAGAAGAAATGAGGTGAGTACCATCGAAGTTTCCTTGTGGATCCTGCTCGGCATCGGGTTTGCCGGCAGCGCCGCATGGCTTGTTCTCATGCGGGATCGGCTGAACATGGCATGGTATGCGGCGATCCCTTTGGCGATTTTTCATACCATTTTAGGCGTGCTGACGGTGAAGGTATTCGCCTTTCTTGAAACCGGATTTGACAAAGCCACCCTCGGCAACATGAGCCTGTTTGGCGGAGTGTTCTTTATGCCGGTTGCTTACTGGCTCGGTGCAAAGCTTTTCAAGCGGCCGATGAAAGAGACCTTTGATGTCTTTACGCCTTGCATGATCTTTACAGTCATGTGCGCCCGCATCAACTGCATCCTTTCCGGGTGCTGCACCGGCCTGATCATACCAGGAACGCAGCTGCGCTGTCCAACAAGGGAGCTGGAGCTGGTGTATTACATCGTGATGCTGATCCTGCTCATTCCCCGCGTGAAAAAGGATGAAAACCCCGGCACCTGTTACCCACTCTACATGGCAAGCTATGGTGCGTTCCGGTTTGTTATCGAGTTCTTTCGGACATCGAGCTCGGGGATGCTGTTTCATCTGTCCCATATCTGGGCCGCGCTTGCATTTGCGGCAGGACTCAGTGTTTACATAGAGGTCAATAATAGAAATCACAGAGTGAAGAAAGGAAAGAAGGTAGGAAGGAAATGAAAAATATGTATCGGCGCTTCCTTTCCCTTGTGCTGTGCATGTGCATGGTGTTCGTGTTGCTTCCCAACATCGCCATGCCTGCGTATGCGGCGAACAGCGGCACCGTTATCGGGCTGGCTGACGAGAGCATCGGCCTGAGCTTCTCCGGCACTGCGGACAACGCGTGGAGCGCCAGCAGCACGCAGATCATCGGTAAGGCTCGGTCTACGTCTGGGTCAGGCTGCGGCGGTGGCAGTAACTATCGTTCTACGCTGACCATCACCAACAAGAAGACCACAAAGGCGACGCTGTCCTTTGACTATACCGTCGTGGTAAGCGAAGGTACGATTCTGGTGAACAACACCACGACCACCGCAAACGGCAGCTTCAGCATGGAGCTTGCAGCCGGCGGCACCGTTGAGGTGGAGATCGAATCCGGCAGCACCAGCGCCGACACCCAGATCACTATGACCAACGTGAAGCTGGTGGCCGATGTGAGCGCCACCGTGACCTTCCAGCCCGCCGAGAACGGCTCCTATACCGTGGACGGGCGGAATATCACCGAGGTGTACACCCACACCCAGAGCTCCATGACCGCCTATCAGGTGGAGGCGACCCCGGCGGAGGGCTACCGCTTCAAGGGGTGGTACGATGTGGCCAGCGGAAAGTGCATCAGCACCGATGCCAAGACCGCTCTGAACTTTGACAGTGACCGTACCATCACGGCGCGGTTCGTCAGCAAGGAGCTGGCGCTCTTTGAGGCCGGCGGTCAGGTGTTTGACGACCTGAACGACGCGATCGCGGAGGCGCAGAAGAAGCTGCCCGCGACCATCACGCTCGCCGAGAGCGGTAAGATCACGGGGAACTATACCATCCCCAGCACGGTCACCCTGTTGATCCCCTTCGACGAGGCCAAGACCTGCTATACCAGTACCCCGACAGCCATCACCTCTACCCCGGCCGCTAAGCCCTTCCGGACGCTGACCATGGCGGCGGGCAGTTCCCTCACCCTTGCAAACAGGGCGGCCATCAGCATCGGCGGCCAGTATTATGCGCCCAGCGGCGGTGCTTCTGGCAAGATGGTCGGGCCCTATGGCTACATCAAAATGGAGTCCGGCAGCGCCATCACCGTGCAGTCCGGCGCAAACCTGTACGCGTGGGGCTTTATCTCCGGCAGCGGCTCTGTCACGGTACAGTCCGGCGGCTCTGTTTACGAGTGGTATCAGGTGCTGGACTTCCGCGGCGGCTCGGCATCTTCTGCTATGGGCAACGAGGTGTTCCCCTTTAACCAGTACGCCGTGCAGAATGTGGAGGTACCCCTGACCCTGCACGCCGGCGCCAGCGAGACGGTGTATACTGCGGTATACGCCGTGAGGAAGATCAACCCAACCTCCATTCCCTTTATCGGGGACAAAGGCATGTTCAAAATCGTCTCCGGCAGTCTGACCAAGGCGTATGACGGCGCCACCGACCGCATCATCTACACCATCAACGGTGAGGCAGAGCTCAACAGCCTGAACCTGAAGCTGGCAGGCATGAGCGTCAGCTCCAGCAGCTATGTTCTGCCGCTGACCAACAACATGACCATCAATTTGACCACCGGCAGCAAGCTGACTATCAACCAGACGGCGGCACTGCTGCCCGGCGTGGAGACCACCATCGCCAAGGGTGCCGAGCTGGTGGTTTCCAACGGCAAGAGCATCTACATCTATGACCGTGACGAATGGATTGCCAATGCATACACCTGCAAAGGCAATTTCTGCGCGGTAGGATATGCCCCTGGGAAAAATTATAATCGCAGTGTAAAAGACCTTATTGATGCGAAGGTGGACGTCAACGGTACGCTGACCGCCATCGGCGGCATCTACACCACCGCCAGCGGTGCGGATATCTGCTCCAGCGAGGGTACCGGCGTCTACAGCCAGCAGGGCGGACCCGGCACGGAGACCACGACGTATCAGTACACGCAGAGCGGTTCCGACGTGACGGCACACAAGATCACCATCACTCCCGCCAAGCTCCACAACGCCGACGGCTCCTACACCGAGACGCAGGCGGCCAAGGCCGGCGATACCATTAACTATGTCAACGGCGTCTGGGGCGGAAAGCCTTGCACGCATGAGAATACGGAGCTTCGCGGTGCGAAGGAGGCTACCTGCACCGAGCCTGGCTACACCGGCGACACCTACTGCAAGGATTGTAACGAAAAGATCGCAGACGGCAAGGTCATTCCCGCGCTTGGCCACGCTTGGGACAATGGTGTGATCACGACCGCTCCGACTTGTGAAAACGCCGGTGTCAAGACGTTTACCTGCACGCGCTGCAATGAGACAAAAACAGAGGCCATCAGCGCGACCGGCCACACGCCTGTTCAGATCCCCGAAAAACCGGCCACCTGCACCGAGCCCGGCCATAAGGCCGGCACGAAGTGCTCTGTTTGCGGTGCGATCCTCTCCGGCTTGGAAGAAATCCCCGCCAAGGGGCACGCCGTGGTCATTGACCCCGCAGTCGAGCCCACCTGCACCGAGCCCGGTAAGACGGAGGGCAAGCACTGCTCCGTCTGCAACGCAGTCATCGTTGCGCAGGAAGTGATCCCCGCCAAGGGGCACACCGTGGTCGTTGACCCGGCAGTCGGGCCCACCTGCACCGAGCCCGGCAAGACGGAGGGCAAGCACTGCTCTGTCTGCAACGAGGTCATCGTCGCGCAGGAAATCATCCCTGCAATCGGCCACAAGCCGGTTATCCGTGATGCCAAAGATGCTACGCTCACAGAAGAAGGCTATACCGGTGATTCTTACTGCGATGTCTGCGGTGTACTCCTGAAAAAGGGTGAGGTTATTCCCAAATCCGGCGCTGTGATCACTTGGATCGTTGACGGCGTGCAAACTACTGAGGTGTATCAGAAGGGGACGACCCCGACATACAAGGGTGCACTCGAAAAGTCCGAGACCGCGCGCTATCGTTATGAGTTTGCCGGTTGGGATCAGGAGATCGTTCCCGTTAGTTCCGATGCGACATATACCGCACAGTTTACCCAGGTTGGCAAAAACGGTCTGTGCGTCGAGGGAGCGGATACCTACTGGATCGCCAACGGCGAGAATGTTGCATTCCCCGGTCTGATCCGCGTCAATGTCGGCAGCGAAGCACAGCCGCATTATCACTATTACTACTTTGGCGAAGACGGTAAGGCGGTAAAAGACGGCAACTATAAGGTGGACAAGAATAACGGCCTGCCGCTGCCGGCCTACCAGTATCGCTTTGATGCCGATGGCGTCATCATTCATGACGACGATACATCCAAAAACGGCATTTGCTCGGGTGATGGATCGAAGTACTACTATGTTGACGGCGTGAAGGTTGGCGAAGGACTGATCTGTGTCGATGGCACCTTCTACTATGCGCGCACGTCCAGCGGCGAAATCGTTCGTGACCGCGATTACTGGATCGAAAAGACGAATGGTTATCCGATCGAGGCGCAGACTTATCATTTCGATGCCGATGGCAAGATGGTGATCGACGGGTTCGTGGACATCAATGGCGGTACTTACTACTTTGTTAAGGGCGAGTGCGCAAAAGGCTTGACGAAGATCGGTGAGGACTACTACTTCTTCAACGCCGGCAGCGGCATGA
>OLHE01001725.1_pt1 | contig 13845 bp, 10 predicted proteins | sample 1605821 | NCBI WGS metagenome assembly OLHE01 (sample SAMN03283250) | human gut metagenome | biome: human-associated habitat; material: feces | host: Homo sapiens | place: USA | collected 2013
ACCGCGGCGGGGTGCAGGTGCTGGACAAGCCAAAGCTGCAGCAGCTGGCAAGAGGCGAATGAAAAAAGAGGACGATGCGTTATGCATCGTCCTCTTTGCTGTTACGGGAGATCAGCCCTTGCAGCCCTGCTCTTCCCAGTCGCCGAAATCGCTGGCGTCAGCGATCTTGGTGGCGTCGAACTTGCCGTTCTCGTCCTTGGGGGCGACGGCGGGGCCGGCCTCCACGGGGTTGGGGTTCGGTGCCTCAGGGTCATACACCGGCTTTTCCTCGCTGGTGTCCTCCAGCGTGGCCGGCTCCTGTGCAGGGGCGGGCTCGGCAGGAGCTTCCGGGGCGTCGGCTTCGGCCGGGGCGGTGGGCTGCTCTGCGGCATCGTCCGCTGCTTTGGCCTCTGCTTCGGCGTAGGCCTCGGCGGTCTTTTCGGCCTCGGCGGCGTCCTGCTCGGCTTCTTCGGGGAACTCGACCTCCTCCACATGGAGCGGGTCTTTCTGGTTCAGGATCTTGTCCAGTGCCACGATGGCGGCACCGGTGACGGCCACGGCAGCGGCCGTGCCCAGAATGCGGAACAGTGTTTTCATGCCAGAACCTCCTGTTTACAGATCAATCAGAACGTTAAGAGAACGTTACGACTTCATTCAGCGGCTTTTCGGCAGGCTCCACCGAAATGGCGGTCAGCACCGGGCCCTTGCCGCGGTAGATGTTGTGGAACTTGTAGCCCACCTTGGCGGTCACCCGCACCCAGCTGCGCTGCTCCAGAGCCTTGTAGCCGTCGTAGCTGCAGGGGAAGCCCACGAACTGGATATCCTGCACGCAGCAGGTCATGGCAAAGCGGCCGGGCACGAAGCTGTTCTTGCCGGCGCGGTTGGTCTGGCACACCTGTGCCAGGAATTTGACCGTTTTGCCGGTGTACTTCTGGGGTTCGTCCTGGCAGTCCATGTACCAGATGCCGAAATCGTCGTCATGGATGTCGATGACCGGGGCGTTCACGTCGAAGGGCAGCGGGTCGGGGATGTCGTCATAGGCCACGCTGCCGTCCTTGAACTCGTAGGCGATGTCGCACTTGCGGGAAGCCTGACGCACCAGCCTGTGCAGCTCCTGCCGGGCCTCGTCGTTGTTCACGGCTTCGGCGCGGTTGAACACGATCAGCTCACTGCGGGCGATCTTGTCCAGCAGCAGGCTGCGCATGGAGTTGTCGCGGGCATAGGTCAGGGCGGTGGTGCCGTCGGCGGTGGCGATGCACTGGTACACCAGCCAGTTTTCCGGCAGGGCATCGGCCAGCTCCTGCAGCAGCCACATGCCGTTGTACTCAATGACCACGCGGCCTGCGCCGGATTCCTTTTCCAGCTTGGCCAGGTTCTGCGGGTTCATCTCTGCCTTGTCCTCGATCACCTTGACGGTCACACCGGGGAAGGCGAACTTCTTGGGGTTGTACTCTTCTTCGCCCTCTTCGCAGATCAGCAGCAGGGTCTTGTCGCCGGAGTCGAAGTTGGGGTCCTCAAAGGTCTCCTGAATGAATTTGGTCTTGCCGCTTTCCAGAAAGCCCACAAACAGGTAGACCGGAATTTCTTTTGCCATAATGGATGGTTTCTCCTTCTTTTACATCTCAGCAGCCGAACAGCTCTGCAATGGCCTTCTCGTTCAGCTTGGAGCCGATGACCACCAGTTTACCGCCCACGTCGGCGCCGCGGGCACGCACTTCCCACTCGCCGGGCACATAGTCGAACTCCAGCCAGCCGTCTGCGCCGCCGTCCACGATGCCCTTGCTGCGCAGGATCATGCCGTAATTGCCGGTGTCCAGCTCGGTGAGGGCGTGCTCCACTTCGGCCTTGGTGAACTTGCGGGCCGTCTCGACGCCCCAGCTGGTGAACACCTCATCGGCGTCGTGGTCATGATGATGGTGGTGATGGCCGCAGCAGCAGTGGTCGCCGTGCTCATGATGATGCTCGTGCTCGTCCTCATCATCGTCGTCATCGTGATGGTGGTGGCCGCAGCAGCAATGCTCCTCGTGGTCATGATCCTCATCGTGATCATGGTGGTGCTCATGCTCGTCGTGGTCATCGTCCTCGTCATGGTCGTGATGGTGATGCTCGTCCTCATCCTCATCATCGTCATCATCGTGGTGGTGATGGCCGCAGCTGCACACGCCGTTCTCGTCGTCGTGATGGTGATGATGGTGGTGCTCTTCTTCCTCGTCCTCCTCGGCGTGCTTCTCGTTTGCCTTGGCGGCCATGGCGATCAGCTCTGCCTTGAAGTCGTCCTTGGTGGACATGGCTTTCAGGATCTGCTCACCGGTCAGCTCGTCCCATGCGGTGGTCACGATGGTGGCGGTGGGGTTCTTCTCGCGCAGCATGGCCACGGCGGCGGCGATCTTCTCCTCGCTGGCGGTCTGGGTGCGGCTGAGCAGGATGCAGCTTGCATGGCTGATCTGGTCGTCGTAGAACTCACCGAAGTTCTTCATATACATCTTGACCTTGTTCACATCGGCCACGGTGACAAAGCTGTTCAGCTGCACATCCAGGTGCTCGGCCACGCCTTCCACGGCGCGGGTCACGTCGCTCAGCTTGCCCACGCCGGAGGGCTCGATGACGATGCGGTCGGGGTGGTACTGCTCCACCACCTGCTGCAGGGCGGTGCGGAAATCACCCACCAGAGAGCAGCAGATGCAGCCGGCGTTCAGCTCATTGATCTGGATGCCGGACTCCTTCAGGAAGCCGCCGTCGATGCCGATCTCACCGAACTCGTTCTCGATCAGAACGACCTGCTGGCCGGCAAAGGCCTCCTTGATGAGTTTTTTGATCAGAGTGGTCTTGCCGGCGCCCAGGAAGCCGGAAAAAATATCAATTTTGGTCATAGTTTGAATGCCTCTTTCTTTGTTAGCAGACAGAGCCGCAGAGCGCTGGCCCGTAAAATCTTACATCTCTATTATAGCAAGCCTGTCAATGGGAAAACGGCCTTTTTCAAGAAAAAATTGTAACATTTTTTGCAATTTGGTTGCGTTTTCGCGTTTTGGACGACAAATAAGGGGAACCGGCGGCCCCGGCGGGCAGCGATTCGGCAAGGGGCAGGCTCCGGCAGAGGGACGGATGCCCCCGGACGGCAAGACCCCGCCAACGGACGGTCAACGACCGGCAGGCGGTCAGCCCCCGCAGGATGCAGGCGACACTGCGGCGGCTGTTGACAGCACGGCAACCGTGTGAAGAAAAAACGCGCAGCGGTCTTTGCGGGCCGCTGCGTGTTTGCGTCCGGAACAGCCGACACTCCCGCATTGCATTCTTTGCGCCGGAATGCTACAATATGCAGTAGCAAACCACCGCCGCCGGACGTTCTTCCGGCAAATATGAGAAAGAAGGCTTTTCTATGAGCATGAATACAGTTCCCGAACGGCTGGCCGCTCTGCGTGCCGCCATGCAGGCAAACGGTGTGGACGTGTACCTGATCCCGGTGGGCGACCCCCACTCCAGCGAGTACCTGCCCGACCACTACACCTCCCTGACCTACTTCTCCGGCTTCCATGGTGAAAACTCCAACTTTGTGGTCACCATGACCGAGAGTGCTGTCTGGGCCGACGGTCGTTACTTTGTGCAGGCCGAGAAGGAGATCGCAGGCACCGAGATCCAGCTGATGAAGATGGGTGAGCCGGGCGTGCCCACCGTGGAGGAATACTGCGCCAAGGTGGTGCCTGAGGGCGGAAAGCTGGGCCTGTGCGGTCTGACCGCCAGCTGCGCGCTGGTGAACAGCGTGAAGAAGGCGCTGGAAACCAAGAACGCCGCCATCAAGACCCTGTTCCTGGAGGATGAGCTGTGGACCGAGGGCCGCCCGGCTCTGCCCGCTACCCCGGCCTGGATCCTGCCCAAGGAATATGCAGGCTTCTCCCCCGCCGAAAAGCTGGGCCAGCTGCGTGCAAAGCTGGCCGAGTTGGGCTGCACCGCCCAGCTGGTGGGCAAGCTGGACAACCTTGCCTGGCTGCTGAACCTGCGCGCCATGGACATCGAGTGCACCCCCTACGCCATGGCCTACTGCTATGTCACCCCGGACCGCGCCGTGCTGTTCATCCACACCGCCCGCGTGACCCCGGAGGCAAAGGCGGAACTGGAAGCCAACGGTGTGATCCTGGCCGAGTACGACAGTGTGCTGGACTTCATGGCCGCTGAGACCGAGCCCCAGACCGTGCTGGCAGAGAGCGCCACCGTGAACTATGCCGTGTACCAGGTGCTGGAGAATAACCCGGCCCTCACCGTGAAGGACGCCGCCGACCCGCTGCTGCCCATGAAGGGCGTGAAGAACGAGGTGGAGCTGACCCACGACAAGGAAGCCCACCTGCGCGACGCTGTGGCTATGGTGCGGTTCCAGATCGAGCTGGAAAAGCGTCTGGAAGCCGGCGAAGAGCTGACCGAGCTGACCGTGGACGAGATCCTGCACAAGTACCGCTCCGCCACCGACAAGTTTATTGTGGAGAGCTTTGGCACCATTGCGGCCTACGGCGGCAACGCAGCCATGATGCACTACCACGCCACCCCGGAGGACCACGCAAAGCTCCAGCGCAAGGGCTTTTTGCTGGTGGACAGCGGTGCCACTTACATGGACGGCACCACCGACATCACCCGCACCTACCCGCTGGGTGAGCTGACCGAGGACGAGCGCAAGTTCTACACCTGGACCCTGCAGTGCCACATCGACATCGCCAAGGCGGTCTGGCTGGACTACTGCGACTGCCATATGATCGACACCATCGCCCGTGAACCGCTGTGGCAGCACCTGATCAACTACCGCTGCGGCACCGGCCACAGCGTCAGCTTTGTGGGCAACGTCCACGAAGGCCCCCACGCCCTGAACGGCCGCAACACCACCCTGATGCGCCCGGGTATGATCGTGACCGACGAGCCCGGCGTGTACGAGACCGATCTGGTGGGCATCCGCATCGAGAACGAGCTGGTGTGTGTGCACAAGGCCGACAACCAGTACGGCACCTTCCTGGGCTTTGAGCCGATCATGTTCGTGCCCATCGCCACTTCTCCCATCGTGCCCGGTGTGCTGACCAAGGACGAGCTGGACTGGCTGAACAACTACCACCGTCAGGTGTTCGAGAAGCTGGCACCCCGCCTGAACGACGAGGAGCGCGAGTGGCTGGCCAAGAAGTGCGCCGCCATCGGCTGCTGAGCACCCGGCCGCTGAACATCGCATAAAAAAGCGGGAAGCCGTGCCGGAGCGTGCAAGCTCCTGCGGCTTCCCGTTTGTTGCTTTTGCTTATTCTTTGGGGTCGCTGTCGTGCCGGGCCTTCCACTCGGCACTGCGTTCCTGCGCCGTTTCCCGCAGCTCCTCCCGCATGCCGTTCCAGCGTTCGCGCGCTTCGGCGGTGCGGGTCTGCACGTCCTCGCGGGCATCCTTCCAGTAGGCCTTGGCCTCGTCGATGACCTCCTTGAAGGGGCCGGAAGGGTAAGTGCTCTCGGCGATATCCACCAGGAATTTGTACAGCTGGGGCCGCACCTCCTCGTAGATGCCAAGCCGGGTGTACAGCTCGGTGTAGTAGTGGAACACCTGGATCTTGTTCTGCACCAGAGAGGCGGCGTTGATCTGGGTGTGGCAGATACTCTGGGGGTTCTGGACATAGTAGTACCCTGCCTCCGGGATGGACACCAGCACGTTGGCGTACTCCAGGTACTGCATATTGAACACCAGGTCCTCGGCCCACCGCACCTCGCTGGTAAACTGGATCTGGTGGTCCACCAGCAGGTCCCGGCGGTACAGCTTGTTCCACAGCACCCCGTAAAAATAAGAGGCAGGCTTGTCCATCAGATGCCGGGCAAACTCGTCCTGGGTGTAGACCCCGGCAGGCAGAAAGCCGTACTCCCGTACCTCTGGGGGCCGGGCCACGGTCATGACCCCCAGCTCGTCCTGGAGCTTGTCCAGCACCTGTTCCGGCTTGGTGGCCCCGGCGGGGATCACCATCTTGTAGGGTGCGATGACCAGGTCGGCGTTGTTCTGTTCGGCAGCGGTGACCAGATGCTCGGTGAAGTCCGGGTCGATATAGTCGTCGCTGTCCACGAACTGCACATACTTGCCGCTGGCCAGCTTCAGGCCCAGGTTGCGGGTGTCGGACACGCCGGAGTTGGCCTTGTCCACCAGCACGATGCGCTCGTCCTTTGCGCGGAACGCTTCGCACACGGGCAGGCTCTGATCCTTGGAGCCATCGTTCAGCACGATGACCTCGATGTTCTGCCAGCTCTGGGCGCAGATGCTCTCCAGACAGCGGGCGATGTGGTTCTGGGCGTTGTACACGGGCAGAATGATGCTGACAAGGGGCTTTGACATGGCGGCGTCTCCTTTGTTGTTTTTTGATTACTATACCCCCGCACCGCGCAAAATGCAAGGGCGGGTTTGAAGAGGAGGGATCCTGTGATCTTTCACATTGCGGTGTGCAGCCCGGACGCGGGCCTGCGCAGCGGGCTGGAACGCCAGTGCATGGAATTTTTTGCCCGGCGAGCGGACGCCTGCATCGTGGAACACCTGCCGGACACCGACGCCCTGCTGCGGAAGGACGGGGAGGGCGTGCGGTACGACCTGTACCTGCTGGAGCTTTCCGGCTCGGCTGCGCCGGTGGGGCTGGCGGCTGCCGGGGAGCTGCGCCGCCGGGGCCGCCGGGCCCCGCTGGCCTTTGTGGCCCGCACCACGGCCCACGCTTACAGCGCCTACAAGGTGGATGCGCTGCAATATCTGCTGCTGCCGGTGCGCCAGCGGGAGCTTTCGGCCCTGCTGGCCCGCGCCACCGAGCCGGAATACGGCCCGTCCGTCACGGTGAACACCGCCGAGGGCCTGCGGGCGCTGCCCTATGCGGGCATCGAATATCTGGAGTGCACCCACCACATCGTGCACTTCCACCTCACCAGCGGGGAGGACGTGCCCACCCTGTCGCTGCGGGTGCCGTTTTCTGCGGTGGCACAGCCTCTGCTGGCGGATGGGCGCTTTTTGCAGCCCCACCGCTCCTATGTGGTCAATCTGGCCGAGGCGGACCTGCTTTCTGCCGGGGAGCTGCGCATGCGCAGCGGGGCCCGCATCTCCATCCCCCGCGGGCGGGAGGGTGCCGTGCGGGACGCCTTCCAGCAATGGGTGCAGCAGCAGAAATACAGCCTGAAATAACAGCACGCCGGTGCTCCCACAGCGGGAACACCGGCGTGTTTTTTGCAAAAAAATTTCTCAGATCGTTGTCCAGTCCAGTGCGGTCCAGTCCGGCAGGAACTGGTCGCACACCTGCGCCATGGCAGGGGCATCGTCGGCACTGGCGGCGTCCTGCACGCCCAGCACGGTGAACCCGGCCTTGTGGGCCGTGGAAGCGGCGTAAATGGCGTCCTCGCACACGGCGCAGGCGGCGGGGTCGGCCCCGCCCAGCCGGTGCATGCACTCGAAGAACACCTCCGGGCGGCTCTTGTGCAGCACGCCCTGCGCCTCCACGATGAAGGAAAAATAGTCCGCGATGCCCAGCCGGGTGAGCACGGTGCGGCACTGGTCGGACCAGGTGTTGGAGCACAGGCACAGCCGGGCCCCCTCGGCCTGCAGCTTTGCCAGCAGGGTGCGCACACCGGGCTTCAGGTCCACCGTTTCGTACAGCTGGGCGATCACGTCCCGCATCACGTCGTAATATTCCGCCTCGGTCAGGGGCAGGTGGTATTCTCGGATGAGGTAGCGGGCACCGTCGGCCATGCCCATGGTCAGCAGCACGTCGTTCAGGTCTGCTTTGGGCGTGCGGCCATAGCGCTGCAGCAGCGCCAGCGGGGCACCCCGCCACACCACGGTCATGCTGTCGGTGAGGGTGCCGTCCATATCAAAGATCCATTGCTTGCAGCGCATGGGGCAAAGTTCCTCCTTCAAGATGATTCCTGCCCAGTATACCACGGATCTTAGCCGTATAAAAGCCGTGAGGAACCAAAAAACGGGGAGAAATTTTCCGGAAAATATGGTATAATTTCAGCAAAGACAGACAGGGAGGCAGGCAGTATGGAAAACCAAACCACTCCGTGCAAAGCGCTGGTGCTGGCCGGCGGCGGAGCACGCGGCAGCTATCAGGTGGGCGTGTGGAAGGCTCTGATGGAGCTGGACTGGCACCCGCAGATCATCACCGGCACCAGTGTGGGCAGCCTGAACGGTGCCATGTTCGTGCTGGACCTGTACGAGGTGGCACGGGATATGTGGCTGACCATCCGCAGCAAGGACGTGATGGAGCTGCCCGAAGAAAACGCCGACCTGTCGGCCCTGCACAGCTTTCTGCGCAGCGTGGTGAAGGCCGGCGGTATGGACGTCTCGCCGCTGGAAGAGATCGTGGAACGGGTGCTGGACGAGGACGCGCTGCGCCGCGCCGACATCCGCTTTGGCCTTGTCACGGTGGAGCAGCGGGGCCTGAAAGCCCGGGAGCTGACGCTGGACGAGATCCCGCAGGGCCGGGTAAAGGATTACCTCATGGCCTCGGCGGCCTGCTTCCCTGCCCTGCGGGCGCGGGAGATCGACGGGGTCAAGTTCCTGGACGGCGGCTACAGCGACAACATGCCCACCGGCCTTGCCAAAAAGATGGGTGCCGACGAGCTGGTGTGCGTGGACCTGGAGGGGGTGGGCATCACCCGCCCCAACCTCACCGGTCTGCCCACCACCATGGTGCGCAGCTACTGGGAGCTGGGCGACATCCTGCACTTTGACCCCGATACCGCCCGCCGCAATGTGGAGCTGGGTTATTACGACACCCTGCGGGCCTTTGGCCGGGTGCGGGGCTGCGCCTATGCCGTGGACAACGGCCCGGACAGCAGCGCCGATGCTGCCGCGTTCCGGGCACGGTTCGACGCGGTGCAGAAGGCCGTGCGGGAGAAATACCCCGTGACCCTTACCGCAGACGCGGCCCTGCTGCTGGCCCGGATGAAGGACGCCGAGCTTGCCCCGCTGGAAGCCGTGGCCGAGGACGTGGGGGTAGACCCCACGGTGTACTACACCACCCGGACGCTGGGGCAGGCGTTTCTGGACAAATGCGACCGTGCGCGCATGGCCAGCTTTGCCCCGTTGTTTGCAGGCAGCGCGGACGCGGGCCGGGCGGCGCTGGCAGCCCTGCTGCCCAATACATTCTTGCAGGCGCTGGTCTGGCAGGCCCTGACCGCGCCGGAACTGCCGGAGGTGACCGAACATGAAGATCTGTAAAGGTGTTTCTGCGTCCCCGGGCCTTGTGCTGGGGCAGGTGAGCCGGTTGGAACGCCATGTGGAAACGTTCAGCACCGGGCCCTTTGACCCGGAACGGGAGCTGCGCCAGCTGGAAGATGCGGTGCGCACCGCCCAGAGCGAGCTGGACTCCATGGCAGAGCGGGCCGCTTCCACCGAGCAGGCCATCCTGCAGTTCCAGAGCATGATGCTGGACGACGAAGGCATGATGAACGAGGTGCGGTTCTGCATCAAGGCAGGCATCAGCGCCGCCGCCGCCATGGACAAGGTGGGCCAGCGTTACGCCGACCAGTTGGCCAACATGAAGGACAACCCCTACATGCAGCTGCGCAGCGTGGACATTCTGGACGCCACCAGCCGGGTGATCAACATTCTGGGCAACCGGCCCCGCATGTGGCTGGCACTGGACCACCCGGTGATCCTGGCCGCCGACCGCCTGATGCCCACCGACCTGTTCAGTGTGCCCTCCGGCATGATCCTGGGCGTCGTCACCACCGAGGGCAGCGGCCAGAGCCATGCCGCCATCATTGCCCGGGCCATGAACATCCCCGGCATCGTGCAGGTGGGGCCGGAGTTCCTGGACGACTGCGACGGCCGCACCGTGATCCTGGACGCCACCAAGGGCGAGTGCATCCTGGACCCGGATGCTGTGGCCCGCCAGCAGGCAGAAGCCCGCATCTGCGAACTGCAGCGTGAAAACGAAGAAATGCGGGTGCTGGGCCGCCAGCCCGGCTACACCCGGGACGGCGCAGCCTTTGAGTTGCTGGCCAACTGCTTTGGCCCGGAGGATATCGACACCGCCATGCAGTCCGGTGCCCGGGGCGTGGGCCTGCTGCGCAGCAGCTACATGATGCTGCCCGGCCGCATTCTGGACGAGCAGGAGCAGTTCTACTTCTATTCTTCCTGCCTTGCAGCGGCACAGGGCTGCCCTGTGACCGTGCGCACCTTCGATTTTGGTGCCGACCGCACCATGGCGGACGCCTATCAGGGGGTGCAGTCCTCCAAGCTGGGCCTGCGGGGCATCCGCAACAGCCTGCGCCAGCCCCGCCAGTTTGAAACGCAGATCTGTGCCCTGCTGCGGGCCGCCCACCGGGGCCCCCTGCGGGTGATGTTCCCCATGGTGACCGACGTGGAGGACTGGGACGCCGCCATGCACATCGTGGAGCACTGCCGCCAGAGCCTGCGGGAGCGGGGCGTGCCCTTCAACGAAAAGACCCCCTTCGGCGTCATGCTCAGCGTGCCGTCGGCCTGCCTGACCGCGGAGGAATTCGTGGCCCACGGGTGCGATTTTCTGGTCATCGGCACCAACGACCTGACCCAGTACACCCACGCCGCCGACCGGGAGCTGGCCAGCGCGGAGCGGTATTACCGCCCGGCCAGCCCGGCCATGAAAAAGCTCATCGCCATGGTGCTGGAGGCGGCAAAGGCCGGCAACGTGCCGGTGACCATCTGCGGCCTGGCCGTGGGCAACCCGGTGAACACGGTGCAGTACCTGCAGATGGGCCTGCGCAGCTTCTCGGTGAGCCCGCAGAACCTGCTGCGTACCAAAAAGACCCTGCTGGAAGCCGACGCCCACCCGGACGACACCGAGCTGGAATAAAGCGATAAAAGAAAGGGGCTGCTGCACGCTGTGCAGCAGCCCCCTTTGTTTGGGGAACCTGCCGTGCAGCTTGCGGAATGCACAGCAGGGGGAGATGGCTTTTATAAAAATGGGTTCTCAGTTCATGCGGCGGTTCTTGCGGTCCAGCACAAAGCCTGCGGCCAGCAGGAACAGGCCGCTGAGGGCAGTGCCCACCACTGCCAGCCAGTTTGCACCGGTCTGGGGCAGAGCGGCAGGAGCAGGAGCAGCAGCTTTCGGCTCTGCATTCTGCGCCACATTCTGTGCGGTTGCGGTGGTGTCTGCGGCAGGAGTGTCAGCCGGTGCAGTGCCGTCCTGTGCAGGGACATCCGGGGTCACGGCGGGGTCTGCCGGGGTCACCTCCGGGGTGGACGGGACGTCCGGGGTGCTGGGCGTGTCCGGTTTGTTGGGGGTGTCCGGCTTGTTAGGCGTGTCCGGTTCACTGGGTTCCGGGGTCAGTTTGGGCAGCACCACATGCTTGGTCTGGCCGCACTTGTCAATGCTGCAGACGTAGTCTGCATAGCCGTCCTTTTCCAGCGTAGGCTCCACGACCTTGCCCACCAGCTGCCAGTCGTGCAGGTCCTCGTCCTTCAGCTTGGTGATGTCAACAATTTCTTCGGGGTGCTCTTCCATGTACTTGCGGTTGTGGACGACCTTGGTGAGGGTGCCGTCGGCGATGGTGTGGCGATACTTGAAACGATTATGAGTGTAAGGATCCAATGTGCGCGGCAGTTCAAGTTTTTCTTTGGCAACGGAGCCATTATTATAGCAATTGACGATGGCGGAGTTGCGTTCGCCAAAGTAAGAGGAACCGTCTGCCTTGTAGCTGGCGCTGTCGGCAGGGACATACTGATATTCGACCTTGTATGGGTTATAGCTATAAGTTTCAGTTCCGGCACCAATCGCAGTACCGGAGCCTTTTCCATAAATGTATGCGTTGACAACGGTATCGCCGGTGCTGCTGTTGATGTTGACGTTACAGGTAGTGTTAAAGTCGCTATCGCCACTCCACTTGTTAATCCTGCCACCAATCGCAGGGCTGTAGTTACCGGTTCCATCATATTGAGAAGAAAACGCAGGATTGTCGGAGCCAAAGGAATTGATTGCATTTACGGTGCCGCCGGTGATGTTGATGGTTGTTGTGGTATCATCGTGACAGCCAGCATTTCCAATCGCAGGACGATCATAGGAAGCAATAGCTGTAACATTGGCATTTTCTTCAATATTGATCGTGAGATCAGAAAGGCTGCCATCCCGACTAGTACCAATGGCGCAGCCGGATTCGCGGGTTTCTGCATGTACGGTGGCATTTCCGGAGATTGTAATAGTAGTAGGGTCGTTGGAGCAGCCGACTTGATCGCCATTTCCAATTGCAGCGGCAAAAGCAGAATAAGCATCAACAACGGCATCGTCCGTAATGGTGACGCTGTTTCCACTGCCGAAACCACCGCCGATTCCGGCACCATCCTCGGAAGCGGCAGTAACATGGGCATTGCCTTCAATGCGGATGTTTTTGCCGGTACCGCTGCAGCCGCCGCCAATGGCAGCAGCGCCATCATTTCCGGCAATGGCAGTGATATCACCGCCGGTGATGGTAATATTGGACGTGTCGGCTAAAGAATATTCCCTGTTATATGTATCGCTACCGCCGCCGATGGCGGCAGAATTATGGTAACCGCCTGCCAGAAGTTTGCCGGTAGTGTCCTCATCGGTACCGGTCTTTGCAGTACCATTATCGTTCACATCGTCCTTGATGGTCAGGGTGCCCTTGCCGTATGCGTCCGCTTTTTCGATGGCGGCGTGTTCTTCACTCCACCTGTTTTCAACCAGAACGGTGTTGTCGCCGTTCAGCTCAAGGTTGGTGTCGCCATCGCCCTTTATTTCGATCGCACCGGACTTGGCATCGGTGGTATCAACTTCAATGTGCACATTCTCCAGGGTCACATCGGTGGTCTGATCTTTTGCCGTCTCCACCGTGATGGTATTTGAAGTCTTTTCGCCGCCGCTGGTAATGGTAACGCCGGTATCGTCTGGGTGCTCGTTTATCTCTGTGTTCTCCTGCGTCACATAGGTGATGCCGTCATCTTTGGTCTTTACCGTCACACTGCCCTTGTTCAAATCGTAAGTGTCCGCAAACGCCGCTGTGGCGATGGACGAGACCATGGCCATCAGAGCCGCTGTGGACAGCACCCGCAAGGCAAACTGTTGTTTCACATTTTTCCGCATTGCAAAACCCTCCAAACAAAAAAACTTACAGAGACGTGAACGTTACCGGGAACGATACCAAAAACCGGCAAAACCCGGGATTTTAGGGCAGAAAACCACATAGCTGTGCATTTTCATGCCTGGCGTCTCTTTGTGGCACAAGTATAGTGCTGTGCTGTGGAGAATGTCAAGACAAAATGCTGAATTTTCGGGGGGGGGGGTAGGCAATTTTGTGGAACGAGCACAAAATAAGCCGAAAATTTGCGACAGAATAACAGGGCGAACCTGCACAAAAATCCGGGAGATCTTTATACGGGGCAAAAAATAAAAAATGGGCCCGGGAAAGCCCGCAGACTTTCCCGAACCCGTGGGTCGGAATTTTTCTTTTGTGGAAGGTGCGCCGCCCGCCGGAGCCCCGGTTATTCCAGATTGCCGGTCAGGGTCATCACGGCGGCGAGCACGGCCAGCGGGGCGGTCTCGCACCGCAGGATGCGGGGGCCCAGGCCAACCGTTTTGGCTCCGGCTTTGGCGGCCATTTCGGCCTCCTCGGCGGCAAAGCCGCCCTCTGCACCGGTCACGATGGCGATCTTCCGCTTTTTGCCGTCGGCGGGTGCGGCCTCGGCCAGCAGCTGGCGCACCGGTGCGCCGCCGCACTCGTAGCAGAACAGCACAAGGTCGTACTGGTCAAAGGTGCGGCACACGGCCCCGAAGTTGGGCAGCGGCAGGGCCACGTCCGGCAGCACGCCCCGGCCGCACTGCTTGGCGGCTTCCAGCGCGATGCGGTTGTAGCGCTCGTTCTTCTGCTCCTCTTTTTTGGGGGCGGCCACGCAGTACC
>OLHE01001731.1_pt1 | contig 13808 bp, 10 predicted proteins | sample 1605821 | NCBI WGS metagenome assembly OLHE01 (sample SAMN03283250) | human gut metagenome | biome: human-associated habitat; material: feces | host: Homo sapiens | place: USA | collected 2013
GCCCGCGCCGCGGGAAAGCCTGTGTCAACCGTCGAGGTGCTCGCCGAAATCACGCGCTTGCGCCAGTTGTGCTGCGACCCGCGTTTGGTGTATGAAGATTACCGCGGGCCTTCCGCCAAGCTCGACGCGATTGTCGATTTGGTTTCGTCCGCCGTGGAGGGCGGAGAAAAGACGCTCGTGTTCTCGCAATTCACGAGTTTCCTTGAGCTGATTGCCGAACGGCTGCGCAAGGCGGGCATCGCGCATTATTCCATCACGGGCGCTACGCCGAAGAAAGAACGCGTGCGGCTCGTCGATGCGTTCAATGAAGACGACACCCCTGCGTTTCTCGTTTCTCTGAAGGCGGGCGGCACGGGTTTGAACCTTACGGGCGCGTCGGTCGTGATTCATGCCGATCCGTGGTGGAACGCTGCGGCGCAAAGCCAGGCGACCGACCGCGCGCACCGCATTGGGCAAACGCGCGTGGTGAGCGTCGAGAAGGTTGTGGCGAAAAACACGATCGAGGAGCGCATCGTGCGTCTGCAGCAAACGAAAAGCGAACTCGCCGACCAAGTTGTGGGCGCGGGCGGAATTTCACTCGCATCGCTCGATGCCGACGATTTGTACGAGTTGTTGCAGGGGTAGGGGCGGTTTCCTTAATCTGCATGACACTCCATGAGCGCATCGAACGGTATAATGGCGCGAGCTGCCGCGTTTTCCGGCGGCATGAAGCACGAATGAGAGGTGGCGCGTGGCGCGCGAAAAGAAGCAAATCGCGAAAAACCGCAAGGCTTTCCACGATTACGAAATAATTGAAACGTTTGAGGCGGGCATCGCGCTCACGGGCACCGAGGTGTGCTCGCTGCGCGAGAACAACTGCCAGCTTACCGACTGCTTCGTGCTCATTCGCAAGGGCGAGGCGTGGCTCAACGGGCTGCATATCTCGCCGTATTCGCATGGCAATTTGAACAATCCCGACCCCGACCGCAAGCGCAAGCTGCTGCTTCATCGCAAACAGATTCGCTATTTGGAGCAGAAAACGCGCGAGGCGGGACTGGCAATTGTTCCCATTGGAATTTACTTCTCGACAAACGGCTTGGTGAAGCTTGAAATCGCGCTTGCCCGTGGCAAGAAGCTGCACGATAAGCGCCAGGCGATGGCGGAACGCGATTCCAAACGCGAAATCGCTCGCGCGTTGAAGATGCGTTCTCGTTAATTGGCAAGGTGCCCTGCGGGGCTTGAACAGGGGGTTCATACATGGGTATTTTCAGAAAAGCAACTCGCTTGGGCAGTCGCGTAGCGAAAAACGCCGCAAGGCAGATCGTCATGCCCGAAGACGAGAAGTCCAAGAAGGACAAGGGCGATAAGTCTGCCGAGCCAGCAGCGCCGCAGCATTCTGACGCCGAATACGATGAGCTGCAGGAGAAATACAATGCGCTCATGACCGAAAAGTGGAAGGAATACTACAAAACCAGCTGCGACGGCGAGTGCGAGACATGCGAATACTACGACTGGTGCCCTGACGATTTCGACGGCGTGTTTGAGGATGAGGCACCTGCCGAAGACGCGAAGGCCGAGTCTGCTGCAGCTGAAGGCGAGGGAGCCGTGGCTCCCGATGTCGACGAGGGCGCTGAGGGCGCAGCCGCCGACGAGGCCGACGAAGCCGCTGAAGTTGAGGTCGAAGAGGAAAACGACGTCGAACTCACCGACGAGGAACGTGCCGCGAAGGCTGCCGCCGAGGCGTATTACGAAGATGGCTGCGATGGCGACTGCGATAACTGCGAGCACTACGATTGGTGCCCGGCAGAAGAGGAAGACGAAGACGATAAGGTCCTTTTCAAGGGCGTCACGCAGGGCGACGTGAAGAATGCTGCCAAGGGCGGCGTCGAGCTTGCGCGCGAGACGGCACTCGCGGCGCGCGATTTGAAAGAAGCTCTCGACGACATCACGGGCGGCATGAACCTCAAGGAACTGTTGAAATAAGGTTTCAGGAGCGTGTCGGCATTTGACATTGGCCGCCGCCTCGATACAATAGGTTTTCCGCTGGGGCAACCCGGCATGGTGCTTGACAAAAGCATATCGCATGGTGGACAGCACCCTCGGTGCCCGCGCGGCACGCATTTGGGGGCGACTGGTTTCGACATGGTACGTTTGAACTGAGGAGCAGGTCGTGGTCTCCTCGCCACGTTAAACAGGGGTAAAGTCAAGTTAATTGGCAAAAAATCTTATCAGAGCGCTCCTGCGCTCGCCATGGCTGCTTAATAGCACCTGGCACGTCAAACTCGGGTTGTCCCCGACTCGAGCGCGACGTCATTTTAGGGGACTGCTTCAAAGCACGTAGTCTGTATGGCTTTGGAAAAGAAAGAACGGGCTAGGAAGCTCGACGTTGGTTCGCGAACCGACATCTTCCGAAATTCGATCGCGAAATAAGCTTGTAGAGCCTGAACAAGAACGTAGTATGGACCGGAGTTCGATTCTCCGCGCCTCCACCAGAATCAATAAACGCCGTTCTTTTGAGCGGCGTTTTTTGTGGATGTCCGTAAGGGTTGGGCATCTTGAAGGCTTGGCAAAAGAGGCTTCTGACGTGCGCTTTCGTGCTTTTAAGGAGGCATGCGCCCGCTTAATCGCCGTTTTGCCGCGCATTTTGGATTCTGCTATTCGCGTGCGTGCCAATGCGCGTTTTGCGGTTTGTGCGATAGGCTTTATTATGAAAATGGCAATTGCTTGGTAACGAGCGACATTATTCAGCCCAGGGTAAATAAACCGGGCATTGATTAAAAAGAGGATGCATGATCGTTTCTTCTGACAGGGTACTATCAAACAGGCCGTTTAATGACGCCCCTATCGGTATTTTCGATTCCGGTTTTGGCGGCCTTACGGTGGCGCGCGAAATCGCCAAGGAGCTGCCCGAGGAATCCATCGTATATTTCGGCGATACGGCGCGATGCCCCTATGGCCCCCGCAGCCAAGACGAGGTCGACGGTTTCGTGCAGCAAATTTGCACCTGGCTCGTTGGCCGCGACGTGAAGCTGCTCGTTATCGCGTGCAACACCGCGACCGCCGCTGGCCTTGAACATGCGCAGCAACGTTTCAGCATTCCCGTGATCGGCGCCGTTATTCCTGGCGCTCGCGCCGCCGCGCGTGCGACGAAAAACCGCCGCGTGGGCGTCATCGCAACGAAGGGCACGGTTGAATCGGGCTGCTATCCTCAGGCTATTCGCAATATCGACGCGGGCATCACGGTGTTTTCCACGGCTACGCCGAAGTTCGTCGACATCGTCGAGCAGGGAATTCGCATGTCGAGAGGCCCCATCGAAGACCTCACGAGCCTTGCGAGCAAGGTTTACATTCGCCCGGCGTTCCAGGAAATCGCCCGCGACTATCTTGAACCGCTGCGTCGTTGTGAAATCGACACGCTCGTGCTTGGCTGCACGCATTACCCCATGCTTAAAGCGCTTATCGGCGGCGTTATCGGCCACAATGTGCTGCTCGTTTCTTCCGCCGAGGAAATGGCGAAAGAGGTGCGCGAGACGTTGAGCATGCGCGGTGAGCTTGCCCATGAGGGCAATATCGCAAAACACGAGTTCTTCACCTCGGCGCCGAATCTGGATGAATTCCAGTCGTTCGGGTCGCGGGTGTTCAGCGAACCCATCGAGCGCCCGACCCATATCGATCTTTCTCGCTTATAATCTGAAGGCCGACATCGCGTCGGCCTTTTCTGTATGTATGCGGGCTTGCCCGCTTGATAGGAGGAAACCATGCTTGCTAACAGGGCAAACGATCGCGACGATCGCGCGATGCGCGACGTGAAGCTTACGCGCGGCATTATGAAGAACGCCAACGGCAGCTGCCTTGCCGAATTCGGTGACACGCGTGTGCTGTGCACTGCGACCATCGAAGATCGTGCGCCGGCCTGGCGCAAAGGCTCGGGCAAAGGCTGGCTCACGGCCGAATACGCCATGCTTCCCGCTGCGGGCAACAAGCGCACGCGCCGCGAGACGAACGGCCGCAATGGTCGCAGCATGGAAATCGAGCGCCTCATTGGTCGCAGCCTGCGCAATGTGTGCGACTTGAACTCCATGGGCGGCGAGGTGACCATGACCATTGACTGCGACGTGTTGCAGGCCGATGGCGGCACGCGCACGGCCGCCATCACGGGCGCGTGGGTCGCGGCCTATGATGCGTTCGAGATGTGGAAGACCGCAGGCCGCATTAAGACGAACCCCTTGTTTGGCCAGGTTGCCGCCATCAGCGTTGGTTTGGTTGAAGGCCGCCTTATGCTCGACCTCGATTACGAGGAAGATTCGAACGCCGAAATCGACATGAACGTCGTGATGAACGCGAAGGGCGAGATTGTCGAGATTCAGGGCACCGGCGAGCAGGTGAGCTTCTCGCGCGACCGTTTGAACGAGTTCTTGGATATGGCCGAAGAGGGCATCAAGGTGCTGCTGGCCGCTCAGAAAGATGTGCTTGGCATCGAATAGCAGGAAAGCGGCCGCGTGCGGGATTTGTGGCGCACGCGTTTTTGTTCGCGGAATGGAGTAGAAGAGAAATGAAAGTCGTCATTGCAACCAACAATAAGCACAAGGTTGAAGAAATCGAGACCGCGCTCGACTTTCCGGGCTGGGAGTTTCTGACTCTGTCGCAGGTTGAGTCGTATCCCGAGCCCGAGGAAGACGCCGATACGTTCGTCGGCAATGCGCTCATCAAGGCCCGCGCTGCCCATGAGGCAACGGGCATGGCCGCGCTCGCAGACGATTCGGGGCTTGTGGTCGATGCCCTCGATGGCAGGCCTGGCGTGTACTCGGCGCGCTATGCGGGCACGCATGGCGACGATGCCGCGAACAACGCCAAGGTACTCGCCGAACTTGAGGGTGTGCCCGACGAGCAGCGTACGGGGCGCTTCGTGTGTGCTCTCGCATTCATCAACGAGGCGGGAGACGAAACGACGGTCGAGGGCACGGTCGAAGGCCGCATTGGGCACGAGCTGCGCGGTAGCGAGGGCTTTGGTTACGACCCCATGTTCATGCCCGAGGAGTTTGGTTTTGAACGCTCGCTCGCTGAGGTTTCCCAAGACGAGAAAAACGCCATCAGCCATCGTGGCAACGCGCTGCGCATCCTGCGCGCGAAGCTCGCGGAGTAAGCGAGGCTGCCGACCTGTTAAATGCTCGTAGCGTTTAACAGGTTTTCGAGCCTGCGGCGGCATCTTTGGCAACGGCCGAATAACGTTTCGCCAGCAGGCGTATTTGCGGGCGTGCAGCGCTATACTTGAGACGAGCGTTGGCAGGGGATTGTCGCCAGCGCACATAAGAAGGAGGTTTTTGCCATGAAGAACATTCTCGTCGCCTATGACGGCTCTGAGACTTCGAAGCGCGCAATCGACACCGCTGCCGACCTCATCGCGTCCGACGCCCGCATTCATCTCGACATCGTGAACGTGGTCTCCATTCCCATGCTTTCCGATGATCAGGCTTCGAGCTTCGCCGCGATTTTGGACCTTATGAAATCCGACGCCGAAGAGGTGCTTGCCGACGCTTTGAATCAGTTCGAAGGCAGGCATCAGCAAAACGGCGTGGACACGCTGCTTGTTTTGGGAACCGACGTCGCATCGGAAATCGCCAAGCTTATCGAAAAGAATGGCTACGACATGGTGGTTATCGGATCGCGCGGGCTTTCTGGCATGAAGCAGTATCTGGGCAGCGTGAGCCACAAGTTGCTCGGCGCAACCAAGGTGCCTGTGCTCGTTGTGAAATAACGCCGAAAATCAGGTAAAACATATCATGCGCAGGAAGGCTTCGCCTATGGCGGGGCCTTCCTCTTTTTCTGTCCCGCTGCGTTTACAATGTGCCCGCAGGCAAAGAAAGAAAGAAAGAAAGGAAACACCATGAAGAAGTTCTTCAGCGAATTCAAGGAGTTCATCAACCGCGGCAACGTGATGGATTTGGCCATTGCGGTCATCATCGGCGGCGCATTCACGTCCATCGTTACCGCGCTCACCACGAACATCATCAACCCGCTCATCTCGGTTATCGCAGGCGGCGGCGCCGACACCATTTCGGGCCTCGTTGTTCCCGGCACCGACATCGACTTCGGCGCGTTCATCAGCGCCTGCATCAATTTCCTCATCGTTGCTTTCGTTGTGTTCCTGCTCGTGAAAGCAGTGAACAAGGCTCAGGATTTGGGCAACAAACTTACGGGCAAGGAAGAAGAAGCCCCTAAGGCTGCGCCCGTGTGCCCGTATTGCTTGGAGGAAGTCAAGGAAGGCGCCACGCGTTGCCCGCATTGCGCCGGCGTATTCGACGCGCCCGCTAAGGCCAAGTAGGCTTACTGGACTGAAAACGCCGCAAGCAAGCGATGCGGAAGGCGCCTCGACGGGAGGCGGCGGCTGAAGGTTGTGATCCGCGGTGGTGATTGAGCGTTGTGTCGCAGTCGGAACTAAACGCTTCGGCCGAACGCTGAAATCGAAAACTGCGACCGATCGCCTCGATCGACGTTGAGGCTGGAAGCTGCGCCGGACGCTGGAAGCAAATGCTTCGGCTGAACGATCGAGCCGAAAATTGCGATCGACCGCTGCAGCGGAGGGCTGCGACCGCTTACCGACGCGGTTTGCAAAAACCTTGTGAAGCTGCGCATATGCGCAAAATAGTAGGTCTCGTAAACGTGCACGTTATGGTAAACTAACCGAGCCTGTGCGCCGAAAGGTGCCAGGTCCCGTTCGGAAAACAGAGCGGGTTTGTATCTGTAGGCCCCCGAGACATGTTGAGTTCAACCACCATGACGAAGGGTCCCTGTACTTGAAAGGGGTCCGTTTTGACCGAAATCAAGAACACGAATGTCATCGATTTCGAGGACATCTCCGACGACGAGATGAACGCGATGATCGATGGCACCCTGACCGAGTTCGACGAAGGCGATCTGGTCAAGGGCACTGTCGTGAAGATCGAGCATGACGAGTGCTTGCTCGACATCGGCTTCAAGAGCGAGGGCGTTATCCCTGCTCGCGAGCTGTCTATCCGCAAGGATGCCGATCCCTCCGAAATCGTTGCCCTGGGCGACGAAATCGAGGCTCTTGTTCTTCAGAAGGAAGACAAGGACGGCCGCCTGATCCTCTCCAAGAAGCGTGCTGAGTACGAGCGTGCTTGGATCAGCGTCGAAGAGAAGTTCAAGGCCGGCGAGACCGTCACCGGCGAGGTTATCGAAGTCGTCAAGGGCGGCCTCATCCTCGACATCGGCCTGCGTGGCTTCCTGCCTGCTTCCCTCGTTGACCTTCGCCGCGTGAAGGATCTCGACGCCTACCTGGGCACCGAAATCGAAGCTCGCGTCATCGAGATGGATCGCAACCGCAACAACGTCGTGCTGTCCCGCCGCGTGCTGCTCGAGGAAGGCCGCAAGAACGAGCGCGCCGAAATCCTCTCCAAGCTCGTCAAGGGCATGCGCCTCAAGGGCACTGTTTCCTCCATCGTCGACTTCGGCGCCTTCGTTGACCTGGGCGGCATCGACGGTCTGGTTCACATCTCCGAGCTGTCTTGGAACCATGTCAACCATCCCTCCGAGGTCGTCAAGGTTGGCGACGAGGTTGAGGTTGAGGTTCTCGACGTCGACCTGCAGCGCGAGCGCATCTCGCTCGGCCTGAAGCAGACCACCGAGGATCCGTGGCTGAAGCTCATCGAGAGCTACCCCGTGGGCACCATCGTTGATGGCAAGGTCACCAAGGTTGTTCCGTTCGGCGCCTTCGTCGAGCTCGGCAACAACGTCGAGGGCCTGGTTCACATCTCCGAGATGGCTGCCAAGCACATCGACACCCCGGCGCAGGTCGTCAAGGTCGGCCAGGACGTCAAGGTCAAGGTTATGGACATCAACCCCGACCGTCGTCGCATCAGCCTGTCCATGAAGGCTGCTGCTCACGACCTGGGCTTTGAGGTTGAGGTCGACGAGACCATCCAGGCTCCCGAGCCGCGTCAGCCCAAGAAGAAGGCTGCTGCTCCCAAGGCTGAGAAGCCCGCGACCGAAGAGGCCGCTGAGTAAATCTCGCGCCGAGCACGTTCTTGATCGAAGGCTTGGGATGGTTGAACCCAAGCCCGGTTGAAACTTCGCATGGTTTTATAGAAAGCCGCTCCACGTTTGTGGGGCGGCTTTTCTGTTATAGACGTGATTCGTTGAACGGGGCTTGTTGTGCAGGCATATTGGATGCCGTCCCAACAAAATTGGGTGAGCCTATAGGACGCCGTGAAACGAGAAGGGCTTGTTTGGGCAGGCGTATTGGATAGCGCGCATTCGGAAGGGGTCGTTTGGGCGACGCATTATTGGACGCAGCGCATCACGAAGGGGGTTGCTTGGGTGGATGTTGTTGAACGCCAGCCGAGCAAGAATTCTGTTTAAAAAGGGGCTCGAATGTGGCATATTCGGCTCTTTTCTGGCGCTGTGCCGTAGTGGGCTTGGATGTGGTCGTGCTACTGGCTTTTTGACCTAGGAAAACAGAAGGCGTGAGCGTAAGTGTGATTTGATGCTGCGGAACTACGCCACATTCGAGGGTGCTTTTGCGCATGCGTATACGAGTCATGGTAGAATTCAGGGGTTATTGGCAAAGATGGTTGCGTCGGGCACGATGCGGGCGTGGGCGAAGGGTGCGCACGCTTGAGGGAATGCGGGTGAGAGTCCCGCGCTCTACCAGGAACCGTATATGCTGATGAACGGGTTGGCTGTTGCGCAAGAGAGTGTGCGTGCGATAGTGATGATGCGCATGCTTCATGCTGCAATGGCTTGCAAGCAAAACCGCGGGCACGCGGGCCGTTCAAGTGAGGCAAAGTCGGAACACTCATCCATCGCACTGAGCCCTGGAAGTGAGGTACCGATGAAATTCGGTCCAAGTTTGGCGCGCGATGGCGCTCGCGAAGAAGCCCGCGTCGGGACAGGCGACGTCTCGCGTGGAAATCCTGAGAAAAATCTGCTAAATACGTCACTTTGGCAACGTATGCTCTCGGTTTTTATGGCCATTGTCCTTGCGACATCCATGACTCCGAGCCGCGCGCTCGCGTCTGACGAGGATGCGACCAATTCCGTTGCCGCCGAGTCTGCAGAAGGTGTTGCAGCTTCGGGTGTCGATAGCCAATCTGGCGAAGCGGTCCCTGGTGAAGATGTATCCGATACAGTCGAAGATGTTGACACGGATTCCGTTATTGACGAATCGGTAAATGCGAATAAGACGGATGGCGGTTTAAGCCAGGCCATGGCCGAGCCGGGGCAGTCTTCGCTCGCTGGCGCTGTCTCCTCGTCGAATGATGGCGTATCGGCTTTCGAAACCGATGCTGCGGCTGGTGGAGCCCAACAAAACGATTCATTGACTCGTGCTGTAGCGTCGCTTGATTCTTCATCTGTTATCAGCGTTGGCAGCTCAAAAAATGCAGTAAGCTTTACGAATTATTCTGGATATGTAAAGACAACTACTACACTTTATGCAACCGCTTGGACGAAACGGGGCGCTTCGAAAATCCCCTCGAGCGGCTTTACGTACCAGTGGTACGCTTCCGATGCGACTAATGCGTCAGCAAAGGACATGTCCCAGTTTGAGCCGATTGCGGGTCAAACATCCTCTTCAATCGTTCTTGACGATACTCTTCGAACTCAGCTCGATGGTAAGTGCCTACGCGTTGCGATTACGAGCGGCGATACAACGGTCTATGGGCCTTCCTTGAATAAATATCGCGCCACCTTGTCTGCGGTAAAGCGTATTGATGCGCCTGTTAAGGCGAAAACTGCACTTGATGAAAAATCATATATCCTCATTCAGCCGTCAGACGCAGTAACCTCATCGACGAATAATGTTAAGCCAGAGATTCTTCGCCCAGGAAGTGTGCTTTGCGCAAATGCCTACGATAGCGAGGCAGTGCCCTCGGCTCGCATTTCCGCGCAAAACACTTGGACGTATCAATGGCTTGCTGGCGATAGTCGCGATGCGGACGATTCGGCTTATCTTCCCATTGAAGGCCAAACTTCTCAAACCTTGACCATTACTGAGGATTTGGCGAAGCAGCTTGCTGGCAAATACATTCGAGTTAAAGTCACCGGAGATGGTCAAGAGCTCTATGGCCCAAGCGGTTCTTTTGATCGTCCAGCTTCTGTTAAATACAATACCCCTGGTCCAGTTGCGTCTGTTGATCAACTTGCCGTTAACCATATCGTTCTCGCCTACAATGGCGAAAAATTCGGCAATCAGGTTGAAGACATTCCCAATGCGAACGTCGGCGACACGATTTGTGCTGCGGCGTACTACCTTAACTACGATACGCCGACCGATTTGTATGGCGAAGACAAGGTCGATTTCTCTTGGCAAGTTGCCGATGACAAAGATGGCGAATATCGCGAAGTAGCAACTGGTGCGACGTTCACCGTTGGTGATTACGCTGGAAAATATCTCAAGGTCGTTGCAACGGCCAAGAACGGCATTGCCGGTATCGATTCGCATGAAACGGAGCCAGGCCGCATTTTGGCAAAGGGAGCGTCGACGCTTTACTACGTCGATTATGCCAATGCGTCCAAGGGCGCGAAGGATACGGGCTCCACGATCGAAGCGGTTGCCTACAAGGGCGATTACTGGGAAAACGAAACGGTTACCGAGGGCGTCACGTTCACGTGGCGTTGGTCTGAGGTCGATCCCGATTCCGCCGATTTTGACGAGGGCGACTGGCATGTTGTTGATGGCCAGTCTTCTGCCTCGTTCACCATTCCGGACGATTATGCATTTCGATGGGTAAACGTTACTGCGTATGCGGGCGATAATACGGTTGTCGCCGATTCGTCCGTCAAAGTGAAACCTGCTGGTTCGCACGAGCTTTCGAGTCTCGTGTATGTTAAAAAGATTGCTGGCGATCTTGACGCGAAGTACCAGTATAAGACCGGCGAGAAAATTGGCGTAGAGGCCTTTGAGCTCACGTCGGCGGGTACCAAGGGCAGCAAGCTTTCGAACGACCAGCTTTCGTTTACGTGGCAAATTGCCGATTCCCGCAATGGTGAATACGTCGATCTGAATGACGCTAACCTGCATCGTTCGTCGTTCGTTATTCCCGAAAGCTACGAAGGAAAGTTTCTGAAATGCCTGGTTTCCGCTGGGTATAACACCGAAGTCGCATTGCTTAACAAGGCCATTGTTAAGGGTGATGGCGCTGCGACATACGGCATTACTTCGGTCGATGTCGAGCAAAGCAATAATTTGGTGCAGGTTGGCAGTACTTTAACTCCGACTGCTAACTATTTGGCCACCAATGAACACGGCGAGTATGAAACTTCGCTTCCGAGCGGTTCCGTTGTTACGTATGCGTGGTTCGCTGCCGATGATGAGAACCGCACGAACGCTGTTGAGCTGACGGGCGCAGACGATGCGACAGGCGCATTGAAGATTCCCGCTTCGGCTGAGGGCAAATATATTTACGTTGTGGCGAATGCCGGCGAAAACGATAAAGAGAGCGACCCGCTCTTTGTGGGTGCCGCTGAAGAAAAGACCATTAAGGTCAATGTCAAGATTACGGGCGTAACCGACCACAATTCGGGCGAGAGTTACTCTTTTGAGTCGTGGATTCCTCTGACCGAGTATGCATGGAGCAGCGACGAGAAGAAATCTGCTTGGGATATCTTCAAGACGGTGCTCGATAGTGCCGGCTATACGTATAACGACCAGTGGGGCACCCCTTATTCCATTACGACGCCGGATAAAAAACGAACTCTGGCTATGTCGAGCAGTGCACCGTGGAGCTATTGGTCATTCTTTGTTAATGGTACATATGCTCCCGTTATGGCAACGGGCTATTTGCCGGTTGAGGGCGATACCATTGAGCTTACTTACATAGACGCGTCGGGTACGTTTGTTCCAGGCGGTGAGCCAGAAACTAATCTTGGAACTCCTCATCCCGATATCGATGTCACGTGGAACGGTTTTGCAAATGGCAGTGCTGGTTCTGCGACGGACGCCCTTACGCCTACGACGAAGACCGATACTCCCTCATGGGCGCTCAACCTCCTGACCGAAGAGCAGCAGAAGGCAGGCGCAAGCGCCTCTGCGTCTGACCCCATTGTCGCGAACGGAAAGGTGTACCTCGTCACCGGAGCTTCGGTGTGGGGCGGAAAGACGTGGAACGCTGTCCTCAACGAGATTGATTCCGAGACGGGCTCCGTTGTACGCTCCCTTGAGCTCGGCTCTTCCATGGATACCACCTGCCGTCCTGTTATTGCGCAGGGCATCATTTTGATTCCGCTTTCCGGCGGCTATCTGCAGGCTGTTTCGGCGAAAACGTTTGAGACGCTTTGGTATTCCGATGCGTTTACGAATCAGAACCTGTCTTCGCTGACTGTTGACGGTGATTACGTCTATATCAATACCCTTGATGATGATCAGCCTGGCAAAGACGTGCAAAACGGCACCGTCAAGCGCATCAATATTCATACGGGTGCAGTTGCCGGCAGCGCCTCTGTCACCGATGGCGGCTTCTACTGGTCTGGTGGTCTGATGGTCAATGGCTACTATGTCGTTGGCGGCGACTATGGCCAGGTGCGCGTATATTCTGCCGATCTGTCAAAGCTTGTTGGTTCGATTAAGCTATCTGGTGGCAATATCCGTTCGGCGCTTGTCCTTCATGACGGCTTTGTCTATGCAGTTACGCGCGACGATGGTACGTTGCATAAGCTGACCATTGGTTCCGATGGTTCCATTACTGAGGACTCGGCAGTTCAGTTTGCCCCATACTCGACTTCAACGCCCGTGTTTAGCGGCAAATATGCCTTTATTTGCGGTGCGACCGCGAACAATTGGACGGCTAAGGGTCTGCTTTCGATCATCGACCTTTCCGATATGAGCGTGAAGCAGATTACGAAAGCCAATGGCGAAGAGCTCGGCTTCGAATCGAAGAGCACGCCGCTTGTCTCAACGCATGATGGTGAAACATATGTGTACTTCACGTTGAACGGCGCCAAGGGAAACTGGCCCAACTACACTTCGGGCGGCGGCGTGTATATGTACAAGCTGGGCGATGCCGAGGCGACTGAGGTGTTTGTCCCCGGGTCCGGTTACGCCAATTACTGCATGGCGTCGGTTGTCTGCGACGAGTTCGGCAACCTTTACTACACGAACGACTCAGGTCACCTGTTCTGCGTGAAGTCTCAGGCCCATCGTGTGAAGTTCGATACGCAGGGGGGATCGTCGATTAACGACCAGACTCCCGCTTCGGGTTCGGCGGTTGCCAAACCTGCCGACCCGACGCGCGAAGGCTACACCTTTGCCGGCTGGTACACCGATGCGGCATGCACGAAGGCATACGATTTCGCGACCGCAGTAACGTCCGATTTGACGCTGTATGCCAAGTGGACCAAGAACGAAGCGTCTTCGTCTGGATCATCGTCTGGCGCCGATAACGCTGGCGGCAAGAAGGACAACGCGGACACGCAGCTAGTGTCGCAGGGCGGTTCCGTGTCACCTTCTTCGCTGCCTTTGTCGCAAAGCGCGCTTTCCAAGAACGATGGTGAAAAGGCCGACGATGGCAAGAAGGCCGACGACCAGAAGAGCGCAAAGGCAAGCGATGCGAAGTCTTCTTCTAAGGCTGAAAATGATACTGCCACTAAGTCGGCGGCTGCCGCAGACGACGGCGCATCTTCAACCGAGAGCGCTCCGATCTGGCCTTACATTGTCTTTGCTGTCGGCGTTGCTGGTCTTGCTGCCGCCATTGTATGGTTCGTCGTCGCCCGTCGCAAACGTGATGGGGATGAATAACGAAGCATGTCTGACGAAATGAAACCCACTTCGGAAGACGCGAAAATCACGGCGGGGAATGCTCCTCGCCGTGATT
>OLHE01001745.1_pt1 | contig 13739 bp, 10 predicted proteins | sample 1605821 | NCBI WGS metagenome assembly OLHE01 (sample SAMN03283250) | human gut metagenome | biome: human-associated habitat; material: feces | host: Homo sapiens | place: USA | collected 2013
TCATACGATGAAACGGCAGCACGTTGGACGGGGATGAACTCCTAGCTATTCGAATGACCAGCCGTGCACAATGGCGCGTGAAATCGGAGCCCATGGCAACACCTACACTGTCATGGGCGCATAGGCAATCCGCCGTTCGACGTACTGACGAAATAGTTGGGATACTTGTCTGAACCGTAGGTTGCACATATGTGCAACCCCTAGACTGTTCACGCTAGATACAGGCATACAGTATTCGTATCATGCGCAACCAAGGTGGTGACATATGCTCAGCGAACCAGTGAAAGCATTATTTGAGTCCAATACCAACGCCCGTCATGCCGGCGACGCAGACAGACTCGCCAAGGAGCATAAGCCGAACGGAGTGCATGTACTGACGGATCTCCCATATGGCATTCCGGACCAACTGCGCAAATTGGACCTGTACCGTCCGGAAACGCAACATGAACCTCTTCCGGTCATCATCGACTTCCATGGCGGGGGCCTCTACCATGGCGACAAACAAAATACCATGTGTCGCGATATGTATTTAGCGAAGTATGGGTTCGCTGTGGTCAATGCCAACTATCGGCTGGTCCCGCAAATTGGATTCCAAGACCAACTACACGATGCGCTTGACGCAATCATCTGGACGAACGAGCACGCGCATGACTATGGCATGGATACGAATGCTCTGTTTCTGATTGGAGATTCCGCGGCCACCCTGCTTATCTTGTACCTCACCGCCGTACTCCATTCACCGGTCGTCGCGTCACAGCTTGGCATGAGGGAAGCCTACGGAACCGCCCACATCCTCGCCATTGCGGGATGCAGCGGCATGTATCGCTTCGAAGGCGGCGTGCATGGAACTGCGATGGGATACTATGCGGAAGGCTACTTTCCAACGCTGAAGGAACGAATTCGCATCTCCCCCTATCTTGATGTCGATCGCCTTGTAGTTGACGGCAATCTTCCGCCCTTCTATCTGCAGACCAGCACCGAGGATTACCTCGCGGACAACACTCTGGAATTCGCAAGAATCCTGCAATACCGCCATCATGATTATGAACTGCGATTACTCCCAAAAGGTCTTGACCACGCTCTCGTACACGACTTCGCGGTCAAGGAGGTCGGCCTGGAGCATAATGAGGAATCACAGCAAATCGTAAAAGAGGCGGCGACGTTCTTCAAACGGTACCGCCCAACGACCAGCTAGGAAAGGACGCAAAGGACGCCATGGAAGAACGGATTCGCTCCACCCACTCCTCACTGGCGGTATTCGTAGGCTGTTGCGCCATGTCCTTCATCGGCTTCGCTCTCATCACCAACACTTCAGGGCTGTATTTCGACGCCATCAGCCGTGATTTACATGTGGGTCGAGCCAAGGTCAGCCTAACCGTATCGATTCGATTGATTTGCAGTGCCATCTCCATGGCCGTGTTCAGTCGCTTTTCACATCGCATTCGCTTGCGCCCCACACTTATCGGCTGCATTGGTATCTGCGCCGTGGGATTCCTGCTTTGCAGTCGGGCGTATGCCCTCTGGCAGTTCTATCTCGCATTCGCCGTGATGGGACTCGCCTATGTTATTCCGATAACGCTGATGCCACCCATTCTGCTTGCGGCATAGTTTCCCACTCATTTCGGCACGGTCCTTGGCATAACCGGCTGTTTGTCAGGATTGGGAGGAGCCATATTCAATCCTCTGATTTCGCACGTCATCGCGTCATATGGATGGCGATCGGCATATCTACTGACCGGTGTGATGCTGATGGTGCTGCTACTCCCCTGCTCCTACCTGCTTAAACCATATCCACATGGCAAGCTCGACACTGCGTCTGCCCCAAACGCCAAACCTGCGCATAATACACGGACGAAAAGCGGGCATCTCATCGGTATGCTTCGTTCACCGGCGTTTCTGCTGCTGTCAGCCGCCATGATTTTGCTGCAAATCGTATCCGGCATCAATCAGCATATTCCCGCGTACGGGATTTCCATCGGACTCACGCTCACACAGGCCGCTTGGGTGGTCACGGCCCGCATGATTGGAGCCAGCGTCGGCAAACTTGCCATAGGTTCGACACTGGACCGTGTCAGACCGCAATTCGCAATCACGCTGTTTGCCGCCATCGGAACCACAGGATGGTTCAGTCTGCTTTTCGGAGCCAATCTGGAAGTTGCGATCACTGCAAGTTTTCTGGCGGGAATCGGCCAATGCCTGCTCATGATTGCACTTCCCTGGAGCATACGCCGCGTATTCCCGGGAGATGATTATGCCCGCGCGCTGTCCGTCATCAACGCCACCGGCCAGCTGACCGTAGCCATCGCTACCACAGTTCATGGATTGATTTTCGACATGACCGGCGGATATGGAGCGTCATTGACGCTCAACGTGCCGTTGTACGTGCTGGCAGCAATTGCAATCATCACGGTGGCGCACGGGCATACCCAATCTTTCCGGCACCCTAACGGTGATTAGTCCATATCCAATAACAACTCAGCCATTCCCTGATTGGTAGCGAGTGCCGACATCAGTCCACCGACCAGGCATGCGTGCAGTGCCCGCGCACGCCACGTCTCCCAAGCGACTCCAATGACCAATGGAATGTCACGAAACCGTTCGAAATCGATGCTGATGGTGCGCTCACACAGACTGGTTCGCACATGATTGCCATCCATATCGATATGATGTCCGCAAATATGCCCGACCACTCCCTTTTCCTGCAACTCCCGTGCTACTGCAGCGTCTTCGAACGAATGGAAGATTTTTCCGGAATGCCCCTGCCGAATCGCTCCCACACCGACAATGGCGATATCGGCTCGGTTACCCAAAGCCAAAGTCATGGCGATCAGTTTCTCCGAACGCACAGCCTGAGCAACTTCCGCGGATCCCATGATCAGTGGCGCAGGAAGCAACGAGTAGGCGCATCCCAGACGTTCTGCCATCATTCGGCAGATTTCCGGAGAATCAGTCAACGAGTTGGCGGAAGACAACGAACCCAGCATCTGAGTCACATGCGCACGAGGGTAGTCAAGGGGAGGCAAGGCTCTGATTGTCGCCGCCATCGGCGTCCCGGTCGATGTAACGATCAACGAATCCGGTTTGAGGTTTTCCATCAGCAGCTGCGCCGCACATTGAGGCACTAGCATCGATGCGATGTTGTCATCGTATGAATATGCGACGCGTACCGTTTTCAATCCGTATTTGTCCCGAAGATTCTCCTCAAGGGATTGCAATCGTTGCAATGGGTGCCCGATGGTAATCTGTACGATTCCGGTTTCCCGTGCTTCAGTGAGCATGCGTGACACCGATGAGCGCGAATAGCCGACCTCTCCGGCAATCTGTGATTGATTGAGTCCCTCGTCATAATACATCTGCGATACACGAATCAGCTCTTCGATATGCTGTCTGGTTTGCATCGACGCAAGCGCGGAATCTTTGAACATATGTGCATATTATCTCCAACACCCATACGAACATGCGCGATAAGCATACGTTTTGAGCCCATCATCAGCCGATACTCCGGTAAACCAGCAGTGTGACGTGCACATATTCTCATTCATATCCCAATGCCATTTCACCCTCAAATTAGTCTATAACCGGCTCAAGGAAGAACCGGGCCCCGCGTTACCGAAGGGCGATCTTCGGGTGATGCGGAAGGAACAGAGGGAGAAAAAATACCATGTCGAAAGTATGGCAATACTTGAAGCAGCATGCGTATGGCGCACTCACCATAGTTACGGTGTTGTTGTGCATTCTGGGCAGCTGCATCGCGAATCTGGCACAGACGGATTTCGGCAACGTCACCAAAGAGAATCTGACCATCGAAACATCATCCGGCCATAGGCTCGGCGTCAACATGCTCAAGCCCAAGACCGCCACCAACGACAAGCCGGCACCCACCATCGTGTTCGCGCATGGCGGCAACGGTCTCAAGGAAAAGTGGGATCTGTACCAGATCGAATGGGCACGTCGAGGCTTCGTCGTGTTCTCCTTCGATCTTTACGGACACGGCGACTCCGAGATTCTGAACAACACCGAATGGCTGGTCAACGGCCGTGGCCTGTATGACACGGTAAAGTACGCGGCCACACTTCCATTCGTGGACAAGGACCAGATCGCCGTATCCGGCCAGTCCCGCGGAGGCAACACCATTCACGAGACGATCCTTCTTGACAACAAGGCCAAGAAGCAGCTGATCAAGGCCGTGCTGTACGTCAGCCGCGACGCCGTCTACAAAGACAACGAAACTCAGTCGTTCGGCTATGTGCCAGGCAAGACCACTTCAGCCCAGGCCGCCTCCAAGAATAACGGCGAGTACTTTAATTATTACGGCAATCGCAATGTAGGCATCATCGCCGGTAAATTCGACCAGTACTCCTTCAAGGAGACCGACAAGACGACCGGCAAGATGCTGCCGAATCCGGACTATCTCAAGCACAATAACGCCAAATCGTTCCTGAACTTCGGTATCACGCCTGACTCTTCGACTGCCGACGGCGTCAGTGGCAAGTATTATACGAAGAAGGTCGATGGCAAGGAAGCATTCCGTGTCATCTATCTGGAAAACGGCTTCCACACTTCGCAGCTCTTCCAGTCGTCTTCTACCGCAGCTGCCATGGAGTTCATGGTCAAAGCCTTCAATGTGAACACCTCGTTGCAGTCGGGCGACCAGATCTACCAGTGGCGTATGATCGGTAGCACCATCGGTTTCATCGGCATGTTCATGTTCGCCGTGTTCTTCGCTCTGTGGCTCTCCCAGATGCCGCTCTTCAGGGGAACTTCTCGTGGCAATGCCATCATGCGTGTCGCGGAATCGCATCCGGGAACCAAGGCTTGGGCATGGGGCTGCCTTATCGTCAACACCCTGTTCGCCACCGTCAGCACGTTGTTCCTGTACTACAACGGCGTCGACACCCATATCGGCACGTTCTTCAGGCAGGGGCAGGCACTGTTTGCAGGCTCCATGCTGGCGATTTCCTCCGTGTTCACCGCCATTGTCACCTACATCTGGTACCGCTGCTTCGCTAAGAAGAATGGTATGAACATCGATGAAATCGATTTGAAGACATCTGCTTTCAGCGTGTTCAAGACCATCATGCTGGCTCTCACCGTCACCGGCGGCACTCTGCTGTTGGTCTGGGGAGCGCAGTACTTCTTCAAGACGAACTTCTCGTTCCTGTACTGGGGCATCATGCCATTCGGCTCCTTCAAGATCGTGGACATGCTTAAGGTACTCCCGATCTTCCTGATTGGCTACGTGATTTCCTCCATCTTCATCAACTGCATGAACTACAACACTTCCTATGGCAAGAACAAGATCGTGAACATCCTGGTACTCGCTCTCGTCACCGCCGCCGTGCCGGCACTGGTGTCTGGCGCAGGCTGGGCCAAGTTCATGCTCACCGGTGTCAATGACCTGTTCGGCGCGGCCTACACCCGCATTCCGGACAGCATGTTCCTCACCGTATTCCTGCTGTTTATTACTCCGCTGACGGCTCGCGGCATCTATTCCAAGACCCGCAATCCGTACCTCGGTGGCATCATCAACGCGATTTTGGCCATGGTAATCACCTGCGTGAATTGCCAGGTCGTTTTCCCGGCCTGATCGCGATAGCACAGCATGACAAAGGGTGGTGGCTCATCGACTGAGTCACCACCCTTCTTATTTGCAAGGTACGCTACGCCTTCCAACGACATCAGGCGCGAAGCAGGCATGGAAAACCCGCCCGGAAAATCCGGGCGGGCAGGAAGGAAGAAAGGAATTCAGAATAGGGCTACTTGGCGGCCTCCTCGCTCTTGGCCGTCTCCTTGGACTTGCTCTTCGGCATGACCCAGAACTTGAGCAGCGGATAGCTGACGATCACGGCGAGCAAGGTGTTGACCACGGATGCGATCGTGCCGGCGATGCCAGCGTTCATGCCCCATCCCTGGCACAGACCGGTCACGTAGCCCGGCAGCACAAGGTTCACTACCACGATGATCACGGCGAGGATCACATACTTCCAAGCGGCGTCCTTGAAGCTGGAGTCGGACTTGAAGACCCACTTCATCTGCACGAAGAAGTTCACCACCTGCGCAAGCACCTCGGCAAGCAGGAAGGTGAGGAATCCGCCCAGGCCGTTGCCCTTGGTGTCATAGTTGAAGATCAGGAAGTGGAACGGCTGCGTGAGCCCCAGGCCGGAGATGAAGATGGCGGTGCCGATCCACGTCACCACGAAGCGGGTGATGGTGGAGATGTTCGACAGCACGTTGAACAGGATGAACTCCCAGATATTCGGATGATCCTTGATCCACTGGCGGATCGGTCCGACCTTCTTCTCGCCGGCAGCGGTTTCGGCCGGCTTCGCAGCATTGTTATCAGTCATGGTTCAGCTCCTTTGCAGTGTGCTTGTTGGCGGATTGGTTGCGGAAGAAGCCGGCGATCGCGCCGCCCAATCCGCGGAAAGTATGCCCGTTGGCGATGTTCACGATGGCGTCGACCATCGCCGAGTCGACCATGCCTTGGGTCATCTTGCTCATGGCGCGAGGCGGCATGTTCAGGATGAACAGGGTGTTCAGATCCGGCGAGCCGGTCTTCTGGCGGATCTTCGCTTCGCGCTTGGTCAGCGTCTTGGCGACGGTACGCGCCACGAAGCCCTTGGAATCCACCCACGACATGATCGGATCGTTGACGCCGAACGTCGTCGGCTTGCCGGGGGCAAGCACCTCATGGCCGAACAGCACTGCCATTTCGGCGTCGGTCACGTCCTTGACCTGTCCGGTCAGATAGTGGCCGAGCGCGGGGTCTGCGGCGCATTCAGCGGGCGTGCAATCGCCGGCAACGGTGTGCGGAATCGAAAGCGGCAGATGCTCGGCATTGTCGCCGATCATCAGCGTCCATTCGCCGCTTTCCGTCTTCCATGCATTGGCGGCAACATCGAAATGACGGAACGTGTAGCGGTCGAAATCGATATGCACACTCTTGCTTTCATGCGCGGCCAACTCTACCTTGACGAAGCCCTTCAGCTCACGGTCGGGATGGAGCACGCCACCCTGCGGCGCGCGCACATACAACTGGGCCACGGTGGAGCCGGCGACATCGGAATCATTGGTGACGACGAAATCCACACCGGTCGCGGTGGCGGTGATCGCGCTGTACGTGAACGTGGAGTAGCTCAGACCGTAGCCGAACGGGAAGCGTACGGGCACGCCCACGGTCTCGTAATAGCGGTAGCCGACGAACGGGCCCTCGCGGTAGATCGCGTCACGCCCGATGGCCGGATACCAGCCGGAGCTTGGGCAATCCTCGTATTGCATCGGCCAGGTTTCGGCCAAATGTCCGGATGGGTTGACTTCGCCGGTCAGCGCGCGCACGGTGGCGGAGGCGCCGGCCTGGCCGGACAATCCTACGTACAGCATGGCGGCAACGTCGTCGAACCACGGCAGTTCCACCGGAGAGCCCGCGACGAGCACGATCACCACCGGCTTGCCGGTCTTCGTCAACGCTTCGACGAGCGCGTTCTGCACCTGCGGGATCGCCATGGTGGAGCGGTCAAGGCCTTCGGATTCGCTGCGTTCGTCGAGACCGACGACGGCCAGCACCACATCCACGGCGTCCTTCTTGGCGAGCGCCACGGCGTCGTTCAGCAGCACCTCATCCGGCTTGCCTTGGCGGTCGTAACCCTGCTCGTAGCCGGCCAATACCAGTCCTTCGGCGTTCTTGACCTCGTCGAGGATGTTCTCCTCCTTGGTGGCGTTCACCTTGGATGAGCCGGAACCCTGATAGCGTGCGGTCGCGGCCATATCTCCGATGACGGCCACGCGAGTGCCCGGCTTGAGCGGCAGCGTGGCGGCGTTATTCTTCAGCAGCACGCTGGAATGTTCCGCGACCGTTCTGGCGATATCGTGGTGCGCTTTCGCGATGTCGTCCTTGAGCAGGTCGTTGCGTCCGACGCCGACGAGTTTGGTCGCGGCGGCGATTTTGGCGACTTCGGCGGCGCGCTTGTTGATGTCCGCTTCGGACAGCGTTCCCGCCTTGACCGCGCCTTCCAGCTCGCGCACGGAAGTGAAGCCCGGCGACGGCATTTCCAGCGAGCCGCCGGCCTTGACGGCGGCGACGGCGGAGTTGGAGCCGCCCCAATCGGAGACGACCATGCCGTCGAAGCCCCATTCGTCGCGCAGGATCTCCTGCAGCAGATGCTTGTTTTCGTGGGCGTAGACGCCGTTGACCTCGTTGTAGGAGGTCATGATGCTCATCGGCTTGGCCTCGCGCACGGCGATTTCAAAACCGGTCAGATACAATTCGCGCATGGTACGTTCGTCCACCACGGAGTTGCTGGCCTGGCGGCGCAGCTCCTGGCTGTTGACCGCGAAATGCTTCGGGCATGCGGAGACGCCGTTGCTCTGGATGCCGCGAATGAGGCCGGCGGCCATACGGCCGGCGACGATCGGGTCTTCCGAATAGTACTCGAAGTTGCGTCCGCACAGCGGGTTGCGTTTGATGTTCATGCCCGGTCCAAGCAACACGTTCACGTCGAGATCGTGAGCTTCCTTGCCGAGCGCCTCGCCCATCTCTTCGGCGAGCGCCGGATCCCAGGTGTTGGCCACGGTGCAGGCGGTCGGGAAGCAGGTGGCCGGCTTGGATGCGCCGATGCCGAGGTGGTCGCCCTCGCCAAGCTGCCTGCGCACGCCGTGTGGGCCGTCGCTCATGACGAAGCCGGGAATGTCGGCGCGATCGTTGCCGCGCGAATCCCATTCGGATCCGCCGGACAGCATCGCCGCCTTTTCAACGATCGAAAGATCTTCAAGTTCCATGGGTTCTCCCTCGCACTAGGTGTTGCCAAAACCCGCTTTGCCGAGCCTGCCCTGTCCGCTCCGCCCGACTGCGCTGTTTTCTTGCGATTTCCCGCTGCCGTACCGCGCTGCATCGCACCGTGCCGCACGCGGGATTTCGCCGCTAGTTTGATTGAACCAGCTTTTGCGATGCCATCACCGCCGTATTACACAACCTGTCGTTTTGCTCGCACAATCGGCATATGGGCGCGGTGAAGAGGGTATGCGGTGACGCAGAACGCGCATAAAATCGCATCGTTCCATTTTGCAATCGATGGCAAGCGTTTCGATATGCGTATATCGTTGCAATTTCAAGCGACTCGCCGATATTGATACCTTTTTGCGCAAGCGCTATCATACTTAACGAAAGTAAGTTTTGCTAACTTTTCTTCAATGCGGAACATGCTTTGATCACTCAACGCGGAGAGCGATGTTTCGCAGCGCACAGAAAGGATAATGAGATGCGCGACCAGCAAAGCAGCGACACGAGCATCGCCCTGGACGCCAATACGGACGTCCAGCATCGTCACGATGACCCACAACTACAATCTCGTGTTCCCCACCGCCATCGTCATCGCACTGTGCGCTGGCGCGTCGGTCTTGACCATCAAGCGCATCAAGTAATTCAAACGGGACCGTGCCGTCGCATATGATGGCACGGTTCCAATCCAGTTATCCCGATTTTTTCCACACTCAAAGGAGCCCCACATGGTAGACAGCACACTGTTCTCGCTGGCCACGCTCAACGCCCATCCGGCAATGAATCCGGATTCGGTGATCCAGGGCGATCATTGGCGCATCGGCCTCATCACGGACGCGCTCGTCCGTTTCGAATGGTCCGACAGCGGCCGTTTCGTGGATGACGCCACGCAGATGGCGATGGTCCGTGATTTCGGCGAAAAGCCTGAATTCACCGTCGCCGAACGTAATGGCTGGCTGGAGATCGACACCCCGTCGCTGCATATCTCCTACAACCAGCGCAAGTTCTCTCCGGAAGGCCTGTACGCAACCGTCAAGCACGTCAACGCCATCGAAAACACTTGGCATTACGGCGACGTGCAGCGCAGGAACCTCGGCGGCACCTACCGTACGCTCGACGAGGCGAACGGCCGCATCCCCGTCGATCCGGGCGTCAACAGCACCGACGGTTGGGCCATCATCGACGATTCCAAGTCGAACGTGATCCGCGAAACCGCCGAAGTGAACGGCAACCACAACGATTTCGGCACGTGGGTGACCCCGAAGGAAGAGCCGACCACCGACCTGTACCTGTTCGGCTACGGCCACCGCTACCGTGAGGCCGTGCACGCCCTGTACCGCCTGACCGGCCCGACCCCGCTGCTGCCGCGCTTCGTGCTGGGCAACTGGTGGAGCCGCTACCACCGCTATACCGAAACCGAATACCGTCAGCTCGTCGAACGTTTCGAAAAGGAAGGCATCCCGTTCACCACGGCCGTCATCGATATGGACTGGCACCTGGTTGACGACGTCGACCCGAAGTACGGCTCCGGCTGGACCGGCTACACGTGGAACAAGGACTTCTTCCCGGATCCGAAGCGCTTCCTCAACTGGCTGCACGAGCATGGCATGAAGGCCACGCTCAACGTCCACCCGAGGGACGGCGTGCGCGCGTTCGAAGAGCTGTATCCGCAGGTCGCCAAGGCCATGAACATCGATCCGGAAAGCGGCGAGGCCGTGCAGTTCGACCTGACCGATCCGAAGTTCATGGAGGTCTACTTCGACCAGCTCCACCACCCGATGGAGGAAGATGGCGTCGACTTCTGGTGGATTGACTGGCAGCAGGGCGGCCTGACGCGGCAGCCGGGCCTCGACCCGCTGTGGGGCCTGAACCACCTGCATTACCTCGATTCCGCCCGCAACGACGGCAGCGACTACAGCGAACGCAACCCGCGCCCGCTCACCTTCTCGCGTTACGCCGGCCCGGGCTCGCACCGCTACCCGATCGGCTTCTCCGGCGACACCGTCGTGACGTGGGAGTCGCTGAAGTTCCAGCCGGAATTCACCGCCTGCGCTTCCAACATCGGCTACGGCTGGTGGAGCCACGACATCGGCGGCCACATGTTCGGCTACCGTGACGAGGAGCTGGAGGTCCGCTGGTACCAGCTGGGCGCGTTCAGCCCGATCAACCGTCTGCATTCCACCGATTCGCCGTTCAACGGCAAGGAGCCGTGGAACTTCCACGGCGATGCGGAACGTGCGATGACGTCCGCGCTGCGCCTGCGCCATGCGATGATCCCGTACCTGTACACGATGAACCGTCGCGCCGCATTCGACAACGAGCCGCTCGTGCAGCCGCTGTACTGGGACTATCCGGAAATCGAAGCCGCATACAAGCTCACCGACGAATTCCGTTTCGGCACCGAGCTGCTGGTCGCGCCGATCGTCGATCCAGCCGAGCGTTCCGTGCAGCGTGCGAAGGCCGACGTGTGGCTGCCGCAGGGCGAATGGTTCGATTTCTTCGACGGTCGCCATTACACGTCTCGTCCGGCCGAAGGCCGCCGTCTGGAGGCTTGGCGCGATCTCGACCGCATGCCGGTGTTCGCCAAGCCCGGCGCGATCGTGCCGCTACAGATGCCCGCCGAAGGCGAGGCGCTCAACTCCGTGGCCAACCCGCGCGCACTGCAGGTAGTGGTGTTCCCGGGTGCCGCAAACAGCTTCACGCTGTGGGAGGATGACGGTGCCGCACAGAGCAAGGATCGTTGGGCATCCACCGAAATGGCGCTGCGTTTTGAGGGCGATTCCGCACAGTTCTCGATCGCCCCTGCGGAAGGTGCGACGGACGTCATTCCGGCTTCCCGCGATTGGACGGTCACGTTCCGTGGCATCGCTCCGGAAGCGATGCACGCCGTCCGCGCGACCGTCGACGGCTCTGCCGCCGCTCCGGAAGTCGCGTACGATGCGGAAACGCTGAGCCTGACCGTCACGCTGCGTGACGTGCCGACGAGCGCCGCAATCGCCATCGATTTCGCCGACGGTCTTGCCGTTGCGGACGATCCGGTTGAAGCCGACGCGTTCGCCGTGCTGAAGGATGCGCAGATGCTGTACATGACCAAGGAGCACGCATACCACGCGATCCGCGAGCTGGGCAAGGATGCGCTGCCGGCACTGAGCACGCTGGAGGATCTGCACGGCGTTGGCGCGCAGACCAAACACCAGTCCCACATGCCGCAGCCGGTCATCCAGGCCCTGGCCGAAGTGCTGACCCGCAACTGACCTCATCGCAATAATTCAAAATAAAACGCGTGCGCGTCCGGATGGTTTCCGCCCGGACGCACACGCGTTTTGTTTTATGTACGAAATTACGCAACGCGCTACTGTTCGGTGGCACATCGCCGTTTACGACTTTGGCTGCTCTTATCATTCCAGCCATCGCAATCGGACTAACAGTGGCCAGTCTGCAATGGCTTCCCAAAGGATTGTATCTATTGCTGATACTGGGCTTCGGCATAGTGGTACAACTGCAAATACCACTGTTCGAACATGCACTAAAACCCTATGTAAATAAGGTGGCCGTATAGCAGCAAGCAAGTTTCCAAGCTTTTGAGCAAATACAATAAAGCTCAATCTTTCGGGCGGTAGCAGTGCTACCGCCCATTTACGTTTTCATTCGCATTTCGTATGAACCGCATGACACTTTTCTCTTTAAGGCATCGAGGTGGTGACGTTTTCTTGGACTTCCCGACCGGGAGGAGAACCCCCTTATGGCGAAGTGCAGCAAGGAGCAGCGCGACAGGGCCGTGGACCTGTACATCAAATACGAGCGCTGCGCCGCGGACGTGGATTGGCTACAATGTATTAGACAGTCCGATGAGGGACGAATGACATGAGATTGGAGGCCGACGATGGCCGACCCGAAACATCCCCGCCACCACGGCGAGGCGTTCAAACGGCAGATCGTGCAGTCGTGCGAGAGCGGCAAGCCATCCCGGGAGATCAGGGCCGGGCACGACATCGCGCGATCGACCCCGCGGCGCTGGGTCCAGGGCATCCGCGACAGCGGCTCCACCCGGGCCGCGGACAACCGCACGCCCGGGCGGAACGAGCCGGTCGGGCTGAGGAGGCGCAACAGGCGGTTGGAGATGGAGGTGGACGTTTCAGAACAAGCGGCGCCGGTATTCGCACGAAGGCAGGCGTGATACGGGCCGACGCCGCCCGCTACCCGATATCGGCGCGATGCGGGATACCGGACGTTCCCCGCTCCACCTACTACTGGATGACCGGGCATCCCGGGACGGAGCGTGCGGATCCGATCGCCGGCGACGTGCGCGCGGTCCGGCGCGACGGCCGCGAACGCTACGGCGCCAGGAAGATCAAGGCCGCTCTGGAAAGGAAGGGGCGTCACCGCGTCCAGGAGACGCATCGGCAACATCATGCGCGAACAGGGCATGCGGGCGCGTACGCGCGCGGACGGTCCGAACCGCACAGGACGCGGGCCGACGAGGCCAGGCTCGCGAACCTGCCGGACCGCGGGTCCGACGGCTACGCCCCGCACACGCATCCGGCGAGCGATCTTACCTATGTCCGCGTCGGCGGAGACTGGGCGTACGTGTGTCTGCTGGCCGGCCTGGCGGACAGGGGCATCGTCGGCCATTCCGCCGGGCGGACCCGGGACGCGAGCCTGGTATTGGGCGCGTTCGCCACCCTCGACTTCCCGCTGGCGGACGTCCAGGAAACAGGGGTTTGCCGGCCGGAAGGGTCCGCAGGCCCCTCTTCCCGTATTCTGACGTTAGGAGACAACAGCATGCAGGCGGATCGTGTGAGAGAGACGGAACGAATCAACGACGCGTTCCTCGAGGAGGTCGTGCCATTCGCGGTGCACGGCGCCACAATCGTCGACGCGCGTGGAATGACGAAAAACGGTTGGCTCGTTTCCGACGGACGGTCGATAGTCGAAACGGGATGCGCCGAAACGGACTTCGAAACGG